>Ga0208980_10000678_pt1 | contig 19678 bp, 20 predicted proteins | sample WetSurMetagenome_3_FD_187993 | JGI IMG/M metagenome (GOLD analysis project Ga0208980, IMG submission 187993) | Wetland microbial communities from Twitchell Island in the Sacramento Delta, sample from surface sediment Aug2011 Site A1 Bulk (version 2) | ecosystem: Environmental > Aquatic > Marine... | reverse complement strand
TTTCCCGGTTCCCCGAAATGAACTTTGATTGCAACAATTTTCTTCTGAAAATCAATTTTGTCAATTCCGGCTTTGACTACCAGCGTGTCGAGTTTCTTTAAGAGATTGTGTGTCGGGTTTGCCCTGAGGTTGGTAAAGTAGACTTTTGAAGCAGACATATTTAATAAATTAAGCTTTACTATACCGATAGTATCCTTGCCAGTTCAACAAGGCTGTGATTCACATCTTTATGGAGCTTGACAGCTCTTCGAAATGATACCAGTGTAATCTCCCCGTTTGCTATGCCTACCATTACACTTTTCTGGTCATCAAGGAGAGCTTCTACAGCAGCATGTCCCAGACGGCTCGCATTTACCCTGTCAATTGCCGATGGTGAGCCTCCTCTCTGAAGGTGACCCAGTACAGAAACACGCACATCATAATCTGTAAACTCATTCTTTATCTGTTCAGCCATGGCAAAGGCACCTCCTCCTTTATCACCCTCAGCAACTATTATCAGGTTACTCGATTTTTTCCTGACGTTTCCTGCCTCAATCATTTTCTTCAGATCACGTTCTTCCCCTTTCAGTTCAGGAATTATTATAGCCTCTGCACCTGTTGCGATGCCACTATAGAGTGCAATGAAACCAGCTTCCGCACCCATAACCTCTACAAAAAACATCCTGTTATGAGCACTTGCAGTGTCCCTTATCTTGTCAACAGCCTGGACAACGGTATTAAGCGCTGTATCATAGCCAATTGTATAATCAGTTCCGTAAATGTCATTGTCAATTGTTCCAGGAATTCCGACAAAAGGAATATCATGCTCCTCGTTGAATAGTCTTGCACCTGTAAACGAACCATCACCACCAATCACAACGACTCCGTCTATCTGAGCTTCCTTAAGATTATTATAGGCTTTTAATCTTCCCTCAGGAGTCCTGAATTCCTCACATCTTGCGGTTTTCAGTATTGTACCGCCTTTCTGAATAATATCGCTTACACTTGCTGCCTGCAAAGGTATAAAATCTGAATTTATCATCCCTGCATAACCCTGCCTGATACCAACTACCTCGAGGCCATTATAAATTGCAGTCCTTGTTACAGCACGGATTGCTGCATTCATACCCGGGGAATCTCCTCCTGATGTCAGTACCCCGATCTTTTTAATTTTTCCCATAACTTTTATTAAATTTCAAGGCACAAATGTAATATAATTAATTATGCCTTACAAATGACGGAACGTTCCAATAGTCAGATATTTGAAATGATATCCCTTATCTTTTCAATAAGCCACTTCGGTGTGGATGTTGCTCCGCAAATGCCTACAGAGTTCCTGCCTTTAAACCATTTCAGATCAAGTTCTTCCGGTGAAGAAACAAAATGTGTATCAGGATTTACGTTCCTGCAAACCGAATAAAGCATTTTACCGTTAGAACTTTCCCTTCCACTGACAAATATTATAATGTCATGTTTTTTAGCAAAGGCCTTAAGATGCGGCTCTCTGTTCGAGACCTGTCCACAGATAGTTTTATTTATAATAAGGTTTTTATCAGGATCTGATACACCAGCTTCCTGCATCCTTGAGCGTAATACATCAGCAAAATTCCCGTACTCTTTAACGCTCATCGTTGTCTGAGAAAAGAGATGAACAGGTTTTGTAACGTCTATCTTTTGTATATCGTCAGGACCGGTAACAAGAATACCTTTGTTATTTATCTGGCCCAATAATCCGACTACTTCTGCGTGACCTGCCTTGCCAAATATAACAACCTGTCCATTTTTTTCCATATTATTCATCCATGCATCCTTGATTTTGGACTGAAGCTTTTTCACGATGGGACAGGTAGCTTCTATAATGGTAATATTATTTCTCTCGGCCGTTATGTATGTTTCCGGAGGTTCCCCGTGAGCCCTGATGAGAACTCTGCAATTTTTAAGCTTCCTGAACTCATCATGATCAATTGATACAAGTCCCAGAGCTGAAAGCCGTTCTACTTCCTTATCATTATGTACGATTGGTCCCAGCGAAAATACTTTTTCCCCTTTCAGAAGAGCTTTTTCAGCTATCTCAACAGCATTTTGCACTCCGAAACAGAATCCTGATTGCCTGTCAATCTCAACAACCATGCCTTTTTCTTTCAATTATCTTCATTATCCACAACATCTGTTCTTCAACAGTCATTCTGCTGTTATCAAGGATTATTGCATCATCGGCTCTCCTTAAAGGGCTTATATCCCTGTTCTCATCCGCAATATCACGGGCAATAATTGTCCTCTTGATCTCCTCAAAATCAACGTTAATGCCTTTTCCTTTAAGTTCATCGTACCTGCGTCTGGCCCTGATATCAACAGTTGCAGTCATAAATATCTTTATGTCAGCATCGGGGAATACCACAGTTCCGATATCTCTTCCATCCATTACTATTCCCTTTGAAACGCCTATCTGTCTTTGTAATTCAACCATGCGGGTCCGGACTTCCGGTATCTGGCTTATCCTGCTTACATGACCCGTTACTGCCATACTCCTTATCTCCATTTCAACATTCTCAGAGTTCAGGAATGTCTCATATTCCTGAATATCAGGATTGTAAACAAAATCAATATGTATATCATTGAGTTCTGCCAGCACACCCTCAGTATTTAATCCTGCATTACTGATGAAATTTCTTTTCATGCAATAAAGGGTAACAGCACGGTACATTGCTCCGCTGTCAATATATATGTAATTTAATTCCTTTGCGACAGCCTTTGCAAAAGTGCTTTTTCCGCATGATGAATAACCGTCTATTGCTATAATAAGCCTTTTTTCCATGTTATTTTTCCCATCTCTATTTGCCTCTTCCTCCATTTTGCCCCCTTCCCTTATGCCCCCCAACCCCCCTGAAGGGGGGCTAATACAGAGAGGATTTAAGACCCCCTTTAGGGGGCAGGGGGCGATAAACAGGATGAATCAGCTCAATTTCAGATAATTGCTATTAATTCAATTTTCTATTTTTATAAAACAAGGATAACAAAAGTCATAAATAAACCATTATTAACCAATGATTGTTTAATTCCTGTTCCTTTTATAAATATTATCCGGCCTTAAGATCACCGAAAAATTAGTCGATGATCCTGCAAGATGGTAAGTTGCCCTGCCAAATTCAATATCAAGCCACGAGGTATTAATTCCGAATCCCCAGGATAATCCGACTGTCGATACATTTGATTCGACCTGCAACTCTTTTCTCCTCTGATAGTTGTAGCCGGCACTTATATAGAAGTTTTTATGAGGTATCAGTTCAATCCCCAGAATTGCATGTCTCATCAGATTCTCAGTGAATTCAGATGATGAAGATGGGTTGTTTGCATCCTGCTGAGGATCAATATACTCATAGGTCAGATCAAATTTTTCAAGATGCCTCAGGGTTAATGAAAAACGGAGCGGGGCATAAGCCAGCTTCTGTGAAATTCCCGCCTGAATTTCAAAGGGTAGTTTTTGATGAGGTTCACCGGCATAAGTTGTAACCTGGTAGCCTGCATTCTTTATTGTCATCCCTGCTGAAAACAATTTTTTTCGGTTATGCCATGAGGCACCGATATCAAAAGCGAAACCGAACGATGAATATTTTTCAAGCTGGGATAATACAGGCTTAAAGGTGATTCCAACAGAAAAAAGTGAATCGATATTTCGGGAATAAATCATTGATAAAGCGTATTCTGAAGCACCGAAATCACCGGTTATTATTCCTGAAGCATCACTTTCGGTAAAAGATCCGTAATTAAGGTACGTTATACCGGCCGCAAAATTACCTATCCCCGTGTATGATTTCGAATACATCGCAAGTCCGTAATTTATTCCTGCAAAATAATTTGAATAATTCAGTGCTAAAGTTTTATTCATTGCGGGTTGAAGCAGTGCCGGATTATAATATGCCAGATTCAGATTATTCCCCTGTATTGAAACATTTGTACCACCCAAAGAAGATACAAGTCCGGAATGGGTGAGATTCAGGAATTCATAGATGTTATCACCTCCGGTTTGTGCATATGAAGGTGATATAATTATTGTCAGGGAAAGAAAAATCAGGATCTTTTTTCTCATAATAATCAATCCATGCCAAAGATAGTATGATTTATTGAAACGTCAGAGATGAGTAAAATAGTATTAATGAGTGTAATATAAGATTCAGAATCAGGTCAGGCAGTTTTACCCGTAAGAGCAAGTGCTTCATCAATGATCTTTTTTCTGCCGTTTAACTGTGACATGAAAAGGCCGGCAATTACAATTGTCATCCCTGTAATATTCTGGGCAGTAAGTTTTTCTCCCAGTATCATAAAAGAAAAAACAGCAGTGAAAACAGGGATGCAATTCGAAAAAACATTTGCCCTGGTTATGCCCATATTTTTTACCGAATATGCAAAAAGAATAAAAGCTCCGCATGATGCAAAAACAGCCAGCTGCAATATAGGTCTGAACATGTGAAATGTAAATGGTGTATTAATGAAATGTCCGAGATCCAGGATTAAAAAAACCGGGAGAAACAAAACAGCGCCGATAACGTTTTGGACATTTACAATATAAACCGGGCTGTAGGTTCCAACCAGACGGCTGAGTGTAAGATTATATCCAACTGCAGAGAAAACTGCCCACATAAGTAGCGCCAATCCTTTTAAACTAAATGAGAGACTGCCATCTCTGTTCAGGATAAAAACCAGTACCCCTATAAATGATAATATAATACCGGCATAATTAATTGCCTTGAGTCTCTCCCTGAAAATCAACCATGCACCAATAGTAGCAAAAACAGGGATAGTTGATATTAAGACAGAGCATACAGTTGCAGAAACATAAGTAAGTCCGTAACTCTCACCTATAAAATAAAAGAAAGGTTCAAATAATGCGAGCATCAGGAATAGTTTTCTATCCTGTTTACGGATCTTCATGAAGTTTCTCGTGATTATCAGAAAAGTCGTCAGAATAATAGTGGAAAAAACAAGTCTGATAAATACTATTGTGATAGGATGGAATGTTTCATTTGCTTCCTTGAACCATATGAACGAAAACGACCAGAAGATCATAGATAATACTACAGAACCATATACTTTTATATTTTTACTCAATTCCTGACTTGCTTATATTATATTTTTTTGTGCTGCGAATTTATAGCTAAATTGTAGATTCTCTCATAATAAAGGTGATTTTTTATACACACCTTTATCTTATTATTTTTTAACCACAGGGTTGCAAAGAGGTAACACGGAGGATGAGCAAATTTCAAGATCACTTGATTATTATTTATATACTTCGACCAGGAAGAATTGAATTTTTTAATTCAATCATTATTAGACTGTATTAAAGATAAATAGATTTCCGGAATGTTTCGAACATTCAGGAAACATGATATTTTTGTGATTTGATTGTGAATCATAAATTATTATATTTGCCGCCTCATATGTTTAAATACAGTATGTTTATTCTATTAACCTGTTAAGAATAAGTTTAATAACTAATACCAAATTTAGATGAAGATTCTGGTTTGTATCAGTAACGTTCCCGACACAACTACTAAGATCAGATTTGCCGGGGGAAATACTTCAATTGACACCACCGGTGTTCAATGGGTTATTAATCCATGGGACGAGTTATCTCTAACCCGTGCTCTTGAACTTAAAGATGATGCAGCAACTGGAGTAAAATCAGTCACTGTTGTGCACGTTGGTCCGGCAACTGCTGAACCAACAATCCGTAAGGCTCTGGCTATAGGAGCAGATGATGCTGTCAGGGTTAATGCTGAATCACCGGATGCATATTTTGTGGCTGCCCAGATCGCCGAGGTGGTTAAGAAGGAACAGTTCGATATTATAATCTGCGGCATAGAATCAAGCGACTATAATGGGTCAGTAGTAGGAGGAATGGTTTCGGAATTTCTTGGAATACCTTCAGTCTCCGCTGTTTCAGGAATAAAAATTGAAAATGGACAACCGGTACTGACCCGTGAAATTGACGGAGGGAAAGAGGTGGTAACTGTACCTGTGCCTTTTGTTGCAATTGTTCAGAAGGGTATTGCCAAAGAGCCACGTATAGCTGCCATGCGCGGTATTATGATGGCAAGGACAAAACCGGTCAAACTTATTGAACCGGTGCCTGTTGACTCACTGACCCAAATAATTGAATTTGAAAAGCCAGCTCCGCGGGCAGCGTGTAAGTATATTGATGCTGATAATCCTGCGCAGCTTATTGATCTTTTGCAGAATGAAGCAAAGGTTATTTGATAATTAGTTTAAAAACAGTAAATAACAACGATATGTCAGTATTAGTTTATACCGAGAACTGGGAAGGAAAATTCAAGAAACTCTCCTTTGAACTTATATCTTATGCGACTGGAATAGCCAGGATGCTTGACACTACTGTCACTGCGGTCTCTATCGGAAAAGTTGAAGAGAGCGAATTGAAAAAACTTGGGAACTATGGCGCTAACAAGATTATCAGTATCAACAATGATCAGTTAGCTGCACTTGATAACCAGGTCTATGCCAGTGTGATTTCCGAAGTCTCCGTCAAAGAAGGTTCAAAAGTCATTGTGATAGCAAATAATAATTCAGGCAAGGCTATTGCTCCGCGCCTGTCCGTAAGGCTTAAAGCCGGAGTTGGTTCTGGTGTGAGTAAACTTCCTCTGAATCTGAATCCTTTCACTGTTTATAAACGAACCTATTCAGGCAATGCCTTTGCTCACCTCGTAATAAAATCTGATGTCAAAATTCTTACTCTTGCTCAGAATTCTTTTGATATTGCAGAAACAGAAAATAAGGCAACTATTGAGAATGTGAATGTACCGGTTGACGGGTCCATGCTCAGGACAGTGGTTAAGGATGTGCAGAAACAGTCTGGTAAGATTGTTCTGACAGACGCCGACATTGTTGTTTCAGGAGGAAGGGGTATGAAATCGCCCGATAACTGGCCTTCCCTGGTAGAACTTGCTACGCTTCTCGGAGCCGCAACCGCATGTTCACGTCCTGTTTCGGATGAAGGATGGAGACCTCATGAGGAACATACCGGGCAGACAGGTAAGATCATTGCACCGAATTTATATATTGCAGTTGGTATTTCTGGTGCTACACAGCACCTTGCAGGTATCAGTTCATCTAAATATATTGTTGCAATCAATACCGATAAAGATGCTCCCATTTTTGAAGCCGCACAATATGGTATAATTGGTGATGCCATGAAGGTTCTTCCAAAACTTGTTGAGGCTGTTAAAGAGAGAAAGAAATAGATTACTTATAGCAATTGATAACAACCTGCCACAAGTCGCTCGAAAATCAATTTATTTACCCCATCCCCAGGGGGAGTAAATTGATTTTCTTCGCTCCCCTTGGGGTCGGGGTAATACGAAGAAAATCATTATGACAAAACAGATAATATTTGCAATTACACTGCTGATTACAGTAGGAGTATTCTCTTATACTATCAACAGGATTGTCAGTTTTTTCAGGTTTACCAGGCCTGCATTTCCTGTTAAAGATTTCGGAAGGAGATTCGGTGTCATGATGAATGTGGCTTTTGGCCAGACAAAAATATTCAGGAGACCACTTATCGGATTCTTTCATGCTCTGGTCTTCTGGGGTTTCTGTGTCATCCTTGTCGGGAGTATCGAGATGGTAATAGACGGATTGACCGGAACAGATAAAGTCCTTAAAATATTAGGTCCGGTTTACGATATACTTATGGCTTCAGGAGATATTTTTGCTCCGGTTGTGGCCGTTTCAATTCTCATTTTCCTGTCCCGCCGCCTGTTTTTTCATATTAAAAGATTCGACGGTATTGAAATGAATAAAAGATCCCATACCGATGCCAACATATCACTGACATTAATATTCCTGCTGATGATTTCTTTAATGGCAATGAATATGGGATATCTTGGATATCATGAACTGACTGGAACTTCGCAAAACGGGATTTATCCGGTTGCCAGGATACTTGTCACTTTATTTCCAGGCCTCAGTGCTGAAAATTTCAGGCTTATTTTCGAAACTTCATGGTGGAGTCATATTCTCCTGATCTTCTTCTTTGCAAATTATCTTCCCTATTCAAAGCATTTCCATGTCTTTATGTCTGTACCCAATGTATTTCTTTCGAGACTTGATCCGCTGGGAAAACTTCAAAACATGGACAGTATTACAAAGGAGGTTAAGCTTATGCTCAATCCTGATACAGCTTTTGCAGCAGCACCTTCAGATACCCCTGTTGAACGGTTTGGCGTAAAAGACGCTGAAGATGCTTCATGGAAAAACTATTTTGATTCACTGGCCTGCACACAATGTGGCCGTTGCACTTCAGTATGTCCGGCAAATATTACAGGTAAGAAATTGTCGCCCAGGAAGGTCATGATGGACCTGAGGACAAGAATGAAGGAAAAAGGCCCACTGATGGTAAAGAACGGAAGGGATTTCAATGATAACCTGTCTCTTATACGGGATTATATATCGGAGGAAGAGATCTGGGCATGCACCACGTGCAATGCATGTGCAAAAGAATGTCCGATCAATATCAACCATCCTTCGCTGATTGTTGATATGCGAAGATACCTGGTTATGGAAGAAGCTTCAGCCCCCGGCGAGCTTAAGTCAGTTTTTAATAACATAGAAAACAACGGAGCCCCATGGCAATATTCGGCTGAAGACAGACTTAACTGGACTAAGGATTTGGTGATGGGCATAAAATAACCTCTTTAAAGTATCATTTTTAATGGAAACCATGAAAGTAGAAGTACCAGTGATGGCAGACCTTTTTGCAAAGGGTGAGAAACCGGAATACCTGTTCTGGGTGGGCTGTGCAGGTGCTTTTGATGACAGGTATAAAAAAGTTGTCAGGGCATTTGCAAAAATTCTCACGCATCTTAATATCAGTTATGCAGTTCTCGGTAAAGAAGAGACATGCACAGGTGATCCAGCCCGGCGTGCCGGCAACGAAATGCTTTATCAGATGCAGGCTTTGCAGGTTATTGAGATTTTCAGGATGTATGAAATAAAGAAAATCATTACTATCTGTCCACATTGCTTCAACATTTTCAAAAACGAATATCCCGATCTTGGCGGTAATTATGAAGTTATAAATTACCTTCAGTTTCTTAACAGGAAGATTGAAGAAGGTAAATTAACGATAGATCCAGGGTCATTAAAAGATATTTCGGTAACATACCATGATCCATGCTATCTGGGAAGGGCAAATGATGTCTATGATGAACCCCGTGCAATATTGAAAAAACTTACCGGCAATATGGTCGAGATGCACAGGAATAAGAGTTTTGCTTTATGTTGCGGTGCCGGTGGTGCTCAAATGTTTAAAGAAGCAGAGAAAGGCGATAAAGAGGTCTTTATTGAACGAACTGAAGATGCACTTATGACAGATGCCAGAGTGATTGCAACTGCCTGTCCTTTTTGTATGACTATGCTTACTGACGGACTGAAGTACAAGAACAAAGAGGAAGAAATCAAAAACTATGATATTGCCGAACTTATAGCACAATCGCTTGAATTATAATAATTAAATAGAAATATTGAACAGATCCAAAATATTAAACTGACAACAATGGAAAACAGTAAACTCTTGAAAAGCGGCGAATTTCTTGTAAATGAGGTTGAAGCTAAAGACATTTTCATTCCCGAGGAATTCAATGAGGAACAAAGAATGATAGCCCAGACATGCAGCGATTTCCTTGAAGCTGAAGTATATCCCAATCTCGAAAAAGTTGAGAAAAGTGACAGGGAACTGATGAAATCTATCCTGAAAAAGTCAGGTGAACTCGGATTAATGGGTGTATCGATTCCTGAAGAGTTTGGTGGATTCGGGCAATCGTTTGTTACGCAAATGCTGGTTGCTGAAACAACAGGTGCCGGATATTCATTTTCAGTTGCCTACATGGCACATTGTGGGATAGGTACATTGCCGATTATGTACTATGGAAACAAAGATCAACGGGAGCGTTATGTAACAAAACTGGCTTCAGGTGAATTCATTGGTGCTTACTGCCTTACAGAACCAGGAGCAGGAAGTGATGCTAACTCAGGAAAGACAAATGCGAAATTATCCGAAGACGGAAAGCATTACATTCTCAATGGTCAGAAGATGTGGATCACAAATGCCGGATTTGCCGACACACTTGTGGTTTTTGCAAAAATAGACACCGACAGGGTATTAAGTGCTTTTATAGTTGAGAGTAAATACCCGGGGGTTGTTATCGGACCCGATGAACACAAAATGGGAATCAAAGGATCATCAACAGCGCAGATATATTTCAATGATGTAAAGGTACCTGTCGAAAACCTTCTTGGTAAAAGAGGTGAGGGTTTCAGGATAGCGCTCAGCATTCTTCATATGGGCAGGCTTAAACTTGGCGCTAATGTTATTGGTGCCGCCAAAAAGGCCATTAATGATTCCGTTAAATATGCAAACGAAAGGAAACAATTCGGAGTTCTTATTTCAACATTTGGCGCCCTGAAGCATAAAATGGCAGAACAGGTTATACGCCTTTTTGCTTCCGAATCGGCTGTTTACAGAGTCAGTAATGATATCGATACTCTTATGAAAAAGCTTACAGTTGATTGTGGCGATTATGGCAGGGCTTCAATTGAGGCAATCAGTCATTATGCAGTTGAAGCAGCCATACTGAAGGTCGTTGGATCTGAGATGCTTGATTTTGTTGCTGATGAGGCTGTTCAGATCCATGGAGGTATGGGCTACTCGGCTGAAATGGCTGTCGAAAGAGGTTACCGTGACTCGAGAATTAACAGAATCTTCGAAGGCACAAATGAGATTAACCGGCTTCTTGTTGTTGATACAGCAATGAAACGCGCAATGAAAGGGGAATTCGATCTTTATGGTGAGGCAGAAAAGCTCTATTCAGGTTTGAATAATATCACCGATGGCAAAAAGGATGGTGAAAGCTACTTCCAGGAAAAAACAAGGTATATCAAAAACTTCAAAAAAGCGATACTTATCTGTATTCATGGGGCAAATAACCGGTTCGCGAAAAACCTGATCAACGAACAGGAAGTTCTTAACAATATTGCCGAGATGATGATGGAAACATATGTTTCTGAATCATTGGCACTCAGGGTTGAGAAAATGTCACTTACCAACGGGAATGTATCACTTTATAAGGATATGCTTGATGTCAATCTTTTCGATACGGCTGCCATAGTAAGAAAATCCGCTCTGGAGGCAATCGGCTCATTCTCATCAGCTGAGTCATGCCCGGTACTGATAAAAGCAGTAGAGAATCTTACAAGAGTTGAATGTGTGAATGTTAAGGATGCCAGAAGACGAATAGCAGATAAACTCATTGAAGATAACACATATAAATTCTGAAAGCTGTTCTTAAAATTGACGATATTTGTATAAAATATTGGCAATGAAAAAATTCAGGTTTATCTTTTTACTTTTTGTTGCAGGAGTAATGCTTGGTTGCTCCGTTGTACCTGTAACCGGGCGCAAACAGCTGAGTTTACTGCCTGAATCAGAAATGATCTCGATGGGGCTTGCGAGTTATGAGGAATTCCTGAAGGAGAATCCGGTCTCATCTGATAAAACCAATTCTGCTTTAGTAAAGGAGGTTGGCTCCACAATATCGACAGCAGTTGAATATTTCTTTGCAGCAAATGGACTGGAAAGCAGGCTTGATGGTTACAAGTGGGAATATTCACTTGTTAACAGTACCGTACCTAATGCATTTTGTCTCCCCGGAGGTAAAGTGGTGGTTAACAGCGGTATTCTGCCATATACAGCAGATAAAAACGGATTAGCGGTTGTACTTAGCCATGAGATAGCACATGCCGTCGCACGTCACGGCAATGAGAGGATGAGCCAGCAGCTTCTGGTCCAGCTTGGAGGGATTGCCCTGAATGAAGCTGTGAAGAATAAACCGGAAGAGACTAAAAATATCTATAATGCAGCATACGGAATCGGATCACAGGTAGGAGTGATGCTTCCATATTCACGGGAACATGAGCTGGAAGCTGACAAACTGGGACTGATCTTCATGGCACTTGCCGGTTTTGATCCCCAGACTGCAGTAGGATTCTGGGAAAGAATGAGTACAATCGGAGGTAACAAACCACCTGAATTTATGAGTACACATCCTTCAGACGCAAGGAGGATAAATGAAATAAAAAAGGCAATGCCGGAGGTTATGCAATATTATAAAAAGTAACCTGTTGATTGTTAATGTGATCCCTGCGATGCGATTGTTGCAGTAATTACTGATGCAACTATGGCAGCCTGAACCTCCCTGACAGCTTTGCTGATTTCTGCACTCACAACATCACCCTTAAGAATCTCATTATTCTTTTTACGAAGGATTCTTGCTTCGCCTTTTTCTCTTGAAAGTAATCGATATGCCCTGGCTGCTTCAACAATACCAAGCAGCATCAGTTCTTTTTTCACCGGTTGCTTCCCGTAAAGCAGAATTTCCCTGAGGCGTTCTATAATGCCATTTCTGATACCATTATCAAGAAACCAATATCTTTTATAAGGGAAAATACCTATAAACTTCTTATGTTCAATACTGATCAGCTTTCGTTTTTCAAGTGATTTGATAATCTCACTGAAGATGAGCCTGCTTTTACGCGTCAGGCGTCTGATCCAGAATGAAATCTTCCAGTTCCCTGACGAATTCAGAATTCTTTCAGCAAACATATCATGAATAGTATCCCCGGTCATTCTGAATGACCAGACAACTCTTTTGTTTTCTAATTTGAATTCTTCCTGATCAAGGTAATCCATAAGCAATGCACCGGTCAGTGAATACCTGAAATGGATGCTGTCAAGCGATACACGTCCCTTTTCAGGATTGAGTGACAGGATAACAAATTGTTCGGCAACAGAATTGTCCATATGGCGATGATTATTTCGGTAAATAATTATAGTTAAAGATATGTAAAAATAAATATCATTAATTGAAGTGATATAGATCAATTATTAACATGTTAAACAGCAGTGATTAAGTGATAATTTTAGTGACTCTTAGTGAAATTAATAAGGATAATCAGATATCTTTGTGAATTAATTAACAATTACCAAAACATGAATTATAAAGTAAATAAGATCAGTCAAATTCTGGTTGCCGCGTTTCTGATAGCAGGTATAGCCGGAATCTCTTCATGTGAAAAGTATACATATACTCCACCGAAAATCAGTACAACTGACACCGTGCATTTCAGTACTGAAATTCAGCCTATTTTCAATGCAAACTGCATCTCTTGTCATGGCGCTACAAAAGCTCCTGACCTGAGAGAAGGCAAGTCTTATGCGGCTCTTACAAAAGGAGGATATATAACACCAGCTGATGAGACATGTAAATTATATACGAAAATGACCGGTGCCGATCATAGTCCAAGGTCGAGTGACATCGATAAACAAAAAGTTCTCGTCTGGCTAAACCAGGGAGCAAAAAATAATTGAAATTACCAAATCTGATAAAACCTATTAACATGAAAAAGATTTTTATCCTTTTAACCTTATTATTATTCATTTCTCCTTTGTTCGCACAGGAAGAAACTACAGCGCAGGAAAAATCCAAACCTGTAAGGTTTACTTTCGGGACAGCCACACTCATTGATAATCCAACTGTGGCAACACCTTATAAGGGTGGTCTGGAACTGCAGATCCAGCACAGGTTCAGCCTGATAGAGAATATTGAGAACCTTTTTGGTATTTATGGTTCGGCAAATACCAGGATTGGCCTTAATTATGGAATTACCGACAGGTTAATGATTGGGGCAGGAACAACCAAAGATTATAAACTGCAGGATATTCAGTGGAAGTACCTTATACTTCAGCAGACCGAAGATAACAGCATGCCTGTTTCTCTTTCATATTATGGCAACATGGTGGCTGATCTGCGCCCCGAGGAGAACTTCGGCCCTGCAGAGAGCTTCAAGGAAATACACAGGTTATCTTATTTCACACAGCTGATTGTTGCCCGTAAGTTTAACGATAAGATATCTGTTCAGGTGGCTCCGACTTTCGCTTATTTTAATTCAGTTCCGATATATTCAGATTCAACCGGTTATAAGAACATGAATTTTGGACTTCATGCCGGTGCCCGTGCAAATCTTTTCGGAGCACATTCACTTATGCTTGAATATGATCAGTTACTTACAAAGCAGGATCTTGATGAGCAGCCAAAACCAAATCTTTCATTAGGCTGGGAAATAAGCACTGCAACACATTGTTTCCAGGTATTCGTAACAAACTATTCAAATATTATAGGTCAGTATAATCTTCTATACAACCAGAATGATTTCACAAAAGGCGATTATCTCTTTGGCTTCAATATTACTGTAAGGTTCTAATTTAATAAAGTAATCAGGAATGATGTTTTTTAAATTCCGATTCATTATTATATTGGCGCTTACCTCAATAAGCTCTTTGACTTCAGCCGGAGTCTTCCGGTTTAAATCGGAGAACATTAAGACCCAGGATACAACATCCTTTGTCTCACCCTTTGAGGAGGATAACAACCGATGTCTGAAATGTCACGGACAGGCGAAATATGAATATACCAACGAAACTCTTGGGAAACAGGTTAATGCCCTGATGTGTTCAGAAAGAATTGTGAAAAAGAGTGAGTTTTACAATTCCAACCATAAGAGTTTCAGCTGCACAGACTGTCATTCAGAAGAGTATGTAAAGTTCCCTCATGCCGGAGAATTGAGGATGGAGCAGAAATACAACTGTCTCGATTGTCATGGGGGAGATGAGAAATTTGCCCAATACCACTTCGAAGGTATTGATTCGGCATACCAGCAGAGTATCCATTTTAAACTGGAAGAGGAGGGATTCACCTGCTGGAAGTGCCATAATCCGCACACTTACAAGATCTCAGTCAGAAACAAGGATAATCTTAAAGAAACCATTGCTTACGATAATGCGATCTGTCTTAACTGCCATTCCGACTTTAATCGTTTCCAGCTGCTGACTGACAGGGCAGAGATTAATCTTATTGAAAAACATGACTGGCTGCCAAACCAGGCTGCTCACATTGCCAATGTAAGGTGTATTGAATGCCACACTCAGATAAATAATAAGATTCCTGTATCTCATTTAATCAAACCAAAAGAGGAAGCAGTTAAACTTTGCAATGAATGCCATTCGCAAAATTCAATTCTTATGGCTTCACTTTATAAATTTGAATCTAAGGAACAACGACAGGATGGTTTTTTTAACGGGATAATTCTAAATGAATCATATGTGATCGGGGCAAACAGGAATGAATATCTGAACCTGTTGAGCCTGATTATATTTATCGGAGTAATTGGTGTTATCGCAATCCATATTGTGTTCAGGATCAAAAAAAACAACAAACCTAATTAAAGCAGATTAAAATGTATCTATACCCAAAATGGATTAGAATCTGGCACGTTTTGAATGCACTGCTGTTTCTTATTCTAATTGTTACCGGTATAAGTATGCAATATACCGATAAACAGAACGCAGCATATATTGTTGGGTTTTCTATTGCGGTGAAGTGGCACAATTTTGCAGCTATAGTATTGATTATAAATTATATAATATTTGTTACAGGGAATCTGTTTACCAAAAATGGCAGATATTACAGGATAAGCAGACAGAATTTCATTTCAGATCTGATGATCCAGCTAAAATACTACTCATGGGGTATGTTTAAAGGTGAAAAGCATCCCTTTCCTGTTACCGAATTACGGAAGTTTAATCCTTTACAAAAAGTAACTTATGTACTTGCAATGTATGTTGCGATACCATTGCTTATTATTTCCGGATTTGGCTTGCTTTTCCCTGAAATAACAATTAAGAGTATCTTTGGTGTGAGCGGTCTTATTCTTACCGATATTTTGCATATCACAATGGGTTTCTTCCTTTCAATATTTATGATTATACATATCTATACCTGTACACTGGGAGCAAAACCAACATCTCTCTTCTGGGGAATGATCTCCGGATATCATCGTGATGAACATTAAAGTTAAATCAAAGCAGAATGAAAGAGCTAGAGGAAAATGAGAGTGAAATGTCATCGAGGCGTAATTTCCTTAAAAAAGTAGGTATCGGAGTCGGGGCTGTTTCTATTGCCGGAGTTGCAGGTACTTCTGTTATCGCAGGGACTAAATCAAAATCGGGAGAAAAGATTAAGTTACTCTCACCTGATGGTACCCTTGTGGAGGTCGACAAAGACGATATTAAGCCTGCCAAAGAGATAGTCGAAGAACTCAAGACTGAAGCCAGGAAGGGACTGCCGAACAGAAAATTTGTCATGGTAATTGATCTGGCAAGATGTAAAAATGCAAGGAAATGTGTTGAAGCCTGTCAGGAAGGCCATCTTCTTCCAAAAGATCATGAGTGGATGAAACTCTTCCTTCTTCAGGATGATTTAAGTACTGCGAGATATTGGTTTCCAAGACCATGCTTCCACTGCGATAAACCCATGTGTGTGAGTGTCTGTCCTGTCGGAGCTACCTACAAACGTCCTGATGGAGTTGTACTTATTGATAATCAGCGTTGTATCGGCTGCAAATTCTGTATGACAGGGTGTCCCTATTCTGCAAGGGTCTTCAACTGGAAAGATCCAGAAGTAAAAGTTCCTGCAGGACATGTTTATAATCCTGAGGACAACATTCCGGCTGTTGAAGGTACAGTCGGGAAATGTATATTCTGTGCGGATAACCTGCGAAAAAATATACTTCCCCGTTGTGTAACAGCATGCCCCATGGGAGTAATATATTTTGGTGATCTTCTTGAAGATACCATTACCAATAGTACTGAAACGGTACGCTTCAGTAAAATTATGCTCGACAGAGCCGGATACAGATACCGTGAAGAACTCGGAACTTTGCCAAGTGTCTATTATCTGCCCCCCACCCAAAGGATGTTTCCGGTTGAAAGCGGACTTGAAGGGACAGACGAATCGATAAAGGGAAGATATAAAAACGCAGGACCTCGTTAACTTATCATCGGTAATACTGGAATATATGCAGGCAGATAATAAACTCATTAAGGATCTTACTCCGGAAATTGAGAAGACCAGCTTAAAATGGTACATCACTTTCTTTACCTTTTTAGGCTTCTTTGCATTGGGAATTTATGGCTTGATACAACAGATCGATAAAGGCCACATCGTGACAGGTATGCGCGATAATGTTGTATGGGGTTTCTATATTGTCAATTTTATCTTTTTCATGGGACTGAGTTATTCAGGCGCCCTCATATCAGGAGTGCTTCATCTCTTTAATACCGGGTGGAGAAAGCCTGTTATCAGAATGGCCGAATTGATCACTATTATATCTCTTATTATCGGACCGTTTTTTATCTTTTTCTGTATAGGAAGGCTTGACAGGCTCTACTTCCTTTTTATACACCCCCGCATACAGTCGCCAATTACATGGGATGTCATTGCAATCATGACCGACCTCGTTGGTTGTTTCATCTACCTTTATCTTTCATTTATTGAAGATTTTGCAATTTTACGTGACTATAAAGGACTTAAGGTACCAGCATGGAAGAAGAAACTGTATAAAATCCTTTCTCTTGGTTTTAATGGAACAGAAAAGGAATTAAAGATACTGGCTAATGCCAGAACAATAATGTCGGTTATGATTATAGCTATTGCCATAATAGTTTACTCAGTGCTTGCCTGGATCTTTGGTGTAACCTTACAACCAGGCTGGCATTCGACGATTTTCGGACCTTATTTTGTGATTGCCGCTGTATTTTCCGGAACTGGACTTCTGATAATCCTGATGTGGATTTTCAGGAAAGTTTATCACCTGGAAGAATATATCACAAAGCGCCATTTTGTCAATGTCGGTGTGCTTCTTACAGTTATTGCGGCATTTTATGGATACTTCACTTTCAGCGATTATCTTACAAAATGGTATGGTTCAATAAAAATGGATTCAATTCTGATTGACAAGCTATTCAGCGACTATTATTCACTTTTTATTTTTGCAAACTATATAGGGATAATTCTTCCATGCATTATTATTGCTTTTCCCAGGTTCAGAACTATTCCAAACATCACCGTCGCTGCAGTAATAGCACTTCTTGCACTCTGGGTCAACCGTTATATTATTGTTATTCCAACACTTGAAACGCCCTTCCTTCCCATACAGGATACCCGGCCTGACTGGATAAATTATTCTCCCACCTGGGTAGAATGGTCACTTACTCTTGCGGGTGTCTCAATTTTTGTAATGCTTTTTATGCTGGTATCTAAAATTGCTCCCATTATTTCAATTTCAGAGATGCAGGAGCAGGATAAGGATGAAATACTAAAGTAACTGATAAAGACTTCAATTGTTATGAAAAAAAATATATCATTTACACTTCTACTTATCTTTTCTCTGATTACAGTATGTTCGGATTTATATTCTCAGGATAAAACCCTGATAAGTCCATATATACAGCTCCAGTATTTCAAAAACACTGATGATCAGCGCATTCTTAAAACTACTCTTACCTATTCACTTAACAGGATGGAGTTGCCGCTTGCCGGTATGGAAATAACCTTTTATTCAGGAGGGGATAAGAAGGAAATACTGGGAACCGGATTAACAGATGATAAAGGTGCTGTAAAACTTGAATTGAAAGATGATTTGAAAATAGCAGCCGATGATGCCGGAATGTGGGCTTTTAATACAGAATTTAAAGGTAATGATACAATTGAGGCTGCTTCAGCCGATATATCAGTAAAAGACGTTACTCTTGAAGTGACATATACTGAACCCGACAGTATTAAAACGGTTACCGTAAAAGCTTATACATCCGGCCAGGGTAAAGAGCTTCCGGCGTCGGGCGAACCGGTACTTGTCTATGTGCCAAGGATGTTCAGTCTTTTGCAGATAGGTGAGATCACACTAGATGATAATGGCACAGGAAGTATTGAATTCCCCGGAGACCTCCCTGGTGACAAAGAAGGAAACATTACAGTTATTACCAGATTTGAGGAAAATGCTACCTTTGGAAATGTGGAGAAGCAGGTGCAGTTGAAATGGGGTATCCCTACAGATTATTCTCATCCGACAACTAAAAGAGCTCTATGGACCAAGACTGCTCCCAGATGGATGATCTATACGCTGACTATTCTGCTTTCCGGTGTATGGGGACATTATCTTTTTGCAATTATCAGTCTTATACGGATCAGGATTCTTGCTAAAAGAAGAGAAGAAGAAGATAATTACGGAAAATGAGATGCATAATTTGCACGATAATTGTATATTGAGTATTAATTAAATCTATTAGTTATGAAAACAATGAAACTTTTTTTTGTAAGTCTTGCAGTACTTACCATGAGTGCAACAATTATTGCTCAACCTAAGCCATGGGTCGTTCCGGCTAACTTCAAATCTATGAAAAATCCTGTAGCGGCAGGCGATGCCAGCAATAAAGCGGGTAAAACACTTTATGATAAAAACTGTGCTTCATGCCATGGTAAAGTAGGCCTTGGTGATGGTGTAAAAGCAAGGGCACTTCAGACATTCCCCGGCGATTTTTCTAAAGCCGAATTCCAGGATCAGACTGACGGGGACCATTTTTACAAAACCAAAACCGGAAGAGGCGAAATGCCGAAATACGAAGGTAAACTTGCAGATGATGATATCTGGAATATTGTTAACTATATGAGAACTTTCAAGAAATAAGTCCGGACGGATTTTTTCGAATATTATTGGTGTAGGGACAGGT
>Ga0208980_10000677_pt1 | contig 19705 bp, 15 predicted proteins | sample WetSurMetagenome_3_FD_187993 | JGI IMG/M metagenome (GOLD analysis project Ga0208980, IMG submission 187993) | Wetland microbial communities from Twitchell Island in the Sacramento Delta, sample from surface sediment Aug2011 Site A1 Bulk (version 2) | ecosystem: Environmental > Aquatic > Marine... | reverse complement strand
AGGCTGCCGAACAGGATAACACAGAAACCCCAGAAAACAAGCGCATGAAAAAATCCGATGACAGGTTTTCTGAATATCTTGGTTTGCCCGAAGGCGACTGACAGCATCACATTAAACCTCTTTCCAAAATCCCTGACCGGAAAAGCAGGTCTTGTCAATCTGAAGAACCCGGCAATTCTGTTGATAGTGAAGGTAAAAACACCAATCGTCACTAAAAGGGTTATTGCGAATATTAACTGTTTTGTCATTGCAAGAATACTGTTATATTAACCTTTTTTTGCCACGAAGGCGCTAAGGCGCAGAGATTTATTTTTTTAAGTCTTTTACAGCTTCTACCAGCTTTGGCAATATCTTCATTGCGTCGCCGACAATACCATACTGTGCGGCTTCAAAGATAGGTGCATCCTTATCGGTATTTATGGCCACAATATATTTTGATGAGCTAATCCCGGCAAGATGCTGTGTTGCGCCTGAAATTCCCACAGCAATATAGAGGTTAGGTGCAATAATCTTTCCTGTCTGCCCGGTATGCTCCTCATGTGGCCTCCATCCTTCATCTGAAACCGGACGAGAACATGCAGTAGCTGCTCCCAGCAGCGATGCCAGCTCGGTGAGCGGTCCCCAGTTATCGGGTGATTTCATTCCCCTCCCGCCTGAAACAACCACATCAGCATCTGTCAGCAAAATCTTGCCTGTCTGCTTCTGAACATCCCTGACAGACGTTTTAATAACAGAACCGTCAACAGCCACGCTCAGATTCTCAATTGTACATGTGTTTCCGGGTGTTTCGGCCAGGTCAAAGGAGTTCTGGGCAAGTGTAAGGATTTTGACATCTGATTTGATTACCAGGTGCGCAAAAGCGTTGCCAGAGTATGTTCTCTTGTAAACCGTGAAAGGATTCAGGCTGATCGGAAGCCTGCTGACACCTGATCCGACACCGGCTTTTAACCTAACTGACAGCCTGGGTGCAATTGCTTTCCCGGAATTATTGTTCGATATTATGATAATCGTGGCATGTTCCTTCAGGGCAGCTTCTGATATCACACTGGCATATGCCTGGTTGTCAAGAACATTTAATCCGTCATTATTGACAGTAATAATCTTTGCCGCACCGTAATTTCCAAGCTTCTTAAGTTCAGTCTCTTCTACCCTTCCTATTGAAACAGCAGTAACACTGGCTCCTATCATTTTAGCAACCCCGGTTGCATATGAGACAAGCTCAAAGGAGAGCTTCTTGAATTTTCCGTCCCAGTTTTCGGTATATACTAATACTGACATATTGTAGTGATTTTCTAATTATTAATAAATTTTCAGATGACTTTTGCCTCGTTCTGAAGCAGGTCTATAAGCTGTGAAGGATTCTCAGCATCTATATATTTGCATGCAGCCCGTGGTGCTGGTTTTTCAAAAACCGTCACCTGTGTAAGAGGCTCAACTGCAATAGGTTCAACCAGCTTCACAGGTTTAGTCCTAGCCATCATGATCCCGCGCATAGCTGCTATCCTTGGCTCTTTTGCAATTCCCTTCTGAACAATTGCCACAGCCGGAACAGGAACAGTCACAACCTCTTTACCTCCATCTATTTCGCGGCTCATAACAGGCTGCCCGTTTTCAATCTTTATTCCTGATACAGCTGACACTGAAGGAATGCCCAGAAATTCGGAGATCATTCCTCCCACAAGCGACCCGTTATAGTCGCTTGATTCAATTCCACACATTATTAGATCAAACTGTTCTTTCCTTACAACCTCGGCAATCTGGGCAGCAACAAAGTATGCATCTGATGAGTCGGCATTCACCCTTATTGCATCATCAGCTCCAATTGCAAGAGCTTTGCGGATTGTAGGTTCTGCTGCTGCAGGGCCTACGTGAACCACTGTAACCGATTTTACTCCGCTAGCGGCATCATCCTTAAGTTCCAGTGCACGGGTAAGAGATAATTCATCCCACGGATTGATCACCCACTGGATGCCAGTGACATCTACAGAGGCATTTCCTTCGGCAAATCTGATCTTCGTTGTCGTGTCGGGAACATTACTGATACAAACCAGAATTTTCATCTAATTATCTTTTTGTGGTTATTTAAATTATTTTAAATTATTCTAAACTGATTAATTGATCCGGTTCCAATTTTTTTCAACCATTAAGGCGGCAAATATAATAATTTATGATTCACAATCAAATCTGATAATTTTCGGCTCTTAATTATATTCGAAATCACAGTCTCTCCTAACTCGCTAAATTATTGAATTTTACTTTATAGGGTTGTATGATATTGCATGGATGTTCGAACTATTTATAAACTTTGACCAGGGCAGGCCAAAGTTTTTTTACGGGAGCCTTAGAGAAAAATGAAATATTAAAATTAAATTCGCGACGCCTGAATTAAAAAGTTTTATATCCATAAAATCTTGAATAACAAAGTAAAGACTTATAGTGCCCTGATGTTGTCGATGATCTTCTGGGGATTTTCATTTATATGGTTCAAAATTGCCAACCGAACTTTTCAGCCTATAACAATAGTTTTCTTAAGACTCCTTTTTTCGGTCATACTGCTTACGTTTTACCTTATTGTTGCCAAAGCATTCCAGAAAATAAGGAAGGGTGACCTGAAGCTTTTTATTACGCTTGCCCTGTTTGAGCCTTTCCTCTATTTTATTGGTGAAAGCTTCGGGCTTACCTATGTCTCAGCCACTGTTTGTTCAGTACTCATATCAACAATACCTGTTTTTGCCACAATCGGAGCATGGGTGCTCTTCAGGGAAAAGCTAAGACCCGTGAATTATGCCGGCATTGTATTGTCATTTTTGGGTGTTCTTGTTTTCCTTCTTAACAGGGACGGATCAATTTCATATAATCTGAAAGGCCTGGCTCTTCTCATGATGGCAGTCCTGTCAGCGGTGGGTTATAATCTTACCCTTAGCCGGCTGGTTGGAAGATACAGTCCGGTGTATATTGTAAATGTACAAAATGTATTAGGGGCAGCCCTTTTCCTGCCTCTTTTTATAATAACTGATTTTAAAGGATTCATTCATTCGAGCTTTACCCCCATAATGTTTCTCCCTATTATTACACTTGCAGCATTTGCTTCATGCAGTGCATTTATACTCTTCGCATATTCCGTCGCAAAAATAGGGATACTCAAGGCTAATGTATTCACCAATTTCATACCTCTGTTTACTGCATTGTTTTCATTCCTGTTTATGAGTGAAAGGCTGACCTTTCAGAATATTGCCGGCATGCTTATTGTAATAGCCGGCATCCTGATGGCTCAACTGAATGGCAGGGTGAAAAGCACTGATGAAGCGCTTACCCTTACCGGTAAAACGGCCTGAATTTTCAGAGTGAGTTATTCATACCCCTTATTAAAATAATAAGTACTTTTAGGATCTCCCCGTGAACCTGCGGAGGCGAGGTCGGCGGGGAATATGTCCTGAGGAACTACTTAAACCTTTAATCATGAATTCAATTGGGGGAATGGTCAGAGATTGCATTAAAATGGCCCGCTGCAAATTTATTTATTTCATGAGCATATTATTACTTACTGCCGGACTTCTAAATAGCGTGTCACTTTATTCACAGGCTTTGAGGATTATTGATAAGGGCAACTGCTTTGACTGGCTTCAGACGGCCCGGGTCTTTTTAATGGATGCCTATCAGCCACCATTCGCTCCTGAGCTGGAATTTGATGCAACTCTCCTTGCAGAAACTATGGCTGACATGAATGCGAATGTGGCAAGAATCAGCACAATGGGTAAGTATGCCACAATACAGGGTGTACGATTTTCGAAGCATCCCCGTCAGGGAAACCGTGATCTGCTGTCAGAGACCATCGAAGCATGCAAACCACGAGGTATAAAAGTGATCCCCTATATTTCAACCGGTCATAAGCTGGCATGGTCAATGGTAACTGCCGACTATCCTGAATACGGTCAGAAAACCTCTCCCGGCGGGCTCCCCGACCGTCAGCACATGTACGTGGGGGAAGATCACGGAACCGTCTGCTGGATGACTCCCTACCGGAAGGCTTACCTCGATCTTGTAGAGCATGTTGTGAGGGACTATGATATCGATGGAATTTATTTTGACGCATGGATGCCATTCTATTTCTGGCCCGGAAGACAATTATGCTACTGCGATGGATGCATGACCGGCTTCCGGAAAGCCACGGGACTGGAGATACCTTACCATGAAAAGGATGAGGAATATACTGATCAGGATATCAATGTAATAGATCAGTACCATCAGTGGTATATCGAAGAGTACATTTCAAAGGTTGTTGTCCGCGTAAGGGAAATTGTCAAATCATACAAGGATATCCCCCTGATCAGTAATATCAACAATCCTGAGAAAATGATCTCCCTGGATCCCAGGATAATAAATTCCATGGATGCCTTCCTTTACGAACGTGGCCACTCAATGCTGGAACGTGCAGAAGGAGTAGGCGTGCCTCGCTCTGTCGGCCTGCATGTATGGCCATATATTGGGACCTATCACAACTGGCCAAGACTGGCTTTCCAGGGAATCAACTACCAGCAGGAGATATTTACAAACCTGATGTTCGGAGGCGGATCGATCATTGCCCAGCCTACAGGTTATTTATATCAGAATGAGAACCGTGAGTATGTCAGATATCCTTTCGGAGTTATCAAAAAGTATGAAAAAATTCTTGAAGGTCTGGAAAGCTACCCCTTTGTGGGAGTTGTGTTCGCCTACCACAGTCCGGGGGATTTAATCCGAACAAGCTGGAACGACGGTGTTGTGAGCGCCCGTACATCGACTCTCGGAGCTTTTTCAGCCTGTCTCTACAATCATATCCAGGTCGGCGCTCTCAGCGAGCTTATACTCGATGATCCGGTTAAGCTGAAAAAATATCCCGTCCTCTATCTGGCAAATATCCCGTACATCTCTCCGGGGAGAATCAAAAATATAATGGAATATGTAAAACAAGGAGGCTCTCTTATTGCGAGCTATGATGTCACTCTTTTTGATTCAAGCGGCACAAGGCTGAAGAAGTTCGGACTCGGGGACCTGCTAAAGGTAGAGCCTGTAACACCTGAAGGAGAGCTTGCCGGAATTGTAAACAGCTACCAGTCAATGACGGGAGGTCCGAATGATCTGTACCTTTCGGCTGCCAACGGCAGTAAGTCAACCATTTACCCCCTCTGGTTTTATGAACCGGTAAATGTGCTCGAGGGAGGAGAAGTGTTAATGGATATTGTTACCGGTCCTGATAAAAAGCCTGTTCTGCCTGGTGTTGTATTTTCAAGGTATGGCAAGGGAAGGGTTATATATTGCGCCTCGGCACTGGAATCGTTTTATCAGGCAGGAGGTCAGAACCTGGTAGGAGAGCTCATACGGAAATTTGTCGAAACAGCGACCAGCCAAACTTTCCCCTTTCAGCTTGATGCACCTGACGCCCTGATATCCAATCTCACTGTAAAGTCTGATCAGTTTGTTTTTCAAATGACAAACTGGACCGGAGACAAATTCGAGCAGCCTTTAAGAAATGCATATTATCTTGCCCCGGTGGAGAATGTAAAGCTTCAGATAAAGATTCCTGAAAATAAAAAGGTAAAAAATGTTTACACGCTCGTGGAGGGAGAATATGTGAAAAGGATTGAGGGTCAGACTCTTGAACTTTTCTTCCCGCGTATAGGTGCCTATCAGGCCGTAGTTATCGACCTGAAATAATACAGCACTTTTAACCGGCATTATTTATTTCTTATTAGCTAACATATTAAAAACCAATATTCCAGGAAATGGGCACATTAAAAGGAAAAACAGCTTTTGTAACAGGAACCTCACAGGGAATAGGAGCCGCAATAGCACAGGAGTTGATCGAAAGGGGATGCAACATCTGCATGCACTACTTCCATTCAGCTGAGCAGCCAGATAAACTAAAAGAGATGGCAATTCAAAGAGGTCAGAAAGCCTTCACCATAAGGGCAGATCTTACAATTGAGGAAGAGGTCATCAGGTGTGTGAAGGAGGCGGGAGAGGTCTTCGGCTCATTCGATATTCTTGTGAATAATTCCGGCGGTCTTGTCCAGCGGAGGTACCTCCCCCAGGTTGATTCCGAATACTGGAAGAGAGTGATTGATATCAATCTCACCTCCATGATGCTTGTGACCAAAGCGCTTCTACCCTACTTTAACAGGAATACAGGATCGAGCATAGTCAATATCTCATCACTTGCAGGAAGAAAAGGGGGACATCCGGGATCATTGGTTTATGCAACGACCAAAGGAGCGATGCTTACCTGGACCAGAGCCCTGTCGGCCGAGATTGCACGCGAGGGGATAAGGGTAAATGCAATCGCACCTGGCTTTATTGAGGGTACAGCTTTCCATAGTACCCATACTACAAGGGAATCTGCACTCAAAACTATTGAGGGCATACCTTTGGGACGTTCGGGGAACCCGGAAGACATTGCCCGGGCAGCAGCTTACCTTGCATCCGAATATGACGGATTCATTACGGGTGCAACACTCGATATTAACGGAGGCGTCTATTGTGCATAAGCAGCCTGCTCTACTCAGTCCGGTCAGCATAAAGTCCGGAAATATCAGGTGGGTTATGATCAGCATGGCCTTTGCAGCGACAGTGCTGAACTATCTTCATCGTCTCTCATTCAATTATCTTGCGGCAAACGGGCAGCTCAGGGACCTCATCCCTGATGATGCATTCGGATATATTGCTACCTGCTTTTTTATCGCTTACCTGATATCTAACGGAGTATCCGGTTTTGTAATAGACAGGCTGGGCACACGCCTTGGCTATTCCCTGTGCATGGCTTTCTGGACCACAGCCGGAATTTTACATGCGATTGCCAGATCGCCAATTCAGTTTGGGATTTTCAGGTTTCTTCTGGGAATTGGCGAAGCAGGTAACTGGCCTGCTGCAATTAAGCTTACAGGAGAGTGGTTCCCGCCGGAAGAACGCTCAACCGCATCCGGAATATTCAACAGCGGGGCAGCAGTAGGAGCTGTTGTTGCACCTGTTCTCATAGCATGGCTCGGAACCTCATTCGGATGGCAGGCAACATTTCTGATCATAGGTGTGCTTGGATACCTGTGGCTATTCTCCTTCTGGTTTGTTTACTATACCCCTGCGCGATCCGTAAGGGAATCAAAAGCGAGAATAATCCCACCCGGAAAGCTGCTGAAGAATAAATTCATTTTCAACCTTATCCTTTCAAAAGTTTTTATTGACCCCGTATGGTATTTTATAACTTTCTGGATAGCTCGATATCTGGCTGATACCTATGGCTGGAATCTTGAAAAGATCGGATGGTTTGCGATGTTCCCGTTCATTGTTGCCGATTTTGGCAATATCCTGGGCGGATTATTTACCCAGATGATAATCAAAAGAGGTGTTCCCATCCCGAAAGCGAGGAAAATAGCCGTTGGCCTTTTCGGATCAGTGATGGCATTTTCACTCATAGCAGGCCCTTTTCTTATCCACGGACCAATAGCCGCCCTGGTAACGCTGGCTATTGCAGGATTCGGATATGCTTCCTGTTCGGCGAATTTACTGGCTATTCCTGCCGATGTAGTGCCTCTTAGCGCAACTGCTTCAGTCTGGGGGCTGGCAAGTGTCGGATCAGGGCTGGGAGGTGCAATATTCCAGTCATTGTCGGGACTGGCGATAAAAAAGCTGGCTGCGAAATTCAGCTATTCACTTGCCTATAATGTTGTCTTTGTCGGTTATGGCCTTCTCGCCCTGACCGGAGTTTCCATACTTCTTTTTGCCGCTGGTCCTTTTGTACGAAGCAGGGAACTGCAGGAATATGCAGAAGCAGCTTAATTCAGACTATCTTTTTATCTTTGGTGCCTATAGCAGCTATGATTAAAAAGTCGCTCAATATCCTTTGTTTCATTTTTATGGCATTACCCTCCTTTTCTCAGACGGGCGGCGACAATGTCTATGAATTCCTCAACCTTACCCACTCCGGGCTTGTTGCATCCCTGGGCGGCACAAATGTGTCCCTGCAGGCCGAGGACCTCAATATGGCTTACCATAATCCTGCGCTTCTCAGCCCGGATATGAATGGATCGCTTGCTATGAATTACGTGAATTATTTTGCCGGAATAAATTATGGGATGGCAATGTATTCGGAGTCTTTCAGCAATGCAGGAAACTTCGCAGCCGGAATCACCTATCTGAACTATGGCACTTTTACCGAAACGGATGCTTCAGGAGTAATAACCGGGAGCTTCAAGGCCTCCGAATATGCATTTTCCCTGATCTATTCCCGTGAAATAGATTCATCATTCTCCCTTGGCATCAATTTCAAGCCGGTCCTATCCTATCTTGAAAGATATTCTTCTGCAGGTTTTGCAATCGATTTTGGCGCAAACTGGCACAACAGAAGCAACCTTTTTTCTGCCGGTCTCGCCTTAAAAAATCTGGGTTGCCAGATCACTACATATGCTGGGGAGCCCCGCGAAAAGCTCCCTTTTGAAATTCAGGCAGGACTCTCACAGAAACTGGCTTATGCCCCTTTTCGCTTCTCCTTAACCCTGAGGCATCTGGAAAAATATGACCTCACCTACCAATATCTCCCGTACGGAACAGGCAGTACCGCTGAAACTCAAAATTCAGAATTCTTTGATAATATGATGCGGCATGTCATCATCGGGGCGGAACTCATCCCTCATAAGAACTTCTATTTTTGCGGAGGTTACAACTACCAGAGACGGAAAGAGCTGCAGGTGGAATCAAAAGTGTCTACAGTTGGCTTCTCCTGGGGATTCGGAATTAAAACCTCATTGCTTGATTTTGAATTTGGACGGGCAACATATCACCTGGCCGGAACATCGACCCATATATCATTAATTTTAAAGACCGGAAATATTTATAAAAAGATCCGCAATTAAACTTTAGTTGGGATATTTTGGTTTATTTACAAACTTTGAATAAAATTTTGCTTAAAATCATGCCTGTACTACTTTCCTTCGTGTCCCTTTGAGTAGCCCTTCGCGATCCTTCGAGTTTAATAAAATACCTTTTAACCGCAAAGGTCACAAAGGATCAAAAAAAGGTTCACAAAGGATATGACCCGGATAAAGCACTAGTTAGAAGCTAAACAGAAAAAATGGAAAAACGACTCATAATAGCAATAGACGGCTACTCATCGTGCGGTAAGAGCACCTTCGCCAAATCGATTGCAAAGATGCTGAACTACATCTACATTGACAGCGGAGCAATGTATCGTGCCGTCACCCTCTATTGCCTGAAAAGAAACTTTGTGGGTCCGGGAGGAATAAACACAGGCGCTGTCGTTTCAGAGATCGATAAAATAAACATAGAATTCATATTTAATCCTGACATGCAGGAGTATGAAACATTTCTCAATTCCGTGAATGTTGAAAAGGAGATAAGGAGCATGGAGGTCTCGGCCCATGTAAGCAGGGTCAGTCAGATCCCTGAAGTACGTGACCGGATGGTTGAGCTCCAGAGGAAGATAGGCGCTTCCAGGGGAATAGTAATGGATGGAAGGGATATTGGAACAGTGGTTTTCCCCGATGCCGACATAAAGATATTCATGACCGCTACAGTTGATATCAGGGCCAAAAGGAGGTTCGATGAACTTAAAGGGAAAGGAGCAGCTGCCGATTTCAATGAGATAAAGAATAATATAATTGCACGGGATATTGCTGACGAAAACAGGGATATCAGCCCCTTGCGCCGGGCCGATGATGCAATCATTCTGGATAACAGCAGAATGAGCGTAAAGGATCAGATGCAATGGGTTGAAAAAATCATTGAAACAAAAAAAAATGGTAGTTGAAATTGATAAATATTCAGGATTCTGTTTCGGCGTCCAGAATGCCGTAGAAATAGCTGAGAAAGCTCTTATGGCTGGAGAAAAGGTTTTCTCTCTTGGTCCTATTGTTCATAATGACAAGGAGGTGGAGAGACTCTCCTTTCTTGGCCTTGAATCGATCGATCACGTTGAGTTCAACAGGCTGAAAAATGCAAAGGTCCTTATCAGGGCCCATGGAGAACCCCCGGGAACTTATGTGACTGCCGCTGAAAATAATATATCAATAATTGAAGCCACCTGCCCTATTGTAAGGCGGCTGCAGTCAAGAATCAGGAATGCCTGGCTTGTCTCGAAGGAAAGTAATGGGCAGATAGTGATCTTCGGTAAACCGGGACACGCAGAGGTTATAGGCCTGATGGGCCAGATAAAAAATGAAGCTATCCTTATCTCGGAACCTGCAGACCTTGACAGAATAGACTTTGGCAGGCCTGTTTCTCTCTTTGCCCAGACTACCATGGGTATTACTGCTTACAATAATATTGCAGAACTTATAAGAATAAAGATGAAAGAGAAGGGGGCAGCTGACGCCGACAGGTTGCTTACTGTCAACAGAACCATCTGTGGACAGGTATCAAACCGGGAACCTCATCTCAAGGCGTTTGCGAGGCGACACGATACTATCATATTTGTTAGCGGAAAGGAGAGCTCTAACGGAAAAATGCTGTACTCAGTATGCAGGAGCATAAACCCTGATACCCATTTTGTATCATCACCTGAAGAAATACAAAAATCCTGGTTCACAGGCAAAAAATCTGCCGGAATTTGCGGTGCAACTTCCACCCCTAAATGGCTTATCGAAAAAATACGGGATATTATATCAAATATCTGACAATTGGCAAGTTCCATCATTTGATATGCCAAAAAAAAATACTACCTTTGGCGACTTATTCTAGAAAATAAGTTTATGGGAAAAATAAAGAAAATTGGTGTGCTGACTTCAGGAGGGGACTCTCCCGGAATGAATGCAGCTATCCGCGGTGTAACTCGTACCGCAATTTACAACGGACTTGAAGTAGTGGGGATCCGCCATGGATACCAGGGTATGATTTATGCAAATTTCAAGCCTCTTCAGTCACACAGTGTAAGTGATATTATCCAGAGAGGCGGCACAATACTAAAAACAGCAAGATGCGAAGAATTCAGGACACCGGAAGGAAGAGCCAAAGCTTACACAAACCTCAGGGAAGCTCAGATCGACGGTGTTGTGGTTATCGGAGGTGACGGCTCATTTACCGGGGCAAGAATTTTCAATGAAGAGTATGATATCCCGTTCGTGGGGATACCAGGAACAATTGATAATGACATTTTCGGAACAGATTATACGATTGGCTATGATACAGCCCTGAATACTGTTGTTGAAGCAGTGGATAAAATCAGGGATACTGCAAGTGCACATAACAGGATGTTCTTTGTTGAGGTGATGGGTGCTGAAGCAGGCTTTATTGCACTTTACAGCGGCATAGCCACCGGAGCAGAGGCGATTATCATTCCTGAGATAAAGGGGGAAGCCCGTAACCTGAAGGCATTAATCGAGACAGGCAACACAAGGAAAAAATCAAGCAATATTATCATAGTTGCTGAAGGAGATGAAGAGGGAGGGGCATTTGCCATTGCTGAAAAAGTGAAAAACGATTTTACAGATTATGATATAAGAGTATCTGTTCTGGGTCATCTCCAGCGGGGCGGATCTCCGTCTGCCATGGACAGGGTGAATGCCAGCAGGCTGGGTCACGCTGCCGTTGAAGCGCTGATCGATGATCAGAAAAGCGTTATGGTGGGGTTAATGAATGGCGAAATAACCTTAGTCCCGTTCCGCAGAGCAGTAAAACTTCACAAAGATGTTAACCATAGCCTGGTTGATTTAGCAAAAATATTATCTGTTTAGCAAAGCCGGGCGCATGTCATATTCTAAAGTTTTTTTTACCAACCTCAGGGCTAAACCTTCTCTTAATCTTCTCAAAAAGCTCGAAACGCTGGTAGAGAGGGCGGGCATCAGTACAATTGACTTTGAAAGGAAAATTGTTGCATTAAAAATCCATTTCGGTGAACCGGGTAATCTTTCCTTTATAAGGCCAAACTATGCCGCCAGAATTGTAAAAATATTAAAGGCGAAAGAGGCAATCCCTTTTCTTACAGATTGCAACACCCTATATTCCGGCCAACGTTCGAACGCTCCCTCACACCTTGAAGTAGCCTTTGAGAACGGATTCAATCCCCTGTCAACGGATTGTCCGGTTATAATCGGCGATGGCATCAGGGGGAACGACTTCACAGAGATCGGTCTTGGAATGGAATATTGCACCTCTGCCAAAATTGGCAGCTCAATTGCCGCGTCCGACATAATAATCTCCCTGAACCATTTCAAGGGACATGAAATGACCGGATTCGGTGGAGCATTGAAAAACCTCGGCATGGGTTGTGCCTCAGTAGGCGGAAAACTGTTTCTCCATTCGGGGGCTTCACCGGAAATATATGAGCAAAACTGCACAGGATGCAAGGTATGTGTGAAATTCTGCGCATATGATGCAATTAAAGTAGGCAAAGACAAGATTGCACATATTGATTATTCGAAGTGCGTTGGCTGCGGACAGTGTGTTGCCGTATGCCAGTATGATTCAGCAAGGGTCGTATGGCAGAGTTCATCTGAAACAGTCTGCAAAAGAGTTGCCGAATACACATACGCTGTCTTAAAAGACAAGCCGTCATTCCATATCAATTTCATGATGAATATATCGCCTGATTGCGATTGCTGGGGTTTTAACGATTATCCCCTTGTACCTGACATCGGCATCGCCGCTTCATTCGATCCCGTAGCCCTCGATAAAGCCTGCGCAGATATGGTTATGGCCGCCCCTGCCCTGCCGGGAAGCAAAATCCGTATCGACCACACTCATTCTGACCTTAAGGGAGAAGACAAGTTTAAACTTGCACATCCGGATACATACTGGCAGTCGGGACTGGAACACGCAGCAAAGATAGGACTGGGCAGTCTGGATTATGAACTCGTGAATGTTTAAACGGCCAGAAACCCATTAAATAGGAGAACGCAAGGTCCCCATAGCTAAGTATTCCTTGACAGTTCATATAACAATTTTACTATTGGAGTCTCCCCCCGCCACGGCGAGGCAGGCTCTCCTTTTGAAGGAGGGGTGGCCATCCGACAGCCGGAGGATGGCCGGGGTGGTTGATTATGAATCCTCCCTAAGATACATAAAATTAATTAGATAAGTAATCAACCACCTCCCCCCATGACTGACGTCAGGGCCTACGCTGCAATCTGGCGCCTCCCTAAAATTGCCCAGATGGCAATTTTTTAACGGTCGGCCCCCTTCAAAAGGAGGAGAAACTTCGCCTAATTATAACAGCATCAGATTACATACATCTGTTACCAAGATACTGAAGTATTACATAGCTGTTGGGATTACACAAATCACACAGATTATTCAAAATAAGTATTTTGCTTTGTGACCACGGTTAATAAGAATTTTTCTACACCCCAAAATTCCTCTATTCATCTTAAATTCTAATTTCATATGACCGGAATTTATACTTTTTTTTAGTATATCTTTGGTATATCTGAACTTGCATTTTAAGATAAAACATCCTGTACTAACCAGGGGACGAGCTATTCCCCGATATAATTCTTTCAGGAAATGAAAAGATCAATTTGCTTATTACTTAGCCTTATCATGGTATTTCAGGCTTTTCCGCAGAGGAATCAGCCAGACAAAAAAGAACTCTCCAAGATGCACCAGCCGAAATACTGCCTTTTTTATGATAACCACACAATGCCGGCATGCCCGGATGTAGGTGCGAATTTTGATGCCGAAGTTTTTACTGATCGCCTCAAAAAATGTGGTGTTGACTATCTTACTTTTCATGCCCGCTGTAATCTTGGCATGGCATATTATGACACCAGGATTGGCATTAAGCATCCTTCGCTTAAGTATGATCTTTTCGGAAAGCTGGCAGATGCCTGTCAGCGTAAAGGCATTGCCCTTACTGCATATATTAATGGGGGTATCAGCAGCGCAGAGGGCGCTCTGCACAGGGAATGGACCACACTCTATTTCGATGGCCGTGAATACCGGGAACCGCGTTTCACTCCCTATGTAAGGACGATGTGCTATAACACTCCGTACCGCGACCATTTAATTGCAATGATCAAAGAGATCGCCAGCAACTATCCGGTTTCAGGTTTTTTTATTGACTGTCTTGCAGGATATCCATGCGTCTGTCCGACCTGCGTTAAAGAGATGAAAGAGAAAGGAATAGACTGGAATAACCTGGAAGAGGTTGTGAAATTTTCGGAATTTTCGGTTCTCCGGCTAGCAGGCGACATATCAAAAACCCTGAAAGAAATCAATCCGGACTATCTGATCTATTTTAACGGGCCCGGATATGAAGAACAATCAGAATCAGGGACTTACCTTGATTGCGAGTGTCTTCCAACAGGCGACTGGGGGTATGAATACCTGCCTGTGATGTCACATTACATGCGCACCCTGGGTAACAAACCAATCCTGAATATGAATGGACGCTTTTACGATTGGGGCGATTTCGGGGGTCTGCGCCCTGAAGCTGCCATTAAATCAGAACTTCTGTATGGCCTGGCTAACGGGATGCGCCCTAATATAGGTGGGCATTTCCATCCAAGAGGCGATCTTGAGACCGCGGTCCTCGACAGAATAGAGAAAATATATAAAGATTTACAGACTATGGAGCCCTGGTTTGACAATGCAAAAAACATTACTGAAGTAGCCATAGTTTATCCGGGAACTATTGAGAATATTCGCAATGACGGACAACTGAAAAGCGCCGTCCGCATGCTATCCGAGTTAAAACAACAATTCGACGTTGTAACACTCTTCTCAGACTGGAGCAAATATAAGGTACTTGTCATTCCGGACAATATTACTTTCAACGATGAAGTTGCCAGACGCATAAAATCCCATATTGCAGCTGGTAAAGCTGTTATCACAAGCGGTAGTTCAGGCCTGGATAAGGAAAAGAAGCACTTTGTTCTGGGGAAAGAATGGGGAGTGAATTATATTGGTGAAAACGACTTCGATCCGGCATATATCTCTGTCGGTAAAAACTTCAATCAAGGATTGCCTGATATGCCACTGTCTCTGTATTCATCAGGGATAGATATTGAGCCGCTGCCAGGAACCAGCGTGGAGGCAAATCTAATTAAGCCATATTATAACCGGGTATGGGACGGTGAATATGCATTCTTTTATAACCCTCCCGACAGAGTCACTGATAAACCTGCACTGACAATAAACGGGAAAGTAGCCTGTTTCAGCCACAGGATATTTTCCGGCTATTATGACCAGGCACCGGTAGAACTGAGGACAGTATTTTCCAACGTTCTCAACAAATTTATGCCTGATCCTTTGATCAAATATGACAATCTTCCGTCATTTACAAGAGTATTTGTTACCGAGCAGCCGGGCAGAACGATGGTGCACTTGCTCTCATTTGTTCCTGAAAAGAGAGGATCCAAGACACAGATGATAGAGGAGCCGGTTGAACTTCATAATGTAAAAATTTCTCTGCGAAACGATGGAAGGACACCAAAGAAAGTCTATCTCGCACCTGAAAAAAAATCCCTTTCATTCAAATTAAAAGACGGGTATATAAATGTCGCCATACCCGAAAGTAAAGGATACTCATTGGTAGTTTTTGAAATGTAGGGATTCTTAAGGAACAGGTACCCTGCTATAAAGTAACCTCTGAAATATTAATAATACCTCACCACAAATTCAGATAATCATGAACACAACAACCATCCCAAAAGAGGAGTTTTATGACCGTATTGCCAGGTTTCAGGCAAATATCAAAGCGGCCGGCCTTGATGCCTGTCTGGTACATGCCACTGAATCCGACATGGCTAATGTCAGATATCTAAGCGAGTACTGGCCTACATTTGAAGCTTCTGCAGTATTCGTTCCGGCGGAAGGAGAATCTGTCCTCCTGGTTGGCCCGGAAAGTGAGATATATGCTGCCCACCGCAGTGTATTTACGAATATTGAAAGAATGCTCGAATATCGGGAATCTGCAGAACCCGAGTGCCCAGGAATGTCTTTTAAAAGCTATAAAGATATCGTGGCAAAATATACACCGAAAGGGGCCCTGAAAAAGCTGGGCATAGTCGGATGGTCCATAACCCCGCTCCCAGTCTATATGTCGCTAAAAGAGCAATTTCCACAAGTCGAACTGGTCAAGGCAGATGCCACTTTACTCCCGTTGCGGTTTATAAAAAGCGAAAATGAAATAAACTGCCTTCGAAAAGCATATGAGATCTCAGAACTGGCTGTTGAAGCAATCATTAATGAAATGACCCCCGGCATGACCGAGCTTCAGGTCATTGGAATTGCGCAGCGGGAGATATATAAACATGGCGGGGAATATGAAGGGCATTCTCTGTATGTATTCTGTGGCGCTTCTACCAATAACGCAATTTCCAGACCTACTCACAACAGGATAATTAAGAACGAAGTTATTCAGCTTAATATAGGGGCCCGTGTCAGCGGATATTCATCAAGTGTCGGGCTGCCAGTTTCCATTGGTCCGTTGCCTGAACGCAAGAAGAAGCTTATTGAATTCGGCCTGGAAGCCCATTTCAAGACTCTTGAGATGATGAGTGCCGGTAAACCTGCAGGTGCTGTAGTAAGGGATTATGAGGCATGGGTAAAATCACGCGGCTTCGATAAATATATGCTTTACGGACCATGCCATGCCATCGGGATGATGGAGGTTGAGCAGCCCTGGATGGAATCCACATCAAACTTTGAACTTCAGAAGAATATGACCTTCCAGGTGGATACCTTCTTCTATGATCATGATTTCGGCCTCCGATGGGAGAATGGAGTTATTATCACCGAAAAGGGCGTCGATAAACTTTCCTCCAGATTTATGAAGGTTATTGAGATATAAGAAGAGGACAGAAGACAGAAGACAGAAGACAGAAGTCAGATATTCTGTTCTTAGGACTTCCGCCTTCCGACTCAAACAAAACAAACTAAAGGATAATACTATGCATTACGAAATGATGTTTCCCGACCAGATCAGGGAGGCTATTGATAAAAACACTCCGGTTGCTATGGCACTCGGGGTACTTGAATATCACAGTGAACATTTATCACCCGGGGTTGATACTTTGCTTGTTGTCCGAGCACTGGATATAATTGAAAAGGAAATGCCGCTGGTAATCCTCCCGCCCTTCTATTATGGTGCCGGCACTTTTGCTGTAGCTCCTCCCGAACGGAACGGGGGGATACATGTCGATTCTCAGGTATTGCAACAATTTGCCCGGGAGCTGTTTTATAATCTCCTGCGTATAGGTTTCAGAAATATCTATGTGTTTGTCCATCATCAGAGTGAAAACTTTGCAAATGGCATGCCCACTGACCTCTCCTTCAAGCTTGCCGCAAGACAGGAAATATTTGCTTTCATCGAAAATGAACGGGGCGACGGCTGGTGGGGAGATAACTCCTCTGCGAGCTACTACGATGACCATGCTGCTGGTTCCGATCCGTTTAACTGGATACATATCTGCCCCTTCATGAGTGCTGAAGTTCAGGCTCAGTTCCCGATCGACCATGCCGGAGAACAGGAAACATCCCTGATGATGGCTTTCTGTCCGGAATGTGTTGACATGTCCCGCTTTAATGACTCTAAATGGTACTCCCGGGGAGCGAAGAGCGCCTCCCTTGATTATGGGAACCGCGCCAAAGCGATGATTCTTGCCGATATGAAAAAAGCTATGGGGAGATAATCATGACCGGAAACGATCTTATCAGTCTGATGCATAAATCTCATCGCAGGGTTAATATTACAGGTACTGCGGAGAATGGAATTATAGCAGGGCTGGATCTGGAAGGGCGGCTTTTTACTGTTGTCAATGACAGGGTTCTCAACCGGGTTGTACCGTCGGCTATTGTGAACAGAACCAATAAGAATGCTTATCTGAATCCTGGTGGCGACGCCCTGTGGCCTGCACCAGAGGGTACCTGTTTTGGCTATGAGTATGCCGCGGGCAAATGGAGGGTGCCGCCCGCAATTACAGGTGCTGTCTGGGAGGTGTCTGAACAGTCTGAAAACCACACATTTATAAAAGCAGAGATCGACCTTGTAAACAACAGGCAGCTCGGCATACCATGTGAATTTGAACGGCATATAGTAATTGAATGCAATGATAGATCACTGATCCAGATTGTCAGAGAAGTAATCCGGTATATCGGAGAAAGGACATTGAATAATGATGAATTCAGGCTGGCTCCATGGTCATTATGCCAGTTCGATTCAGACGGGAGCTGCAGAGTCATAATGCCAAAGCCATCAGAGGCTGATATCAGGGATTTGTATGAATCGAGCCTTTCAAAACGCAGGCCTTTGGATAATAAATACATCGTGGATACAAAAACTGATTTTCGTTTTCAACTGGGTTTGGGTGAGAATGTATCCTGGATAGAATATATGGTTGGAGATGACTTCCGGGTAAAAAGGCATTCCGGATCTTTGCCTCGGGGGCAGAGGTATATTGATATTTCAGATCTTCCTCCTGATCAGTTTCCTTCTGATTCAGGCGTCAAACTAAGCATCTATTGCGATCCATCAGGTTTTATGGAAATAGAGGCCTGCGGAGGGTGTCCCGATGTTCTTTCGCCTGGCACAGAACTTAGTGTCAGTGTAACTACTGAATATGTGGTTAATTAGGTGCAAGGTGCAGGGTGCTGGGTGCTGGGTGCAAGGTACCTGAAGACCGATGCCTGACGCCTGAAGCCTCTTTGCAATAACTATTAATTTTAAGATAAACTACTTTCTATAAACTTATCTGCATATGACTGACAAGAAAAAGACATTAATAGTTCCTATGTTGCTGATAGGTTCAATGTTTGCAGTACTCGGCTTCGCCCTTGGCATAAATGCATTTTTTGTGCCATTTGTAAAACAGGCGTTTAATATTTCAATAACCATGTCTTACCTTGTCATGACCGCCACATTCCTGTCATTTGTGGTTTTTGGTGTTCCTTCAGGAGCTATTATTAAAAAATTTGGGTACAAGGGAGGAATGATCATAGCATTTCTTATAATGGCTTTGGGTTTTTATCTCATTGCCCCGGCTGCTAAAATTATCAGCTTCCCTCTCCTGCTGCTGGCGTTGTTTATCAGCGGTATGGGACAGACCTTGCTCACAGGGGCTGTTAATACCTACGTTGCAATTTTAGGACCTGCTGAAAGTGCTGCCAGCCGCATAGCCCTGATGGGAATCTGCAGCAAAACCTTTTTTGCCGCGGCATCACTTATGCTTGCATTATTTATGGATCTTGCCAATGTGCATGTTGAGGATACCATACTTCCGTTTTATATCATATCCGGGGTACTGGTGCTAATGGGATTCCTGTACTATTTTGCGCCTCTTCCCGAAGTTCTGGCTGAGGGTGAGGAAGATAAAAATGAAGGAATTCCTGAATCATCATACGCATCAACAAAAACCAGCATATTTCAGTTCCCGCACCTGCTTCTGGGTGTGATCGCAATATTCTTCGATGTAGGAGCAGAATACATTGCCCTGGGAACAATCAACGACTACGCAACAATCTTAAACCTGCCCTCATCTGCTAATTATGTATGGCTCGTTTCAGCGGGAATGGTGGCTGGCTATCTGCTGGGAGTATTTTTTATCCCTCGGTATGTCAGCCAGTCTGCAGCGTTGTTGCTCTCTACAATATCGGGTATTATAATAACCATACTGATTGTGATGCTTCCTGCAGGGATTTCAGTCTATATGGTGGCGCTCCTGGGGCTGGCAAATGCACTGATGTGGCCGGCAATCTGGCCATTAGCCATTGCTGATCTGGGTAA
>Ga0208980_10000676_pt1 | contig 19735 bp, 17 predicted proteins | sample WetSurMetagenome_3_FD_187993 | JGI IMG/M metagenome (GOLD analysis project Ga0208980, IMG submission 187993) | Wetland microbial communities from Twitchell Island in the Sacramento Delta, sample from surface sediment Aug2011 Site A1 Bulk (version 2) | ecosystem: Environmental > Aquatic > Marine... | reverse complement strand
GGGGGATTGCCTGTAATTTCGGATATCGAGCTTCTCCATACCAGGAACACGTCACCTGCCATTGGCAGCTTCACATGCTCCAATGAGCTTTTCAATTCTATCTATACACTGATAAACTGGTCCATAAAAAGCAATCTTGCAAGCGTTGCTACCGACTGTCCCCACAGGGAAAAACTGGGATGGCTCGAACAAACTCATCTTATGGGGAATTCAATCAAATTCATATACGATATACATAACCTCTACAGTAAGATAATTGATGATATGGCCGAAGCTCAGCTCGACAACGGACTTGTTCCGGATATTGCACCTGAGTACGTTCCGTTTGTTGAGGGATTCCGTGATTCTCCCGAATGGGGAAGCGCTTGTGTAATCCTCCCATGGGATATGTACGAATGGTATGGCGATACTGCAGCCGTCAGAAAAGCCTATCCGATGATGAAAAATTATGTGAATTATCTCCGGGATAAGTCAAAGGAGAATATCCTTAGCCACGGACTGGGAGACTGGTACGATCTGGGACCAAAATTTCCCGGGGAAGCACAGCTTACACCCACGGCGGTTACAGCTACATCAATCTGGTTTTATGACGCAAAGCTCCTTGGCAGAATGGCGGCCCTTCTGGGAAACAATGAGGATGCCTCCTATTATTCAGGACTGGCGGAAAATATCAGAAAAGACTTCAACAAGAAATTTCTGAATCCCGTTACCAAAGTATACTCGACAGGCAGTCAGACCGCCTACGCCATGCCCCTCTTTTTTGGCATGGCTGATGATTCACTGAAGAAAGATATCGTTGCGAACCTGGTTAGGTCTGTAAAGCAAAATAACAATGCACTCACAGCCGGAGATATAGGGTACAGATACCTTCTGAGGGTCCTTGAACAGGAGGGAGAATCACAGCTGATATATGATATGAACTCTAAAACAGATGTACCGGGATATGGCTACCAGCTGTCAAAAGGTGCAACCTCCCTTACCGAATCCTGGGCAGCCCTGAAATATGTTTCAAACAACCACATGATGCTGGGGCATCTTATGGAGTGGTTCTACAGCGGACTGGGAGGCATAAGGCAGGCATCTGAGTCAATAGGCTATGAGGAGATCCTTATAGAACCTGAAATCCCGGGAGACATAACATGGGCTGATGCTTCATACAACTCAGTACACGGGTTGATAAAGGTCTCGTGGAAAACTGAAGAAGGAAATCTTTCCCTGAAGGTCAATATACCTGTTGGATGCAAAGCGCTTGTATCAATTCCCCAGGCCGATCCGGATCAGATAACTGAAAATAACATCTCCCTGAAGGAGTCCAGAGACATCGTTGTCGCAGGCAGGACAAACGGGAAAACCAGATGCCGTATCTCTTCGGGTGAATATTTTTTCAAAACCAGGTACAAGAACTGAAGCTGATTATGAAAAAGTTGCTGTCAATACTTGCTGGATTTTTTCTGATATCAAATTACTCATTTCCCCAGTATTCACTCACTGTAGAAATTACAGGGATCAGAAACAATAAAGGGAAAATTATGATACAGGTGTTTGATGAAAAGGAAAAAATCATAAATCAGCAAATCTGTTATATCCTGGATAAAAAAGTCACTATCTCGGTTAACAATCTGAAGCCGGGTAAATACGGAGTGCGTTTTTATCACGATGAGAATCTTAACCAGACCATGGAAACCAATCTGGTCGGCAAGCCAACTGAAGGTTATGGATTTTCCAACAATGTAACAGGTAAATTCGGCATGCCTCCCTTTGATAAATGGCTTTTTGACCTGAATGAAGACAAGACGATTTTACTTAAAACGGTGTACTAACTGTGAAGACGAATATTATAAATGTCATTAGCGCTTCGCGCGTCATTCGCTTCGCGTTATTGGCCCTTCGGGCGTCATTATGTTGTAAAAATGAATGACTACTGAATGACAACCGAATGACAACCGAATGACAACAATATGAGACAAATCATCTTTTTTCACGTCTTTTGTAATAAACTTGAATTTTAATCTTACATACTTTATATGGGTTTGAAAAAATCAGCAGTGATAATAGGAGCAGGAATAGGAGGTATTGCCACAGCACTCTATCTTTCAAGGAACGGATATGGGGTAAAAGTTTATGAAAAGAATTCATCACCGGGAGGCCGCTGCGGTCAGCTGATCCGCGATGGCCACAGGTTCGACCTGGGAGCAACCATGCTTATAATGCCTGGGATCTACCGTGAGATCTTTCAGTCGCTGGGGATACCTCTGTTTGAGAATAATGATATTTCGCCTCTCGACGATCTTTACAAGATATATTTTGATAACAACGACGTGCTTGCATTCACTTCCGATGAAGACCGGATGAGGACTCAGCTTGAAAAAATCGAACCTGGAAGCTTCAGGAAATCAAAGAAATATGTCACAGATGGTTACGAAATCTTCCAGACAGGAATGTTCAGGCTGATAGCCAGAAATTTCTATAACATTTTTCAGTTTGCCAATTTCAGGAATATAGGGCTCCTTGTAAAGCTTAAGGTTTACATCTCCAACTACAGGTATGCAGCCAGGTTTTTCAGGAATACCCACCTGAGGATGGCATATACATTCCAGAATATCTATGTGGGGCAGAGCCCTTTTGATTCTCCTGCCCTCTTCTCAATGGTTCCGGCTGCTGAAATCACAGAAGGGTCATTTTTCCCTAAGGGAGGCATGTTTGCAATTGTTGAAAAGTTACTGGCCGCTGCAAAGGAGGCAGGAGTGGAGTTTCAATACAACATGTCCGTTGCCCGGATCGGGGTGAATGGCAGAAGGGCAGAATCGGTAATCTTTGAAAACGGATCTGAAATAGAACCTGATATTATTGTAGCTAATGCTGATTTACCTTACGTTTACAGGAAGCTTTTGCCTGAGAGCAGAAAATCAAAAAAACTTGACCGGATGAAGTTTTCATGCTCAGCTATCTGTTACCACTGGGGGCTTGATAAAGTTTACCCCCAGCTAAGCCATCACAGTGTTTTTCTTTCTGACACTTTCCGCGAGGGGCTCGACAAGATCTTCATAGATAAATCAGTAAGCGATAATCCCAGCTTTTATGTTCATGCACCTGCCAGGACCGATCCGACGGCAGCCCCGGAGAATCAGGATACGCTTTCATTTATTGTCGGTGCGGGCCATGTCGATAAAACAAAGAACCAGGACTGGAATGAGATCAGCAAAAGGACCCGCTCAGCTCTTATAAGACGGCTCAAGCAACTTGGTCTTGAAGACATTGAGGAGCACATCAAATTTGAGATCTGCTATACGCCTGAAAACTGGGAGAAAGCCTGCAACATTTCACGCGGCTCGGTCTTTGGAAGCCTGGCCCATAACCTTATGCAAATGGGCTATTTCCGTCCGCACAACCGTCACAGCCGTTACCGGAATCTCTTTTTTGTTGGCGGAAGCACCCATCCAGGCAATGGTATACCCAATATACTTATCTCTGCAAAACTTACATCTGAACGTATACTTAAAAGTTAAAAGAACTCATCTGAGAGAATTATATGAATTCACAAAAGGATCACTTCATTGAGATATTCAATTCAATTGATTTCAACCGGATAATAGACCACCCAAATATACTTGTTGCGGCAAACTTCTGGGATCATGACAGATTCTGCGCCGCAAAAACCTGCTATAAATTCATGCGCGCCATAGATGATCTGATTGATAATCACAAAGCCAAAAACAAGCTTATTGCGGTCAATGAGAGAAAGGAGTTTGTATCTAATGTTGAGCAGTGGATGAAGATGATCATTGTATCGCAGGATTGCAATCCGCAGAACGCAGAGCTTATAGAAACCATAGAAAGATTCAGGATCCCGCTGTGGCCGCTTGAGGCTTTTGCCAAATCCATGATCTACGATATAAACAATGACGGCTTCCCTTCCATGAAGGCATTTCTCGACTATTCAAGGGGAGCTTCGGTAGCACCTGCTGCAATATTCGTCCACCTTAACAGCATTTCAAAAATTAACGGAAGCTATGCTGAGCCTCCCTTTGATGTCAGATGGGCAGCCACACCATGCGCCATCTTCAGCTATCTGGTTCATATAATACGGGATTTTCAGAAGGATCAGCTCAACAACCTCAGCTATTTCGCTGATGACCTGATTGCAGCTTCCGGACTTACAAGGGAAAAGCTGCGGGAATTCGCAATGGGAGAACCCGTCGACAATAAATTCAGGAGCCTTATAAGACATTACTACGACCTTGCTGATGAGTACCGGATGAAGACGTATGATGTGATAAAAGAGATAAGACCCATGCTGGAGCCAAGATACCAGCTTAGCCTCGAAATAATATTTAATCTCTACCTTATGGTATTCGAGAAGATCGATTTAGTGAACGGAAGGTTCACAACGATGGAGCTGAATCCAACACCTTCCGAGACAAGAGAAAGAGTCTTAAGGACTATCATGGATTTCAGCGGATAACTTAATTCAGGATTTTTGTTTATCTTTCTTCCTTTAGCTGACAGGATGAAAAAGATCAATGTATTCTGGTTCAGGAGAGATCTGCGCCTGGACGACAATTGTGCATTGTTTCATGCACTGGAGTCAGGGTTGCCTGTTCTGACAGTCTTCATCCTTGATACAAATATAACAGATGAGCTTCCGGCAGATGACCATAGGATCTCTTTCATCCTTGAAACACTCTCTTCAATAAATACAAATCTGAATAAATATGGCAGCTCCTTAAACATTCTTAAGGGAGAACCTCTCGCTGCCTGGAAAACTCTGATTGAATCATTTGATATTGATTCGGTATTTATCAATAAGGATTATGAACCATATGCCATTCAACGCGACTCTTCGGTTAAGCTTTTGCTTGAAGATCGGGGAATAAGATTATTCAGCTTTAAGGATCAGGTCATTTTTGAAGAAAGGGAAATTGTCAAATCAGATGGGAATCCCTACACCATCTTCACTCCGTATAGTAAAAAATGGCTGATTGATTTAAACAGGAATCTCCCTCTTAAGGATTATGAAATCCGGCTTGAAAACCGGCTTCTCCAGGCTGAAAGAGTATTTCCTTCACCCGAAATGTCAGGTTTCAGAATAAGTTCAACCAAAGTAAGACCATTTGACCTGTCAGTAATCAAAGAGTACCATTTGTACAGGGATTATCCTGCAGCAGACAAAACCAGTTATCTGGGACCACATCTCAGATTTGGAACAATAAGCATCAGGAAGCTCGTTAATATTGCCATGATCGAGAATCAGGTATTTCTCGGGGAACTGATCTGGCGCGAATTTTTTATGCAGATTCTTTTCAGTTTTCCCAGGGTTGTGACTGAAAATTTCAAGGCTAAATTCGATAATATCCATTGGCGGAATGACGAAAAGGAATTCGAAAGGTGGTGTAAGGGTGAAACCGGTTATCCGATAGTGGATGCCGGTATGAGACAGCTGAATGAGACAGGGTTTATGCACAACCGGGTCAGGATGATAACTGCCGGTTTTCTCTGCAAGCATCTGCTAATTGACTGGCGCTGGGGGGAAGCGTACTTTGCACGCATGCTCCTGGATTTCGAGCTCTCCTCCAATAATGGCAACTGGCAATGGGCTGCAGGAACCGGATGTGACGCAGTACCATATTTCAGAGTTTTCAATCCCGGCCTTCAGCTTCGGAAATTTGACAGGGACAAGGAATATATCCGGAAATGGATCCCTGAGCTTGGCAGAAATGCATATCCAGACCCAATGATAGAACATAATTTTGCAAGACTAAGAGCAATTTCCGCCTACAATGCCGGATTTAAATTCTGAAGAGCTTAAATCAATCTTCAGATTTTTAAGGGGATATTGTATTTTTATTGGTATATCTGTCCTGAATTTTGTAACTTATCGGGTATGATAAAAGGTACTGATTTATATGCAGGGATAATTGTGCTGCTGGCAACAGGCTGCACTCCGGTGGAAAAAATTGCATTCCATGACCTTTCATCGGGTTATTACAAGCTTAAAACGCCTGAAAATCAACCATCAAAAGTATATGTAAATGTATATGACGATTCTATATATGTCTATAAGACTATTGACGAGGGAAAGCAGATATCGGTTGACACATCAGCCCACAGAGGTGTCAGCATCTCTTCCATAAGGAAAGGAGACCCTTTTTACGGCAGCTGCTTTGTAAAGAATTCAGCTGATATTGACCTTACAACTGTCCTTCTGAAATACAGGCCTGCAAGGGGAGGCGTACCCAATCAGCTGAATGCGAATCTGAATGCAGCCATTTATGTTGGTTTCCGGAAGGACTATTATAAGATGGTCACGAAAGATTCCCCGCTGCACGAGAAGAACACCTTTTGCAGCCATGCAGGCTTTGATTTCGGATTGTTTGCCGGCTTTGGAATCACTCAGATAAATCCCACTGTAACAAATGATAATGTCAGCCAGGAGTATGATGGCATCATTTTTCAGAAGGGAATTGGATTATTCTTTACCCTTGAAAGGATGTCGGTCGGCATAGTGCTGGGATTTGACAATCTTATGGATGGCAATAAAAGCGTATGGCTCTATAATCAGAAACCCTACCTTGGACTATCCCTGGGAATAGCCAATTTTTAGTTTTGCATTTTATTAAAGGCAGCCAAACATTAATAAAATTCTATAACAGATCATTTTAAGCATATTTCTGCTTTCAAGTAATTATAATGCTTAACTTTGCATTGTCTTTTCCTAGATCGTGACATATGGCACCAGTTACTTTGGCTCCGTTGAATGAAATGGACGGCCGCAGGCTCTACTACACTTTTATTGCCGGCGCAAGAAAAGTCATTGAGCACCAGGTTGAGCTGAACAAAATCAATGTTTTCCCGGTAAATGACGGAGATACAGGCACAAACCTCGCCTCAACTATAAGAGCTGTTATCGATTCTCTTCATCCTCACAAATCATACAAGATTACTGCAGACAGGATTGCAGAAACCACCCTTGTTAATGCCAGGGGAAATTCGGGAATAATATTTGCCCAATTCCTTTATGGGATGAGCTCTGAAACCGGCAATTTCAGAACAATTACAGTCAGTCAGTTTGCAGAAAGCATCAAGAATTCGATACGGTATATCTACGAAGCGGTTGCCAATCCTGTTGAAGGAACAATGCTCACGGTTATCAAGGACTGGGCAAATTATATTTACGATAACAGGCTTCGGTTTTCTGATTTCAATGAAATATTCCTTAGCTCCCTGTTTGTACTCAATCAGTCTCTGTCGGAGACAAAAACCAAGCTGTCGGTACTTGCCAAATCAAATGTGGTGGATGCCGGAGCAAAGGGCTTTGTATTTTTTGTGGAGGGCATCACCGAATTCATAACTCATCGCAACCTTAAGGAGCTTATCCAGGTTAAGGCAGAAACCTCCGTCTTTGAAAAAATAGAAGAGACGATACCCCAGAAAGTCGATTTAAGGTATTGCACCGAAGCTCTTATAAAGAACAACAGTATCGATGGCAAGACCCTTACCTCCATCCTGGAGAGATATGGCAATTCAATCGTAGTTGCTGGTTCAGACAGGATGAGGCGTCTTCATGTTCATACAGATTCTCCTGCAAAACTGTTCGTTGAGCTCAGAAAAACGGGAACCATAGCATTTCAGAAAGCTGATGATATGATCAGGCAGAGCGATGTTGTCTATAACAGGAAATGGAAGATAGCACTTGTTACAGATTCGACCTGCGACCTGGCACAGGAGCTGATTGATGAATACCAGATAAACATGCTCCCCATAAATATTAATTTCGGAGAGAATCATTACCTTGATAAGATTACTATTCAACCTGAACAGTTCTACTCTCTTCTTGAAGAGAACAATTTCTACCCCAAATCTGCACAGGTTAACGAGAAGGCCTTCACCAACCTCTACTCACATCTGGCTTCACATTATGATTCTATTATAGCCATCCATCTAAGCGATAAGCTGAGCGGCACCTTTGGGAGCAGCCAGAAAGCCGCACAGGCTATCAGCAGGGAATTCAAAAAACAGATAACCGTAATAAATTCAAGGAACCTGTCGGGGGCACTCGGTCTTATTGTGCTTCGGGCTGCCAGGGCTATTGAAGCGGGCTATTCGCATGATCAGGTGGCTGAAATGGCTGAAGACTGGACCAGGAAAGTCAGGATATTCGTCAGCGTCAGGGACATAAAATACCTGATCCGCGGTGGCCGCCTTTCGGCAACCAAAGGACTTATAGCCAGGATCCTGAACATCAACCCGATAGTTTCAATAGATGAAACCGGGAAGGCTATCGTTTTCGACAAATCCTTTAACCAGAAGGCAAATATGGAAAAGGTGATGGGATATGTCACCCGCCTGGTAAAGGATAAGAAAACCTGGAATTATATCGTCCTCCATGCCAACAATGAGGAGGCTGCCACCTGGTACACGGAGAGGATGCAGGAGATCACGGAAATACAACCTGTTTCGGTAGTCAATATCTCACCCGTTATCGGAGCCAACACCGGCATCGGGGCAGCAGCAGTGGCAATCCTGAGCGACTGATTATTTCATAATATATGAGCTTTTTTCAGGTATATATCCAGGCTCTCGTCGTCATAATGGTTATTATGACAGTATTATGGATCGTCAGTGTCATAATCAGGAATGCAAGTATAGTTGATATTTTCTGGGGACTTGGATTTGTAATAACATGCGGTTTCTATTTTATCCGCAGTGATGGAAATGAATCGAGGAAAATAATTCTGATGTCACTGACCGCTATATGGGGTCTGCGCCTGTCAATCTACCTTGCATGGCGCAACCTTGGCAAAGGTGAAGATTTTCGCTACAGGGAGTTCCGAAGAAAGTATGGAGAAAACCGATACTGGTGGATAAGCTTTTTTCAGACATTTCTACTTCAGGGGCTCCTCATGTGGCTTATTTCAGCTCCCCTCCTTGGCGCACAGTTTTACGGACATGATTCTAACCCCGGGATCATAGATCTCGCCGGAATGGTGTTATGGATAACTGGTTTCACTTTTGAAACAGGGGGAGACATCCAGCTTGCCCTTTTCAAGGCCGATCCGGCAAATAAAGGAAAGGTCCTGAATAAGGGATTCTGGCATTATACCCGTCATCCCAATTATTTTGGCGACTCGGCGGTCTGGTGGGGATACGGACTCATTTGCATGGCAGCAGGAAGTTATCTGCCCATGCTGTCATCCCTGCTGATGACCGCCCTAATTGTCAAAGTCTCAGGGGTTGCCCTTCTCGAAAAAACCTTAAAAGAGGAGAAACCGCAATACAGGGAATATGTTGAAAAGACCAGTTCATTCTTTCCCTGGTTTCCAAAAAAATAAAATTTTTTTAGCCCGGTAATTTCAAGAAATTTCCCGCAGATTTCTCAGATTAACGCAGATACATGAAACTCAAACGCTAGCGCCGTCCCGATAGCAATCGGGATGCAATCGGTGCTCAAAACAGAGTTTCTGGCATTTATCTTGGCAGTGATTGCAAATCCGCGCCATCGGTATTTTTTAGCCCGGTAATTTCATGAATTTTCTCGCATAACAATGTTTGATTTATAATTCAGACTTTTATAACTTTAGCAATATTACCTCCTGACTAAAGTTTTCAAGTTATGAAGCCCGGGATTTTTATTGCATGCGTACTTGGTGCATCGCTATATTTCTTTACAAGCTGCAGTAAATCTGATTCGCCTCCGCCGGCTGTAACTGACACGGAAGGCAATACCTATAAGACTGTATGCATAGGCGGGCAGACATGGATGGCCGAAAACCTCAGAACGGCAAAGTTCTCAGATGGCATGTTCCCACAGTTGATGACTGGCAAAAGCTCAGGAATTTTCTTGGTGATACACTGGGCGGCGGAGGTTCGCTCAAAGAGGCTGGTACACTGCACTGGAAAGAACCGAATACCGGAGCTGTCAACAGTACCGGTTTTAATGCCCTGCCTGGAGGAATCCGTTATTTCGAAGGTTCGTTTAGCTCCATTCGCTGCTTTACCTCATTTTGGTCCTCAACGGAATATGACAATGCCAAAGGTTGGTATCTCAGCCTTTATTACAATGATACTTCCCTGTTACTGAACAAAACTGCAAAAAGAGATGGCTTCAGTATACGCTGCATTAAAGACTGAGAAGTTCAGACGGGAACTGCATTTTCCTCAATATATCCTTCGATTCTTGATATCTGAGGTCCGATATAATGAAAGCATTCTGCCCATCCGAGCCCGTATTTTTCACCGGTTTTTTTATCCGAGCGTATGCCTCTCCAGTATTCTGAATCGATATCCATGACAAATTGTTTTATATAGTTGAAGTTTGCCGTTTCGTCATCGTTGCCCAGCAGTGACAGCTTCTTTCCCTTATCTGCAAGGCTTTTTCGCAGAATTGCGCCATTATCGCCTCCGGGGCCCTGGGTCCTGCATGCTATTGTACTCCTTACTTTTATGTCAATGAATTTACTGATATCGACAACCCTGTTTACGATCTGGGGTCCCCTTGCATAATAGTACATTTCCTTGACAGTATGTGGTTCCACAACCTCAAGCTGTTCAGGGTAATCGGTATGCATTCCTGCCATCCAGCGTGCAGCTTCAACCGCCTTCGCGGTAACATAATGATCTGGGTTTTCCTCATACTGACTCCAGGGATCATAGCATATCAAAGTGTCCACCTTAAGCAGCCGGAACAAAAAAATAAGCCTGGCCTTTATGTCCTGGACATTATATTCATCCATTCTGTGATTCCTGTAATCGAGGCTGTAGACCTTCTTCAAACCAAGAATCCGGGCTACCTCATCATTATCCTTCTCATTATTCAGGACCCTTTCGCCCATTGTATCACCTTTACCCGCAGCCTCATCATTCGAAGTCCTTATCAGATATCCTGTGTAACCTTCATAAATAAGCTTGGCCACCGTCCCGGCAGCAAAAAGAGGAATATCATCGTTATGTGGCTGGATAACTGCAAGTACTTTCCCCTTATGAGGAAGATCATCGTTCACCTTTTCAATAATGATCCCATTTTCTTCATTTTCCTTCCCCGCTTTCCTGTCATTTCCCGTATCTGCAAATCCCATTGCATAAGCGCCCGGGAGCACTGCACCCAGGGCAAGATTACCTGAAATAAATTTGCGTCTTTTCATACTATAAACTGTTTAATAAGTAAATATATTCTAAAATGAAGAGATAGTCTCATGTGAAAACTGAAAATAGTTAGTTCCGGAATCTGAAGTTTTAATTGTAACTTTGAAAAGGCCACTGCTTATGCGCCAGCGGTCTGCTTTTATAATTAAAATGCTGAAACGATGAAAAGAAGAATCTTTCTCGCTTTCATATCTTTGCTATTATCAGGCATAACATCAGTACAATCCCAGGAATTGCCGTTCAGGAAAGATGTTGATTATATTGATTCAATACTCAATAAGAATCCTTACAATGAAAATTTTCTGGGGATAACTTATTTTTACTCTCTTGATATATCCGCTGAAAAGGAGTTGATTATAACAATGGCTTTCGACGGTCCCTTCACTACAGTATTTAAAGCCTCACTGAATGATCTGAGCCTTGAGTCTGTCGTAGATACAACGGAATATAGCAGCTCGATATGCTGGAGCTGCAGGAAGGATGAATCAGGCAGGATAAAAACCTGCGTCAAGCAGATAAATACCTATACCACCGGCGAGAAGGATATTGTTGACTCAGAAGATATTTGCATAATGCTGCCTACAGGGAAGAATACCAGAGTGGAATTAATAAAAGCTATAAATAACGTGGTTAAAAAAGCCCGGGAATAAACAAAACATCGTTTAATATTAAAACTATAAGATGCGAAGTATGACAAGACGTGAGCGGCTTTCAGCCACCCTGAAGGGAGAAGCTGTTGACCGCCCCGCTGTGAATTTTTATGAAATAGGCGGATTCCTCGTCAATCCGGATGACCCGGATGAATACAACATTTACAACTCCCCTTCGTGGCGTCCTCTTCTGGAACTTGCCGAAAATCAGACAGATATAATAAGGCTTGTGAGTCCGGTAAGGGCTCAGTCCCACCTTTCATGGGACGGGAGCGATAATGTCGGAATAAGAGGCCGGTTTGTAAAGGAAAAAGTATGGGAGGAAAATGGCAGCCGGTTTACGAGGCAGACATACAGGATAAACGGAAAGGAACTGACTGCCCTTACCCGAAAGGATAAGAATCTGGATACAGTATGGACAGTCGAATATCTGCTTAAAACGATTGACGATGTTAAGCTTTACCTTCAGCTTCCTGATGAGATTTTTGATGAAAGAATCGATATCGGTCATCTTGCAGCTGAGGAGGAAAAACTTGGTGATAAGGGAATTATCATGGTCGATACAGAGGATCCGGTATGCGCTGTTGCTGCACTCTTCAGCCTGGAGGATTTTTCGGTCCTTGCCTTTACCGAGCAGGAGCTCTGCCATAGGCTCCTCGAAAAGCATTCACGCTATATCCACAAAAGGACAGAAAGAGTTGCGAGGGAATTTCCCGGCAGATTATGGCGTATATATGGTCCAGAGTATGTGACTGAACCTCTTCTGCCGGCACCCTTTTTCATTGATTATGTAGTGAAATATACCGGCCCTATGGTTCGGTATATAAAGGATAAAGGCGGGCTGGTACGTATCCACTCGCATGGTTGTATCAGGAATGTTGTGGATTATTTTGTTGAGATGGGCGCTGATGCAACTGATCCTATAGAACCGCCGCCTCATGGAGATGTCGAGCTCAAATACATGAGGGAGAATTACGGCATGCACCTGGTCCTTTTTGGAAATATTGAAATCTCCGATATTGAAAATATGCCATCGGATCTGTTCAGGAAAATGGTGAGGAAGTCAGTCGCCGACGGCACATCAGGACCAGGCCGCGGCTTTGTCCTTACTCCCACTTCAGCACCTTATGGCCGGACTATTTCAGAGCTCACTTTCAGGAATTATCAGATAATGATTGAAGAGGTTGAAAGGATGAGGTAAGGATAAGTATAAAGGGGACCGACCGTTAAGAAATTAGCCCTTTGGCTAATTTTAGGGAGGGGCCAGACTGCAGAGGTAGCTAAAATAAAACAAAATGGAAAAATCAAATGCTGAAGGGCAGGCGTTCAACAATGCAGATTTCTCAAATAAATCGCTGCCTGCAAGTGAATATGACAGCGTTACATTCAACAGCTGCAATTTCTCGGATTCAGACCTGTCAGGGATAAAATTCATCGAGTGTAACTTCAACAGCTGTAACCTCAGCATGGCGAAGCTTATCAATACAGTCTTCACAAATGTGATGTTCAGGAACTGCAAAATGCTCGGCCTCCAGTTTGAAAATTGCAATGAGTACGGCCTATCGGTTGAATTTGAGGATTGTAATCTCAGCCATTCATCCTTTTACAGGACAAGACTTAAAAAAATAAATTTCAGGAACCTGGTACTTAATGATACTGATTTCACGGAAGCTGATCTGACAGGCTCGGTCTTTGAAAAGTGCGACCTTACTGGTTCTCTTTTCGACAATTCAGTACTTGAAAAAGCCGATTTCCGTACTGCCTTTAATTATTCCATCGATCCTGAAAAAAACAGGATCAAGAAAGCAATGTTTTCTTTGTCCGGAATAGCAGGTCTTCTCGACAAATATGACATAGAAATTGATCCGGCAAACTGAATAAACAGGAAGAGAATGAAGCTTACGGAAAAAATCCACCTGCTGAGAATTGACTTTGAGATAGCAATCAGCCCCGACATAAAAATCCCCAGGTTTGTAAATGTCATTGTCATATTCGGGGATGAAATAACTCTTATTGACACAGGGGTAAAGCAGAACGAAAAGCAGATATTTGATTATATCATTCAAAACGGCAGGGATATCACTGAAATAAAGACCATAATCCTGTCGCATTCACATCCCGATCATATTGGCAGCGCAGCTGATATTAAAGAGATCACCGGATGCCGGATCCTGGCACATAGATACGAAAAGGAATGGATAGAGGATATTGAAATTCAAAACAGGGCGAGGCCTGTGCCCGGTTTTTTCAATCTTGTCAGCCGACCGGTCCGGATCGATGAATATCTTACAGACAACCAGCTCCTCAATCCTGCGGCAGGCGTTTCAGCTAAAATCATACACTCTCCGGGGCATTCAAGGGGTTCTTTGAATGTACTCTTTATCGAGGACAGGATCCTGTTTACTGCTGATTCCATCCCCCTGAAAAATGACATACCTAACTATGACAGTTATCACGACCTGATGAATTCCCTAAGCCACATTAAATCCATGGATGATTATGATATAATTCTCACTTCCTGGACGCCTCCGCTCACGGGCAGCTCAGAGATTAACAGAATAATAACTGAGGGAGAAGACTACATGAAGAAGATCGACGCGGCAGTAAAAGAGAACTATGATGCCCGGATGACAGATTCTCTATCCGCCTGCAGACAAACAATTGAAAATCTTGGCCTGCCTCCATTTCTTGTCACTGAGGTCGTTAATACTGCCTTCTTAAGTCATTTAAAATAAATTTCTTCACATATCCGTTTTAAGATTGTCATAATATACAGTGATGAAGCACGCGCCAGAAAATAAGGAGATTTTAATCATTCAGAATATCACAAGGGAAGGCCCGGGCCTTCTTGGGGAGATTATAGCGGAAAGCGGTATCAGAAGCAGGGTCCTCGATTTAAGTCAGGGGGAAAAGCTGCCGCCGATTGAAGGATTGGCTGCAGTCATCGTACTTGGAGGACCTGATAGTGCTAACGATAAGAGTCCTGCTATGTTAAATGAACTGGATTTTATCCGCAAGGTCCTCTCAGCTAATATTCCATATCTTGGGATCTGTCTCGGAATGCAGACCCTTGTTAAAGCAGCAGGAGGAGAAGTGGTCAAAAGCCCGGCTAAGGAAACAGGATTCCGTGATCCGGACGGACATCTTTTCAGAATTTCTCTGACCGATGAAGGACGTAAAGATCCGCTTTTTAAAGGAATAGGTGATTCTTTCAACGTATTTCATCTTCACGGGGAAACTGTTGTCCTGACAGATAAAATGAAGCTCCTGGCTACTGGGAATCTATGCCTGAACCAGATCGTCAAAACAGGTCGGTGGGCATACGGGATCCAGTGCCATTTCGAACTGACATCAGCAATGATGGAGAGATGGATTAATGAAGATCCTGATCTTCAGCTTGCTGACAGGAATGAACTGCATAATGATTTCTCGGCATTGAGCGAACAGTATCTGAAGACAGGGGATACTCTTTTCAGGAACTTCCTGGGATTAGCCGGCTTTTGTGTTTGAAGTCCTTAAAGAAAAGATGATTGCATGGATAACAGATAATTAATACATTTGCGCAATCGGGGCACCTTACTTTTAAAATCCATAACCAATAATAAAACAAAAATTGATGAAAACATTAAGAAAGAATACTTTGAGAACAGTAATATTCCTGACCATTGTGGTTGCATCCATTTCATGTTTAGATAACAGCAGTGAGTATTATGTCAGATTTACAGGCCCCGTGGAGATCATCCGTGCAGTAATTCCCGATACCGTCGATGTTAATTCGTATAATCAGTTAGTGGTCAATGCCCAGGCCAATAACGGATGCTGGAGTAACCTTAACTTCCTGCTTAATAAAACAAGCAATTTTGAATACACCATTCAGGCTTTTGGAATGTATGAAAGTACCGGAAGCTGTACCGATGTAAAGGTGAATGCAGATACTTCTATAATATTTCAGCCGACTGCAGCAGGATTATACAAGTTTTATGTGACCAAAAGTGAGACTGTGACTGAAATAGATACTATGATCGTAAAGTAAGGTTACTGATGCTTTAAGGAACTAAACAGAATGCCATGAGAATTGTAATTATCGGAGGAACCGGACATGTAGGGACATTTCTGGTTCCGCGGCTGGTCCTTGCGGGCCATGATGTAGTTTCAGCAAGCAGGCAGAAGAGAGATCCGTATGTGTCACATCATGCCTGGCAAGCAGTTAAGCAGGTTCAGATTGACAGAACAGAATCGGAGAAGGCAGGCCGTTTCGGAACAGAAATCCTTAAACTCTCTCCCGATATTGTAATCGATATGATATGCTTTACAGAGGAAAGCGCCAGGCATCTGGCGGAATCCCTTAAAGGACATGTCGGGCATTTCCTTCATTGCGGTACTATCTGGGTTCATGGCCATAGCGAGCAGGTTCCAACCCTCGAAACCCAGCCGCGCAGGCCATTCGGTGAGTACGGCATCAATAAGGCAGCTATTGAATCCTATCTGCTGAACGAATACCGTGATTCAGCTTTTCCGGTTACTATTCTGCATCCTGGTCATATTGTAGGCCCCGGGTGGGCGCCATTAAACCCGGCCGGCCATTTTAACCCTGAGGTTTTCATGACGCTCTCTGAAGGAAAAGAACTCCTCCTGCCCAACCTTGGAATGGAGACAGTGCACCATGTGCATGCTGATGATGTTGCACAGTCATTCATAAAGGCAATCGACAACAGGAACAGATCCATAGGGGAAAGCTTTCATGTCGTTTCAGAACAGGCTCTGACTCTCAGAGGGTACGCTGAGGCAATGGCTGCCTGGTTCGGAAAGGAAGCGAAGCTTAAATTTCTCCCATTCGACCAGTGGAAAAAGAGCGTGACTGAACAGGAAGCAGATGCAACATGGGACCATATAGCGCATAGTCCGAACTGCAGCATAGCAAAGGCAAAAAAAGCAATAGATTTTTCTCCCCGCTACACCTCCCTGCAGGCGGTGCAGGAATCTGTAAAACATCTCTTCTCCGGTAACCAGAAAGTAAAATAAGATAATGAAACCAGGATTTAGCCTTCCACTGTTTAGTTTAATCTTAATTTTCATCTTAAACCTTAAGGCCTATCCTGCCGACTGGCCAGTACTGAAAAAATATGACCAGGAACATGTTTATAAAATTGCTCTCCCCATTGGAGGCATTGGCACCGGCACCGTATCTCTGGGAGGCAGGGGCAATCTTCAGGACTGGGAAATAATGAATCGCCCGGCAAAAGGCTATAACCCTGGATCCGGAAGAAACAATTCAGCCTTTTTCACTCTTTATACCGAAGCCGATGGGAAAAAGGATCTGCGCCTTCTTGAAGGACCCGTTCCATTTTACCAGTATGAAGGCGCCTCCGGTGCTGTTGCAACCAACCATGGCTTGCCCAGATTTAATGAAGTCACTTTTGATGCCGCTTATCCTTTCGGCCAGGTAAATCTTAAAACTCCGCAGATCCCTGTAAATGTAAAGATGAAGGCATTCAACCCGCTCATCCCGGGAGATGTTTCCAGCAGCAGTATTCCTGTCGCGGTTATCGACTTTGAACTGACAAACGTCTCAGAAAGGGAGATAACATTCACCGTATGCGGTTCAATGCAGAATTTCATTGGTGAAGACGGAAGCCAGGGCAAGGCGGCCGGTAATAAAAATAAATTCCGTCAGGAACAAGGAATGAGCGGCATATATATGTACTCCGAAGGTGTCGACAGCAATGCCGAACAATGGGGTAATATCGCACTATCGAGCTCTTCGGAGGGCAGGATCTCTTACAGAACCGCCTGGTTGCCCGAACGCTGGGCCTCATCAATACTCGACTTCTGGGATGACTTCTCAGCCGACGGTAAAGTTGAAAACAGGACCGATACTGTTTCGGCTAAGCCGATGGCATCTCTTGCTGTAAGTAATGTGCTGCCACCTCATGGGGTAAAAACTATAAGATTTCTGTTGACCTGGTATTTTCCCAACAGGATAGCATGGTCGGAAGCTCCTTTGAAAAACCATTACTCAACTCAGTATTCAGATTCATGGGATGTTGCTAAAAAGACAATCCTCTCTCTTCCCGTCCTTGAGAAAAAGACCGCTGAATTTGCAACTGCATTATGCAACAGCGATCTTCCTGAGGCTGTGAAGGAGGCAGCATTATTCAATATAAGCACGCTTCGGACCCAGACATGCTTCAGGATCTCAGATGGAAATTTCTTCGCATGGGAAGGATGTGACGACAAGGTCGGATGCTGTTTCGGCACGTGCACCCATGTTTGGAATTATGAAACAGCGACAGCATTCCTTTTCGGCGACCTCGCAAGAGTTGAAAGGAATATAGAGTTCGGAACTGCTGCAAATGCCGAAGGTCTGATGAGCTTTCGTGTAACACTGCCCACCGACCAGCCCCAGAGCTTCGTTAAGGTGGCAGCCGACGGGCAAATGGGTTGCATAATAAAATTATACCGCGATTGGCAGCTGTCGGGAGACAGCGAATTTTTAAAATCTCTCTACCCGAAAGCTAAAAGTGCTTTAAGCTACGCCTGGAAAAAGGGAGGATGGGATGGCAATCAGGACGGAGTAATGGAGGGAGTTCAGCATAACACAATGGATGTTGAATATTACGGCCCCAACCCCCAGATGACCATCTGGTATCTTGGAGCCCTTCGTGCTATGGAAGAGATGGCTTTGTATATGAAGGACAGGGAGATGGCTTCCAAATGCCGGAAGCTATTCCTTAGCGGAAGCAAATGGACAGATGAGAATCTCTTTAACGGGGAGTATTACATTCACAAAATTGAAGTGCCCGATAAAGAGAGTATTCCGAAGGAACAGCTGGTTGGAATGGGATCAACAGATTACGGAAATCCCGATTTTCAGCTGGGTGAGGGATGCCTTGTAGATCAGCTTGTGGGACAATACCTTGCACACGTCTGCGGACTGGGATACCTTGTAAAGAAGGAGAATGTAGAGAAAACTCTCGGGAGTATCATGAAATATAACTATAAAGCCGATCTTTCAGACCATTTCAACGACTTCCGCAGCTTTGCCCTTGGCAATGAGGCGGCACTCCTTATGGCCTCCTATCCCAAATCAAGGCCGGTGAACCCCTTCCCATACTTTACTGAAGTGATGACAGGATTTGAATATGTTGCAGCCATCGGAATGCTTTATGAAGGACAGACGGAGAATGGACTTAAATGCATTGAAAACATAAGAAACCGTTATGACGGTCGCAAAAGAAGCCCGTTCGACGAAGCTGAATGCGGCCACCACTATGGCAGGGCAATGGCCAGCTGGTCTGCTATTCTTGCTTTAACAGGCTTTCATTATTCCGGGGTGACCGGAGAAATGGAATTTGGAAATATCACAGGGAAATATTTCTGGTCGGACGGGTACTCCTATGGAACAGTCGAAATATCGAATGCCGGGGCAGAGAAGCAAATGACTCTGAATGTCTTGAACGGCATTCTTAAGATCTCCAGAGTTACAATTTCAGGATTCGGCACTTTACCTTTGAAGAAGATGACAGGGATAGTTACAGGAGGACAGGAATCTTTTAAGATAAAACCTTCAAAAACTTAGCAATCATATTTACATGATAAGAATAATCTGTTTTTCAATAATTCTGATTGTAGCCTCTGCCTGTACCGGAAGAAAGAAGGAAGCTGCGCCAGTCAGTCCCGGTGTCAGGCTGAGGATTGAAGTCATATCCGGGAATGAGGGACCTGTCCTCACAAAAGGAGCCGCTGGAACAGAGGGAAATAAATATGGTTTTGAAGGAGGAACAGTGATCATGCTGAAGGACGGGTATCACCTGTTTACCTCGGAAATGGTTGGCGATCCGCTCTGGGTCAGGATGAAGCTTGCACACTGGCAAAGCAGCGATGGGTTACAATGGAAAAGGGTAAGCACTGTCAGGGAATCGAGCGGGGATTTTACCGGTAAGGAT
>Ga0208980_10000675_pt1 | contig 19748 bp, 16 predicted proteins | sample WetSurMetagenome_3_FD_187993 | JGI IMG/M metagenome (GOLD analysis project Ga0208980, IMG submission 187993) | Wetland microbial communities from Twitchell Island in the Sacramento Delta, sample from surface sediment Aug2011 Site A1 Bulk (version 2) | ecosystem: Environmental > Aquatic > Marine... | reverse complement strand
CGTTGAGGCTCTCGACCGAGCCGTGCATCGGGATCTTCGCGAGTTCGTCACAGGTCTCGCGCGTCAGCCGCCGCAGGCCCTCGCCCTCGGCGCCGAGGACCCAGGCGATCGCCCCCTTCTGCTCGACGGCGTAGATGTCCTTTTGCGCCTCGCCGGCGGCGCCGATCACCCAGACGTTGCGTTCCTTGATCTCGCGCAGGCTGCGGGCGAGATTGGTCACCATGATGTAGGGCACGGTGTCGGCGGCGCCGGAGGCCACCTTGATCGCCGTCGCGTTGAGGCCGCAGGCGCGGTCCTTCGGCGCCACCACCGCATGGCAGCCGGCAGCGTCGGCCACGCGCAGGCAGGCGCCGAGGTTGTGCGGATCGGTGACGCCGTCGAGCACCAGCAGCAGCGCCGGCTCCGCCAGCTCGTCGAGGACGTCGTCGAGCGTGACATGGCGCTGCGTCGCCGCGACGCGCGCGACCACGCCCTGATGCCGCGCCCCGCCGGCAAGGCCGTCGAGTCGCGCGGCATCGGTCGGCAACACGCGCACGCCGCATGATTCGGCCAGCTTCACCAGGTCGCGCGCGCGCGCGTCCTGCCGCCCGGCGGCGACGTAAATCTCCTTGATGTCCTCGGCCGCATGGCGCAACTTGGCGGTGATGGCGTGGAAGCCGTGGATCAGGCGCAGCTCGCTCATACCCGCGCCGCCTGCCTTTCCGCCACCAGTCGGTCGAGATCGGCGACGGTGAAGTTCGGTACGCTGACGAAACGGCTGGCGATCATGCAGGCGACGCCCTTGCCGGCCGGGGCATCCAGCGTCGTGGAGCGCGTATGCAGCAGCGCGAATTTCCACGGCTCGCCGCCGGGCCGGGCGAAGGTAGCGGTCATGTTCTTCTCCTTCGCCGCGAGAAAGCGGGCCAGATCGTCCGGATTGTCCATCTGCAGCAGCAGGCGCACACCCTCGACCGAGACGTCGAGCAGCTGCGCGTCGAACTGTCCGACGGCGTCGATGAAAACGCGGCCGCGCAGCGGCGGAATCAGCTGGTAGCGCGGCTGGGCGCGTCGTTCCTGCATCGCCGTCAACCGCGCTTGCCGCGCTTCTTCGGCGCCGCCGCCGCTTCGACCGCTCCGCCCTCGACCAGGCGGAAGTCGATCTTGTTCTGCTCCATGTCGACGCGGACCAGCTGAATGCGCACGCGGTCGGACAGGCGGAAGCGGCGGCCGCTGCGCTCGCCGACCATGGCGTGGGCCTTGTCGTCGAAATGGAAGTAGTCGGAACCGAGTTCGGAGACATGCACCAGGCCTTCGACGAAGACATCGTCGAGGGCGACGAAAATGCCGAAGGGCACCACCGAGGAGATGCTGCCGGCGAATTCCTCGCCGATGCGGTCCTGCATGTAGTAGCACTTGAGCCAGGCCTCGACGTCGCGCGTCGCCTCGTCGGCGCGGCGCTCCGTCTGCGAACAGTGCAGGCCGATCTGCTCCCAGTCGCCGCCGGCGCCGCCGTCGCGCAGCTCGTAGCGTCGCCCCTTCAGCGCCGACTTGATCGAACGATGGATCAGCAGGTCGGGATAGCGGCGGATCGGCGAGGTGAAGTGGGTATAGCTCTCGTAGGCGAGGCCGAAGTGGCCGACGTTGTCGGGGCTGTAGATCGCCTGCCGCAGCGAGCGCAGCATCACCGTCTGCAGCAGCTGCTTGTCGGGGCGACCCTGCAGTTTCTCGAGCAGGGCGGCGTAGTCCTTGGCGTGGGGCTCGTCGCCGCCGCCCAGCTGCAGGCCGAAGGTGCCGAGGAAGTCGCGCAGCTTTTCCAGCCGCTCCGGCGTCGGCCCCTCGTGCACGCGGTAGAGCGCCGGGTGCTCGCTCTCGTGCAGATAGTCGGAGGCGCAGACGTTGGCGGCGAGCATGCATTCCTCGATCAGGCGGTGGGCATCGTTGCGCTCGTAGGGCTCGATGCGCGAAATCTTGCCGTGGTCGTCGAAGATCATGCGCGTTTCGACGGTTTCGAAGTCGATGGCGCCGCGCTTGGCGCGCGCCTTCACCAGCACGCGGAACAGCGCATCGAGATGCTCGAGATGCGGCAGCAGCGCGCCGAGCTTGTCGCGGGCAGCGGCATCCTTGTCGTAGAGCGCCGCGGCGACCTCGGTGTAGGTGAGGCGCGCGTGCGACCACATCACCGCCGGGTAGAAGCGGTAACCCTTGATGTCGCCGGCGGCCGAGATGGTCATGTCGCAGACCATGCACAGCCGATGGACCTGGGCGTTGAGCGAGCACAGGCCGTTGGAAAGCTTCTCCGGCAGCATCGGGATCACGCGGCGCGGAAAATACACCGAATTGCCGCGATCTTCGGCATCGCGATCGAGGGCGGAGCCGGCCTCGACATAGTGCGAGACGTCGGCGATGGCAACCACCAGGCGATAGCCCTTGCCCTGGCGTTCGCAATAGACGGCGTCGTCGAAATCCCGTGCCGTCTCGCTGTCAATGGTGACCAGCGGCAGGGCGGTGATGTCCTCGCGGCCCTTCCAGTCGGATTTCCTCACCTCGTCCGGCAGCTTCTTCGCCTCCGCCAGCACCTCCTTCGAGAACTCGAAGGGCAGCTCGTGCTTGCGCAGCGCGATCTCGATCTCCATGCCGGGGTCGGCGTAGTTGCCGAGAATCTCGACGATGCGACCGATCGCCTGCTTCTGCTTGCTCGGCTGCTCGAGGATCTCGACCATCACCACCTGGCCGTCCGCGGGCTTCAGCGCCTTCCTGTCCCCCTTCGCCGGCGGCGCGATCAGGATGTCCTGGCTGATGCGCTTGTTCTCGGCGACGACGTACCAGACGCCGTGTTCCTCGAAGACGCGGCCGACCAGACTGCTGTTGGCACGCTCGGTGACCTCGACGATCTTGCCTTCGGGACGCCCCTTGCGATCGGTGCCGACGACGCGGGCGATGGCGTGGTCGCCATGCAGCACCTTGTCCATCTCCTTCATCGACAGGAACAGGTCGGCACCGCCGTCATCGGGCACGAGGAAACCGAAGCCGTCGGCGTGGCCCTCGACGCGGCCGCGGATCAGATCGGCCTTGTCCGGGATCAGCCAGTCGCCACGGCGGTTCTGCAGCAGCTGGCCGTCGCGCGCCATGGCGCCGAGACGGCGGCTGAAATGCGCGAGTTCGAAGTCGGCGACATCGAGCAGTTCGCAGATCCGTTCAAAGGTGACCGGCACGCCCTGCTCGGCCAGCATCTGCAGCACGTACTCGCGGCTCGGCAACGGGTGCTCATAGGTGGCGATCTCGCGCTCGAACATGGGATCGGCGCGGCGAATCTTCGAGAGCTTCTCGGGCTTCTTCGGCTTGTTTGACAATTCGGCTATTTCCTTTAGAATTCGCGCCTCGTTTCGCGCCTGCCCAGGTGGCGGAATTGGTAGACGCACTAGTTTCAGGTACTAGCGGGTAACACCGTGGAGGTTCGAGTCCTCTCCTGGGCACCAGCTTTGAAATACCGGCGCAATCGCGAAAGACATGGCCCTGAGCATTCAGGGCCTTTGTTTTTCCAGATACCCTCCCGCTGCGCCTCGCCGGGCATTCTACCCCGCCGCCAGCACCTGGCGCAGAGCCGCGACCTCGAGCGGCTTGTGCAGCACGCATTCCGCGCCTGCGGCCAGCATTTCCTGTTCGACGCGGCGGTCGAGGTGGCCGGTGATGCCGATCACGCGTATCGCCGCGAGCTGCGGCACGCCGCGAATGCGGCGGCAGACGCTGGCGCCGTCGAGCCCGGGCATGCTCTGATCGAGCAGGACGATATCGGGCAAAAACTCCACGACCTTGACGCCGGCCTCGAAGCCATCGGCCGCCGCTTCGACTGCGGCGTCCGGCAGCAGTTCGCCGAGCAACTCCAGCAGGTAGCCGCGGAACTGCTGATCGTCATCGACCACCAACAGCCGCAGCGGACGCCGACCCACAGGCTGCTGGCTGCGTTGCTGGCTCGCCAGGGCGAGCACGTCCTGGCGGGTGAAACGGCGGTGACCGCCGGGCGTCGTCGTGGCGGCCAGCCAGCCGCGATTGACCCACGAACGCACGGTGATGGGGGAGACCCCCATCATCTTCGCCACCTCGGCGGGACTCAGCAGTTCCGCGTCGGCGGTCGCGCCGGCACTAGGCGACGGCGGTTGTCTGGGGCGCGAGGGCATGGTGGATGGCGATAACCAGGTTGTCGACCTCGATCGGCTTGGCCATGAACGCCCGGATGCCCGCCTGCTGGGTGATTTCCGGGGTGACATGGGCGCTGTAGCCCGAGCAGAGGATGATCGGCAGTTGCGGCCGCAGCGCAAGCATCTGCCGCGCCATGTCGAAACCGCGCAAGCCCGGCATGGTCTCGTCGGTGACGACAAGATCGATGCTGTGCGGATAGGCGGTGAAAGCCGCCAGCGCCTCCTGGCCGTTGTCGAAGGCGACCACCGATGCCCCCTTGAGGGTCAGCAGTTCCTGCAGCATCGAAGCCACGGACTGCTCGTCGTCGACGACCATGATGCGGCAGCCCGAGAGCGGCAGCTGGACGGTGGCGTTGGCCGCGTCGCGATCCAGTTGCTCGGCCGGCTCGCTCGCCAATGGCAGCAAAATGCCGATGGTGGTGCCCACGCCCTCCCGCGTCTCGAGCGCGATGTGGCCGCCGAGGCCATGTACCAGGCCATGGACCACCGACAGCCCCATGCCCGAGCCCTTGCCCACATCCTTGGTGGTGAAGAAGGGGTCGAATATCTTGCCCAGATGCCGGGCGGGGATGCCGTGGCCCGTGTCCGCGACCGTGATCTCGACCAGTTCTCCGGCGGGCCGCTGCTTGCACGAGACGCAGCTTGCGCCGGCCGGGTGGCGGCGCAGCGTGACCTGGATCGAGCCGTAATCGTGAATCGCGTCGCGGGCGTTGATGCAGAGATTCATCAGGATCTGGTGCAGCTGCACCGGATGAATGGCGGCCTGCAGCGTCGGCTCCTCGGTCTGGTAGCCGAGCTCGATGGTGGTCGGGATCGACGAGCGCACCAGTTGCACCACTTCCTTGATCACCGGCTGCAGCAGAACCGGCGGCGGTGCCTCCTGTCCCTGATCCGGCGGCAGGCGACTGAAGATCAGCATCTGCGCGATCAGGTCGCGCGCGCGCCTGCTGCCGGCGAGGACTTCCTCGAGATAGCGCTCGAATTTCGGCGCCTTGGGCGTGTCCGCGCCGACCAGCGCCTTGGTCAGCTCGGCATAGCCCATCACCGCCCCGAGGATGTTGTTGAAGTCATGGGCGATGCCCGCCGTGAGATGGCCGATCGCCTCCATCTTCGACGACTGCAGCAACTGGCGATGCAGCTCCGCTTCGCGCACTTCGGCCGCCTTGCGGTCGTTGATGATCTGCAGGGTGCCGATCATGCGCAGCGGGTTGCCGTGACCGTCGCGCTCGACCACGCGGCCCGAATCGATCACCCAGTTCCAGGTGCCGCTCGCGTCGAGCTTGCGATGTTCGCTGATGTAACGGTCCGAGATGCCGTCGAGGTGGCCGTTGATGCGGTTGAGCACGCCTTCGAGGTCGTCGGGATGGATCATCGACGACCACGACGGCCGCACGCCCGCGGTCGACGTCGCGTAGCCCTGCAGGCGCCACCACTGGTCGCTGTAGAAGACGCGGCCCTGGCCGATGTTCCACTCCCACAGGCCGGTATGGGTGGCCTCGAGTGCCAGCGTCAGGCGCTCCTCGCTGGCCAGCAGTGCATCCTCCGCCTGCTTGCGGTCGGTCATGTCCTGTCCCGAGCTGAGCACCCCGGTGACGGCACCGGTCTCGTCACGGATCAAGGTATGGCGCCAGCGGATGAACTTCTGGCGGCCGCCGACGGTCACGGCCGTGTCGGAAACGTCGCCCAGCGTGCGGACGTCGCCTTCCATCATGCGCCGGAAAAGCAGACGCACCTGGTCGCGTGAGGTCGCGGGAAAGAAGGTGTCGAAGAAATTCTTGCCGAGGACGTCTTCGCGCGCGCTTTCGAGTATGGTGCAGCCGCGTTCGTTGATCAGCGTGATGTTGGCGTCGCGATCGAAGGCCAGAATGATCGAGGGCGACAGATTGAGGTAGGCCTGGGCACGACGACTCTCGCGGTCGACCGCTTCGTCGGCGAGCGAGCGCTCGATGGCCAGGCTGGCGAAACTCGCCGCCATCTGGCTGAGTTGCACTTCCTGCTCGCTCGGCGGCCGCGCCTCGGCGCGGAAGACGACGAAGGTGCCCCGCGCCGACCCGCTGCTGGCCATGATCGGCTCGGCCCAACAGGCACCGATGTGGAGTTGCAGGGCGACATCGATCATGCCGACCCACGACGGGTGGGTCAGGACGTTGTCGACCACAACGCGCTGCCCCGTCGCGATCGCCGCCTTGCAGCTGCATTGATCGTTCCCCAGCGCATAGGCCTCCAGCCGCTCGCGCATGGCGGGTGTGAGGCTCGGTGCGGCTTGAAACCTCAGCTTGCCGCTGGCTTCGCTGGCCATCACCACCGCACCGATCGCACCGGGAACGCCGCGCTCGACGACACGCACGATGCGATCGAGGATTGTCGACAGGTTTCCGCCCTGGGCCAGTTGTTCGAGGATCTCGATGCGCGACTGGTTCAGTTGCTGCAGCCACTTGCGCTCGCTGATGTCGCGCACCACCGCGACGAAGACGCGATCCTGCAGGAACGTCGTCTCGGCGATGGTCGCCTCGATCGGAAAGCGCCGCCCGTCGCGCTGGCGACCCACGGTTTCACGCGGCCCGATCGGCAGCGGCTGCTCGCCGGGCGCCTGGTCGGCCGAAAAGGCCAGCGGCATCAGCAGACTGACGTGACGACCGATGGCGTCGGCGACCGGATGGCCGAACAACTGCTCGGCCGCACGGTTGTAGGTCTGGATGGTGCCGCGCGCATCGAACATGACGATGCCCTCGGCGGCCGTGCCGAGAACGGCGCTGAGGCGCTCCTCGTTGCGCCGGGTCGCCTGTTGCGCGGAGCGACGGTCGCTGACGTCGCGGAAGTAGATGGAGAGTCCTTCCGCCGTCGGATAAGTGTGGACCTCCAGCCATTTTCCCGGCACGGCGACGTAGGCTTCCGCTTCCAGGCTGCTGTGACGAACGAACGCGTCTGCCAGGGTTTCGAAGAACGCCGGCGCCAGGTGGGGCAGGCGCTCCCACAATGTCGTATTCAGATCCGCCACCATGTCGAGTCCGAACAGCTTGACCGAAGGCTCGTTGATGTAGGTCAGGCGCCAGCCCCGATCGACCTCGAGATAGGCATCGGTCGTGCCTTCGAGAATCGCCCGCGCCCGCGCCTCACGCTCGGACACGCCGTTGAAGGCGACGACGGTGCTGCGGATCTCCGGCGCATCGAAGCGCGATACCGGCAGAATCGCCGCGGTCCCCGTGGCGAACAGGCGTTCCGCCGCCTGGTGCATGGCACGCAACGGCTGCAGGCCTTTCCGCAGCACCCAGCCGCTGGTGGCCCCGATCAGCAGCATCGCCACCAGGCCGACCTCGAAGAACAGCAGGGTGTTCTGCCACTGCCGACCGATGAACATTTCGTAGGACGGCAGCAGGCTCAGCGTGCCGTAGTCGCGGTTGCCGACCACGACATGCGTCGTGGCCGGGGCCGTATCCGGCACCAGCCAGCGGCCATACCACTCCGGATAGTCCGCCCGCGGCTCGCGATAACGCCCCTCCAGCATCTTCTGGCTTTCCGCGTCGAGGAAGGAAACCGCCGTGAAGTGTCCCTGGGCGACGGCATTGTCCAGTATCTGTTCGAGCGCCTCGTAATCCCCGACGACCACCTGCTCGGCCACGCGGGGCTCGAGCATGTTGAGGGCCAGGCGGGTCTGATCGGCGACGATGGCGCGATGCATCGCGGTGCTCTGCTGCAGGTAGACCAGCAGCACCCCGGCGAAGGAGAGGGAAAGAATCGCCAGGATCGCGAGGAACAGGCGTCCGACCAGATTCAATCGCAACAGGAGAGAAGACGGTTTCATCGGGCCATGAGCGGCTATGGACTTACCACGGCCTGTCGATAGAACTGCAGATAGCTGCGGTAGTCCGCGTCCGTGGCCGCCTTGAATGCGATCGGATGCTCCGCCTTGAGCAAGGCGGCGCCCTGGGCGAGGATGTCCCTGCCCTCCGGCTCCGTACCCATGCCGATCAGGGCATCGCGCACCGCCTTGACGACGGCCGCCGGCACGCCGGGCGCCACCATCACGGCCAGCCCGGGGAAGGGCTCGGACTGCCAGAGCGCCCGGTAGGCCATGCCTTCACGATGGGCATAGGTTTCCATCACGCTCGCGTTGACGCCGGCGGCGGCAACCCGCCCAAGCTTCAACTGTCCCATCGCCCCTTCCTGATTGCCCGAGAAGACGGCTTCCACCGCCACACCGTGCTTGGTCAGCGCGTCCAGCGGCACCTTGTAGCCGAGAAAGGCCTCCGGCGAGGGGAACGCCACCCGCTTCCCGGCCAGATCCCCGAGCTGGCGCAGGCCGCTGTCCGCCGGCACGGCAATGATGCCGCGCATGGCCGGCTCGTCGCTGGCAGCGATGACCTTCCAGCCCAGCTTCGTCCGCTCCGGAGTAAACAAATGATTGGTGAAGGCGAATTGAGCCCCGCCGCGAACCGTCAGCTCGGTCGTCTCCGGTGCCGTCTTGCCGATCTTCAGCCGCAGCGCGACCCCGCTCTTGCGCGAGACGTAGCTCAGGATCGGATTCCAGTACTGGGCGGTCAGGGCTGCGCTGCGCTGGTTGAGCACGCTGAAATTGAACACCGCCACGTCGGCGCTGGCCTTGCCGCCCGGCAACAGCATCGCCAGCCCCAGTACCACCGCCGCAATTCTCAACACGCCTCCGCAACCACGCGCAGCGCCCATGCCGATCACGCGGCAAGCAATTCGCGCACCGCAGTGCGCATGTCGGCCACGGCAAACGGTTTGCGCATCACCCGCGCCGCGCCGAGCAGAGTGGCGATCGGCAGATAGTCGAGACGGCCGATGATGCCGCCGCCGGAAATGGCAATGACCTTGAGCGCCGGATACTGCTTGCGTATCGCCACCATCAGGTCGAGGCCATTCATGTTCGGCATGACGAGATCGGTGATGATCAGTTCGGCGCCATCCTGTTCCAGCATTTGCAAAGCCTGGGCGCCGTCGCAGGCAGTCAGCACCTCGTAGTCGTCTTCCAGCAGATCCTCGAGCAGCCCGCGCATCTGCGCCTCGTCGTCGACAATCAATATGCGTTTCATCGCCGTCGCCCCTTAAGCAGATCCGCCACGGCGGAGGCTCGCGGCCGTCGCCCGCACTCCGCCTGCAACGGCGTTCATTGTGCCAGACCTTTCCATTCGATTGCCCCGGTAACCATGATCGCATCGAATGCAAGTTCATCAGCCGTCGTCGCGTGTTGCGGGGACAGGCGCAGCTCGTCCGCGCGCTGCTCGACGATGGCGATGAAGACTTCCATCAACACCGGATCGCGCCAGCCCCGTACCGTTTCCTCGCGCATGATGGCGATGATTTCCACAGGCGTGAAGGGGCGCTTGTAAGGGCGCCGCGAAACCAGCGCATCATAGATGTCGACGATCTGGAAGACGCGTGCCAGCAGCGGAATGTCGGCACCGCGCAGGCCGTCGGGGTAGCCACTGCCGTCCCAGCGCTCATGATGATGGCGGATGATCGGGACGACATCGCGCATCGTCGCCAGTCCCTCGCAGAGGTGTGCGCCGATATCGGTGTGCTGGCGCATGATCGCCCACTCCGCATCGCTCAGGGGTTCCGGCTTGAGGAGGATGCTGTCGGGAATGCCCAGCTTGCCGATGTCGTGCAGGACGCCGCCGCGACGCAAGGCGTCGAGCTGCAACGAATCGAGATCGAGGGCCTTGCCGAAGACGACCGCCATGTGACTGAGGCGGGAACAGTGATCGCGGGTGGTCTTGTCCTTGGCCTCGACCATGCGGGCCAGCGTGAACAGCAGGGATTCGGCGCTTTCGAGCTGGTCGGTCAGGCGCTTGGTGCTCACCGCCGCACGGATGCGCGCGATCAGTTCCACCGGCGCATAGGGCTTGGCGATGAAATCGGTGGCACCGGCCTGGAAACTGACGGCCAGTTCCTCCTTGCTGTTGGTGCCGGTCACCATGATCAGGGGCAGCAGGCGCTGCTGCAGTTCATGGCGCACGCGCCGGCAAACCTCGTCGCCATCCATGACGGGCATCCGCTTGTCGAGAAGGACGGCGTCGAATGGGAATCTGCGCAGGTACTCCAGGGCCTCGCGGCCGTTGCGGGCCTCCTTGACCTCGCAAGTCAGGTCCGAGGCTTCGAGAATGTCGCGCTCGAGCCGACGCTGGATCGGCTCGTCGTCCACCAGCAAAATTCTATAGGACTGCATCCTTCCGGCGCCTCCGAGCGTTGCAGCGCCAAACGCTGCCCGCCACGGAAGGAATTATATCGGAATATCGATAATATCGATATTCCGCCTGAAGGAATATGTCCCTGCTTCCCTTGCTCCGCCGTGCGACGAGGGCGGTCGCATGACGCCGCCGCCCTGCCTGCAGGGACGGGATGCCGCAGCCGCTACTTGAACGGGTGGCGCAGGACGATGGTTTCCTCGCGGTCGGGGCCGGTCGAGACCATGTCGACCGGCACGCCGCAAAGTTCTTCCATGCGCTTGATGTAATTCTGCGCGCTCTTCGGCAGCCCCGCGAAGGTCTTGACGCCGACGGTGCTGTCGCTCCAGCCCGGCATCGATTCGTAGACCGGCTCGCAGCGCTCGAGATCGTCGGCACCGACCGGCAGGATGTCGGTGAAGTGGCCGTCGAGCTTGTAGCCGGTGCACAGCTTCATTTCCTCGAGGCCGTCGAGCACGTCGAGCTTCATCACGCACAGGCCGGAAACGCCGTTGATCTGGATGGCGCGCTTCAGCGCCGCGGCGTCGAACCAGCCGCAGCGGCGGGCGCGGCCGGTGGTGGCGCCGAACTCGTGGCCCTTGTCGGCCATGTGCTTCCCGGCCGGGTCCTGCTTTTCGAGCGCGTCATAGAGCTCGGTCGGGAAGGGGCCGCTGCCGACGCGCGTGGTGTAGGCCTTGGTGATGCCGAGCACGTAGTGCAGCATGCCCGGGCCGACGCCGGCGCCGGTGCAGGCGCCGCCGGCGATGCAGTTCGACGAGGTGACGAAGGGATAGGTGCCGTGGTCGATGTCGAGCAGCGTGCCCTGCGCGCCCTCGAACAGGATGTTGGCGCCGCCCTTGTGCGCCTCGTAGAGCGAGCGCGGCACGTCGGCGATCATTTTCGTCAGGCGCGGCGCCAGCGCCATGGCGCCGTCGAGCACTTTCTGGAAATCGACAGCCTCGGCGCCGAGGAAGTTCTTGAGCACGAAGTTGTGATAGTCGAGCACCTCGCCCAGCCGCTCGGCGAAACGCTTGGGCCGCAGCAGGTCCTGCACGCGCAGGCCGCGCCGGGCTACCTTGTCTTCATAGGCTGGGCCGATGCCGCGGCCGGTGGTGCCGATCTTGTTGGCGCCCTTGGCCACTTCGCGCGCGACGTCCAGCGCCTGGTGGTAGGGCAGGATCAGCGGGCAGGCTTCGGAAATCCTCAGGCGCTCGTCGGCATCGACGCCGGCTGCCTTGAGCTCGTCGAGTTCCTTGACCAGCGCGTCGGGTGAAAGCACCACGCCATTGCCGATGTAGCAGGTGACGCCTTCGCGCAGGATGCCCGACGGGACGAGGTGCAACACCGTCTTCTTGCCGCCGATGACCAGCGTGTGGCCGGCGTTGTGGCCGCCCTGATAGCGCACGACGGCCTGGGCATGGTCGGTGAGCCAGTCGACGATCTTGCCCTTGCCTTCATCGCCCCACTGCGTCCCGACAACGACTACGTTCTTTGCCATGATCAATCTTCCTTCAAGCTTTCAATGATCCATTCTTCGCCACGCCGCACCAGAATGCGGTCGCAGCCGGCTTCCCGCCACGTCCCCTCGTGCCCCGGCAGTGCAGCCACGACGGTTTCACCCCGGGCGCGCAGCCGCTCGGTCTCCGCGTGCAGTGCATCATCCTCGGGCCAGGTAGCCAGTATCGCACCGCCCGCTGTTTCGGGCGGCGCCAGTTGCGCGACTTCGCGCAGGTCCATCGAGAAGCCGGTGGCGGCGCGGCCGCGGCCGTAGGCCTGGCCCACCTTGTCGTAGCGCCCGCCGAGCGCCACGGCTCCGGGGTTGCCGTCGGCATAGGCGGCGAAGACGACGCCGCTGTGGTAGTGGTAGCCCCGCAAGTCGGCCAGGTCGAAGGAGAGCGGCAGGCCGGCGAGCGCATCGGCGAGGCGGCGCAATTCGGCCAGTGCCTGGGCGATCTCGGGAAAAGTCGGCAGTAGCGACGCGGCGCGATCGAGCACCTGCCTGCCGCCATAGAGTTCGGGCAGTGCCAGCAGGCCACTGCGCACCGGCTCGGCGATGTCGCCGACCATCTCGCGCAGCGCCGGCACGTCCTTGGCCTGCAGCGCGGCGAAAACGGTCTGTTCGCTCTCCGGCGACAGTTGCGCCGCGCCGGCCAGGGCCCGGAAGATGGCGACGTGGCCGAGGTCGATGCGGACGGCCGGCACCGCGCACAGCGCGAGCGAACGCGCCAGCAGGCGGACGATCTCGATATCGGCCTCGAGCCCGGCGTGGCCGTAGAGTTCCGCGCCGATCTGCAGCGGCTCGCGCGAGGCGAGCAGGCTGGCCGGCACCGCATGCAGCGCGCTGCCGCAGTAGCACAGGCGAACCACGCCCTTGCGATTGAGCAAATGGGCGTCGATGCGCGCCACCTGCGGCGTGATGTCGGCGCGCACGCCGACCGTGCGGCCGGACAGCTGATCGACCAGCTTGAAGGTGCGCAGGTCCAGGTCGCGGCCGCTGCCGGTCAGCAGCGACTCCACATACTCGAGCAATGGCGGCGCCACCAGTTCGTAACCGTGCCGCGCATATTCGTCGAGCAGGCGACGGCGCAGGCGTTCGACCAGGGCAGCCTCGGCCGGCAGCAGATCCTCGATCGCTTCGGGCAGCAGCCAGCGCGGTGTGGTCGACGATGTCATTTGATGATCACCATCAGGATCAACCCGACGACGATCGAGCTGAGACCGAGGAAACGCAGCTGGCCGTCGGCGAGTTCGGTGACGCGGCGAAACGTCTCGCGCCATACCCGCGGCGCGACAAAGGGCATCAGGCCTTCGATCACCAGCATCAGCGCGAACGCCAACAGAAAGATCTGCACCACGGCGACGTTACTTTCCGCCGCCCTTGCCCGGGCTCTTCAGATACTTGAAGAAATCGGAATTCGGCTCGACCACCAGTACGTCGCTCTTGTTCTTGAAGCTGCCGCGATAGGCTTCGAGACTGCGGTAGAAGGAGTAGAACTCGGCGTTCTGGCCGAAGGCCTGGCCGTAGATCGATGCCGCCCTGGCATCGCCCTCGCCCTTGGTCTTCTGCGCATCGCGGTAGGCTTCGGCGACGATGACCTCGCGCTGGCGGTCGGCGTCGGCGCGGATCTTCTCGGCCTCGGCGGCACCCTGCGAACGCAGCTCGTTGGCGACGCGCTTGCGCTCGGTTTCCATGCGGCGATAGACCGATTCCGAAACGTCGGTCGGGTAGTCGACGCGCTTCAGGCGCACGTCGACGATCTCGACGCCGATGGCGCGCATGTCGGCGTCGGCCTTCTTCTGCACGTCGGCCATGATCTTGTCGCGGGCACCGGAAACGACGTCATGCACGGTGCGCTTGCCGAACTCCTCGCGCAGGCCGGAGTTCACCGTCTGTGCCAGTCGCGTCTTGGCCACCGTCTCGTCGCCGCCGACCGAGATGTAGTACTGCTTGACGTCGTGGATGCGCCACTTGACGTAGGAATCGACCAGCACCGGCTTCTTCTCGGCGGTGAGGAAGCGCTCGGGTTCGGCGGTATCGAGCGTCAGGATGCGCTTGTCGAAGAAGCGCGCGTTCTGGATCATCGGCCACTTGAAGGCGAGCCCCGGCTCGCGGATGACTTCCTTGACCTCGCCGAGCTGGAAGATGATGGCGTACTGGCGCTGGTCGACGGTGAACAGCGTCATGGCGGCGACGACCAGCGCGACCATGAAGGCCGAACCGATGAAGGGCAGGTGACGAGTCATCAGCGACCTCCCCGCTCACGCGACAGCGACCGTGCGCTGCCGCCGAACATGCCGGACTGGCCGTCGGGTGCATTCTTTTCAAGCTGTGGCGGCACCACACTGGATGCGCCCGCGGCCGGTTCGCTGCGGACGGCAGCAGCCGGCTCGGCAGTCGCCCCCCCGGACGCCACGGTGGCGCCGGCAGCGGCCATCAGCTTGTCGAGCGGCAGATAGAGCAGGTTGCCCTGGCCCTTGGCGTCGATCATCACCTTGCTGGTGCTGGAATACACCTGCTGCACCGTCTCCAGATACATGCGGGAACGCGTCACTTCGGGCGCCTTGTTGTATTCGACGAGAATCTGCTTGAAGCGCGAGGCATCGCCCTCGGCGGTGGCGATGATGCGGCTCTTGTAGCCGTTGGCCTCCTCGTGCAGGCGTGAAGCCGTGCCGCGGGCGCGCGGGATGACGTCGTTGGCGTAGGCCTGGCCCTCGTTCTTGTGGCGCTCGCGATCCTGACCGGCTTTCACCGCATCGTCGAAGGCCGCCTGCACCTGTTCCGGCGGCTGGATGCTCTGCATCGTGACGGCACGAATCTGGATGCCGGTCAGGTAGCGATCGAGAATGTCCTGCATCAGCTTCTGGGTGTTGGCGGCGATGACGTCGCGGCCCTCGTAGAGCACAAAATCCATCTTGTTCTTGCCCACGACCTCGCGGATCGCCGTCTCGGCGGCGCCGAGCACGGCGTCGTCGGGATGGCGGTTCTTGAAGATATAGTCCTTGGGATCCTTGAGCAGGTACTGCACGGCGAACTGCACCATGACGATGTTTTCGTCATCGGTCAGCATCAGCGCCTCCTTCAGCACCTTGTTCTTTTCCGTGCCGCGGTAGCCGACCTCGACGGTGCGCACGCCCGAAAGATTGACCACCTCGTGGCTCTGGATCGGCCACGGCAGGCGCCAGCGCAGGCCGGGGTCGGTGGTCTCCTTGTAGCTGCCGAACTGCAGCACCAGGCCACGCTGGCTGGCATCGACGATGTAGAAACCGCTGCCCAGCCAGACCACGGCGACGAGTACGCCGAGAATGCCGATGCCGCCGCCGAACTGGCGCGGGCTTAGTTGCGGCATGCCGCCGCGGCCGCCACCGTTGCCGTCGCTGCCGCCGCCCTTCCTGCCGAACATGCCGGCGAGGCGACGGTTGAAATCGCGCCACAACTCCTCGAGGTCGGGCGGGCCCTGATTGCCGCCCTTGTTGCCGCGGTTGGGGTCATTGCCCCAGCCGTGGTCGTTGAGGGACATGAAAATGCCTGTGATCATGGACTGGATGTGATGTCGGGGCGGCTGGGTTTCAAGCCGCGTCGGGTTGAATGGCGGGTTCGTCCTGGCGGACGCTGTCGCGGGCAATCTCCGCCAGCGCGTCCCGCAACAGGTCGAGACCCGCGCCGCTTCTGGCGCTGACACGAACGCGCGCGAGTCTACCACAGTCGTCGCGCTCGACCCCGGGCCCGGCGGCAGTGAGGTCGATCTTGTTCCAGACCACGATCTGCGGCACCTCGGCGGCACCGATCTCGCCCAGCACCTGGTGCACTGCCCGCATCTGCTGGTCGCGGTCGGGGCTGGCGGAGTCGACGACGTGCAACAGCAGGTCGGCCTGCGCCGTCTCCTCCAGCGTGGCGTGAAAGGCGGCGACCAGCGCATGCGGCAGGTCGCGGATGAAGCCCACCGTGTCGGACAGCACGATCTGCCCGGCCCCCTCGACATACAGACGGCGCGAGGTGGTGTCGAGGGTGGCGAAGAGCTGGTTGGCGGCATAGGCGCCAGCCTTGGTCAGGGCATTGAACAGCGTGCTCTTGCCGGCGTTGGTATAGCCGACCAGCGAGACCGACAGCACCTCGGCGCGGCTGCGGGCGCGGCGTCGCACCTTGCGCTGGCGCTCGAGCTGCTTGAGGCGGTCCTTGAGCAGGGCGACGCGCTTGCCCAGCAGGCGGCGGTCGGTCTCGAGCTGCTTCTCGCCGGGGCCGCGCAGGCCGATGCCGCCCTTCTGCCGCTCGAGGTGGGTCCAGCCGCGCACCAGCCTTGTGGCCAGGTGCTGCAGCTGCGCCAGTTCGACCTGCAGCTTGCCCTCGTGGCTCTTGGCACGCAGGGCGAAGATGTCGAGGATCAGGCTGCTGCGGTCGATGACGCGGCACTCGAGTTCGCGCTCGAGGTTGCGCTGCTGGCCGGGCGCGAGCTCGTGATTGAAGATGACGATGTCGGCCTCCTCGGCCTGCACCGCCTGGCCGATTTCGACCACCTTGCCGCGGCCGGCGAACGTCTTCGGATCGGGGCTGCCGCGCTTGCCCCTGATCACCGCCAGCGGCACGGCGCCGGCGCTTTCCGCCAGCATGTGGAATTCGTCGAGGCGCTCGCCGAAGTCGCGCTCGCCGAAGTCGAGCTGGACGAGTATCGCCCGATTGCCGGCCGAAGGCCTGTCAAACATCGCCGGGAACTGCGGAAAGCGGCAGCGGCGGCGTCAACACGCCCGCCCTGCCCGACGCATGCGGAAAATCACTCGCCTTCGTTGTCCTGGGTGATGCTGACGGGACGCGCCGGCACCACGGTGGAAATCGCGTGCTTGTACACCATCTGGGTGACGGTATTCTTCAGCAGCACGACGTACTGGTCGAAGGACTCGACCTGGCCCTGCAGCTTGATGCCGTTGACGAGATAGATGGAGACCGGAATGTGCTCCCGCCGCAGCGCGTTCAGGAACGGGTCTTGTAGCATCTGCCCTTTGTTGCTCATGGTTGGCCTCTCTTATATGACGCTCGGGGTTGAATGAGCGCGCTACTGTAATGGATTTTGGCGCCGGCCGCCACCGCCAGCCCTTTTCGATTTGATGATTGGCGTGCCAGCCATCATTGACGCAAGTCAATAGCACCCCGGCCAATGAGCCGATACTGTCGCGGTCACCTCATGGATGGTCGCAATGGAAACGATATCGACCGATGTTGCAATCATCGGTGCCGGAGGCGCGGGGCTGCGGGCTGCCATCGCCCTGGCCGAAGCCGATCCCGCATTGCGCATAGCGCTGATCTCCAAGGTCTACCCGATGCGCAGCCATACCTGCGCCGCCGAGGGCGGCGCCGCCGGCGTCATCAAGCCGGACGACAGTTTCGACTTTCACTTCCACGATACCGTCGGCGGCGGCGACTGGCTTTCGGACCAGGACTGCGTCGAATACTTCGTCAAGGAAGCGCCCAGGGAACTGATGCAGCTGGAACACTGGGGCTGCCCCTGGAACCGCGAGGCGGACGGCTCGGTGGCGGTGCGGCCCTTCGGCGGCATGAAGAAGCAGCGCACCTGGTTCGCCGCCGACAAGTCGGGCTTCCATATCCTGCACACGCTGTTCCAGACTTCGCTGCAGTTTCCGTCCATCACCCGCTACGACGAATATTTCGCGCTCGATCTGCTGGTCGACGACGGCCGCTGCCAGGGCGTGACCGCGATGGAAATGCGCAGCGGCCAGCTGCGGCAGTTCCACGCCAAGGCGGTGATCATCGCCGGCGGCGGCGCCGGCCGCATGTTCCCCTTCTCCACCAACGGCGCCATCAAGACTGGCGACGGCATGGCCATGGCCTACCGCGCCGGAGCGCCATTGAAGGACATGGAGTTCATCCAGTATCACCCGACCGGCCTGCCCAACACCGGCAGCCTGCTGACGGAAGCGTGCCGCGGCGAAGGCGGCATCCTGGTCAACAAGCACGGCCGCCGCTACCTGCAGGACTACGGCATGGGGCCGGAGACGCCGGTGGGCCAGCCGCAGCTCAAGACCATGGAGCTCGGCCCGCGCGATCGCCTCAGCCAGGCCTACTGGCACGAACTGCAAAAGGGCAACACGGTATCGACCCAGTGGGGCGAATGCGTGCTGCTCGACATGCGCCACCTCGGGGCAAAGAAAATCAACGAGCGCCTGCCCCTGGTGCATGAACTGGCCGCCAGCTACCTCGGCGTGGATATCGTCAAGGAGCCGGTGCCGATACGCCCCGTGGTGCATTACATGATGGGCGGTATTTCCACGAATACCAAGGCCGCCACGCCCCTGCCCGGGCTGTTCGCCGCCGGCGAGTGCGCCTGCGTCAGCCTCAACGGCGCCAATCGCCTCGGCTCGAATTCGCTGGTCGAACTGCTGGTGTTCGGGCGCAGCGCCGCGCTCTCGGCCATCGCGCACATCCAGGGCCTGCCCGCCGCCGACACGGCGGCGCTGAATGCCCGCGCAGAAACGACGCAGTTGCGCATCCGTGAACTCTTTTCGCGCAGCGACGGCACCGAATCCATGTCCGGCCTGCGCAAGGAAATGATGGACACGATGGAGAAGAACGTCGGCATCTACCGCACGGAAGAAGGCCTGCAGGAAGGCGTCGCCAAGATCCACGAACTGCGCGAGCGCTATCGCCGCGTCGTCCTCACGGACAAGACCAATGTCTTCAACACCGACCTGTTCCAGGTACTCGAGCTCGGCTCCATGCTCGATTGCGCCGAAGCGGTCACCGTCGGCGCGCTGGCGCGCAAGGAGTCGCGCGGCGCGCACCAGCGCCTCGACCATGTCGAGCGCGACGACAAGAACTACCTGCGCCACACCATGGTCTATCGCCAGGGCCAGGAAGCCCCTCGCGTCGGCTACCTCGACGTGGTGATCACCAAGTCGCCGCCGGGCGTGCGCGACTACTCGGGGGATCACAAATGAAACAGCGCTTGGTCCAGCTGGAAGTCCTGCGCTACAACCCGGACACGGACAGCGCGGCCAGTTTCCAGCGCTACGAAGTGAGTTGCCAGGACGAATGGGTGGTGCTGGATGCGCTGAACAAGGTCAAGGAAAGCATCGACCCCACGCTCAACTATCGCTGGTCCTGCCACATGGCGGTTTGCGGCAGCTGCGGCATGATGATCAACGGCGAACCCAAGCTGGCCTGCCACGCCTTCCTGCGCGATTACGAAGGCGTCATCCGCATCGAGCCGCTGGCGCATTTTCCGATCGAGCGCGATCTGGTGACCGCGCCCGACGACTTCATGGAGAAGCTCAAGCGCGTCAAGCCCTACCTCATTCCGCAGCAGAAGAAATCGCTCGATGAGGGCGAAAACAGGCAGACCCCGGCGCAGCTGATGAAGTTCCGCCAGTATTCGATGTGCATCAACTGCATGCTGTGCTACGCCGCCTGCCCGGAATACGGACTGACGCCGCAGTTCATCGGCCCGGCCGCCCTGACCCTGGCCCACCGCTACAACCAGGATTCGCGCGATGCCGGCCGCAGGGAGCGCCAGGAAGTCGTCGCCACCGCGGAGGGCGTCTGGGAGTGCACCTTCGTCGGCGCCTGTTCCGAGGTGTGTCCGGCCCACGTCGATCCGGCGAGCGCGCTGCAGCAGATGAAGATCACCAGTTCGATCGACTGGATCGTCGAACACCTGATTCCGGGAGGGAAGGCATGAGCCGCAATCCGCTGCTGCGCGAAGTCCCGCCGACCACCTGGTTCTTCCGCCATCCGCGCTATCTGCGCTACATGGCGCGCGAGGTCACCTGCATCTTCGTCGGCGCCTACTGCGTGCTGCTGGTGGTCGGTCTGGAACGCCTATCCGCCGGGCAGGCCAGCTACGAAGCCTTCCTCGCGGCGCTGCGCAGCCCGGCGTCC
>Ga0208980_10000674_pt1 | contig 19775 bp, 19 predicted proteins | sample WetSurMetagenome_3_FD_187993 | JGI IMG/M metagenome (GOLD analysis project Ga0208980, IMG submission 187993) | Wetland microbial communities from Twitchell Island in the Sacramento Delta, sample from surface sediment Aug2011 Site A1 Bulk (version 2) | ecosystem: Environmental > Aquatic > Marine... | reverse complement strand
CCTCGCCGTTCACGGGTTCGCGGGGGTAAGGTGCATGATCGCCGAGCACTGGGACTGACCCGCCGCCGTCAGGCGGATGCGGGTGCCGGCGAGCGCTTGGCTCACCGCCGCCAGGGCTTTTTCGGGGGTGTTGTTGGTCGCGCTGAGATGGGCGAGAATCACCTGTTCGAGGCCCAGGTGCGCGATCTCGGCGAGCAGTTGTCCGGATTCCGAATTCGAGAGATGGCCGGTGCGGCCGCGGATGCGCTGCTTTAAAAACCATGGGTAGGGGCCGTCCATCAGCATGTCCGGGTCGTGGTTGGCCTCCAGCACCAGCAGACGGCAGCCGCGCAAGTGCTCCCGGACCACGGCGGTGACATGGCCCAGGTCGGTGGCGATGCCGATCCGGCTCCCGTTGACGCCGATCGTGAAGCCGGCCGGATCCTGGGCGTCGTGCGAGATGGAAAAGGGGTGAACCGTCAGGGTGCCGACCCGGAACGGGCGGCCGCAGTCGAAGGTGCGGGTTTCCGGCAGTTCCCGGAGTGCGGCGGCGGCGTGCAGCGTGCCGGGCGTCAGGTACACCGGCAGCCGGTAGCGGCGGCACAGCCGCTCCACGCCGTGCACATGGTCGCCGTGTTCGTGGGTGACTAGGATGGCGCTCAGGGCCGCGGGGTTCAGCCCCCGGCTGTCCAGGCGCCGGCCGATCTCCCGCGCCGACAGCCCCGCGTCGACCAGGAGCGAGGTGACGCCGTCGGAGACGTAGATCGCATTGCCCTTGCTGCCGCTCGCCAGAACACAGACGGAAAGCGTCCCTCCACTGGTCTTGCTCTGCTCCGAAGGTATAGGATCCATACCGCCTCAGCTGGTAGCGAACTTGCAGCTTGAGGCTGGAAGGTGGAAGCTGGAAGGCAAGACAAACCCTTGATCATCTCTTCCCTTTGAGCTTCGAGCTTCCAGCTTCGAGCTTTTTTTCATCTCCCGGTGTGCCCGAAGCCTCCGGCGTCGCGTTCGGTGGCGTCGAGCACCGGCACTTGCTCCAACCGGGCCTGCTCGACCCGCTGGATGACCACCTGGGCGATGCGGTCGCCGCGGCGCACCGTGTAGGCTGAACGGCCGAGATTGACGAGGGCGATCATCACCTCGCCGCGGTAATCGGCGTCGATGGTGCCGGGGGCGTTGATCAGCCCGATCCCGTGCTTGACCGCCAGCCCGCTGCGCGGGCGGACCTGGGCCTCGTAGCCCCTGGGCAGAGCGAGGGCGAATCCGGTCGGCAGCAGGGCGATCGCACCCTTGTCCAGGACGGTATCCTCGCGCACGGCCGCACAGATGTCCATGCCGGCGGAATCCGGGGTCATGTAGCGCGGCAGCGGGATGTCGGCGTCCTCGCCCGGACGAAGGCGCAGGATCTTTACGACAGGTTCCATTCGGACACTCACGGATGGGAATAGAGACAGTTCTCGAAGGCGTCTTTCGGCGTTGGCGACGGCCCGAGCAGGGTCAGCATCATCTGGTCCTTCCGGAAAAGCTCCTGCGCGAGCTGCTGGATGTCCTCCCGGGTGACGGACTCGATGTGTTCGATGACAGTGGACAGGGGGATGTCCGCTTCGAAGTGAATTTCGTTCTGGGCGGCACGGACCATCTGGTTGTCCGCACTTTCGGATGCGAGCAGCAGGCTGCCCTTCGTATACTCGATAGCGCCCGTGAGCTCGGCGGGGTCGACCGGTTCGCAGGTCATCCGGGTGAGCTCGCTCGCCACCAGTGCGACGGCGGGCAGCGCCTGCTCCGGGCTGACCGCCAGGTAGACCCCGAACATGCCCGTGTCCACGTGCGAGGAGGTGAAGGAGTAGACGGCGTAGGCCAGCCCGCGTTTTTCGCGCACCTCCTGGAACAGCCGGGAGCTCATGTTCCCCCCCAGAATCGTGTTCAGCAGCGAAAACGCATAGCGCCGGGGGTCGACCACCGACAGGCCGGCCGTCCCGAGGCAGATGTGGACCTGTTCGAGCTCCCGCGGGCGGATGTCCACGAGGCAGCGGTTGGCCGGGGTGATGCGCTCGGGAAAGCCGTCCTTCCGCCGCACGGACTCGAAGGCCGGTCCGATGAGGTCCACCAGGCGCTGGTGGCCCAGGTTGCCGGCGGCGGCGATCACGATGCGTTCGGGCTGGTAGAGCCGCTGGAAGAACCCCCTGATCGCGTCGGCGCCGAACTGCGCAATGGTCTCGCGCGTGCCGAGGATCGAACGGCCCAGCGGATTGTTGCCCCAGAAGTTGTTCCCGGCCAGGTAGTGGATGTACTCGTCCGGGCTGTCCTCCACCATGCCGATCTCCTGCAGGATGACCGGCCGCTCCCGCTCCACTTCGCGCGCGTCGAAGATGGAGTTCAGAAAGATGTCCGAAAGGACGTCCACCATGGTCGCAACCTGGGTGTCGAGCACCTTGGCGTGGTAGCAGGTGTTCTCCATGCTGGTGAAGGCGTTCGTGTGCCCGCCGATGGCGTCGAACTCCTTGGCGATCTGGTACGCGGAGCGTTTGCGGGTTCCCTTGAAGATCATGTGCTCGATGAAGTGGGACAGCCCGTTTTCGGCGTCGGTTTCGTCCCGGGCCCCCGCGTTCACCCAGACCCCCATGGAGACGGAACGGGTGTGCGGCATGTGATGGCTCACAATCCGCACACCGTTGGGCAGGACCGTCTTATCGATGGGTCTGTCCATCGCCCTCTTCCAGGAGCGCCTTGTGGCTCAGCCGGATCTTCCCGTCCCGGCCGACTTCAAGCACTTTGACTTTCAGCTTGTCGCCCTCTTTGACCACGTCGGACACCTTGGTGACCCGGTGGTTGGCCAGCTGCGAGATGTGCACCAGCCCGTCGGTTCCCGGCAGAATATTGACGAAGGCCCCGAAGTCGGTGATCTTGACCACCGTGCCCTCGTAGATGGCGCCCACCTCGGGGTCGGCCGTGATCTGCCGGACCAGCTCGAGGGCCGCCTCGGCCTCCTGCTTGGAGAAGGCGGCGATTTTAACCTGACCCGAGTCTTCGATCTGGATGACGGTGTTGGTCTGGCTCTGGATCGCGCGGATGGTCTTGCCGCCCTGGCCGATCACCTCGCGGATCTTGTCGGGGTGGATGGTGATGGTGGTGATGGTCGGCGCGTAGGGGGAGATCTCCGGACGCGGCGCGGCAAGGGCCGCGAGCATCCGGCCCAGGATGTGGATACGCCCCTGGCGGGCCTGCTCCAGGGCTTTCGTCAGGATCTCCCGCGACAGCTCGTGGATCTTGATGTCCATCTGCAGGGCGGTGATCCCGGCCTCAGTGCCGGTGACCTTGAAGTCCATGTCGCCGGCGTGGTCTTCGTCGCCGAGGATGTCGGAGAGCACCACGGTCTTGTCGACCTCGCTGACCAGCCCCATGGCGATCCCGGCCACCGGCGCCTTGATGGGCACCCCGCCGTCCATCAGGGCGAGGCAGCAGGCGCACACGGTCCCCATCGACGAGGAGCCGTTGGACTCCAGCACCTCGGAGACCAGCCGGATGGTGTAGTCAAATTTTTCCTTGTCCGGCAGGATCTTCTCGATCGCGCGGGTGGACAGGCCGCCGTGGCCGATGTCGCGCCGGCTGGGGCCGGAGATGCGCTTGGCTTCCCCCACCGAGTAGGGCGGGAAGTTGTAGTGCAGCATGAAGGGGCGGAACTCTTCGCCGGAAAGCGTCTCCACCCGCTGCTCGTCCTGGCCCGAGCCCAGGGTGAGGACACCGAGCACCTGGGTCTCCCCCCGGGTGAACAGGGCGCTGCCGTGCGGCCGGGGCAGAATCCCCACCTCGCAGGTGATCGGCCGGACTTCGTCGAATCGGCGGCCGTCGACACGCCGGCCCTCGATCAGGATCAGGTCCCGCAGGATGCGCCGCTTGAGGGACTCGATGATACCGACGACCTGCTCGCGGCGATCGGCGTATTCCGCGCCGAGGGCCTCGATGACGCCGTGCTTGGCCACCCGCGCGGCGGCGTAGCGCTCAATCTTCTGCGGGATGAGCAGCGCCTCCCGCAGGGGCCCGGCGGCGAGCGCTTCCACCTTGGCAACGAACTCGGCGTCCACAACCGGGGGGTCGAAGGCGCGCTTCGGCGCGCCGTGTGTTTCGCGCAGCTTGATCTGCAGGTCGATCAGGGGCTGCAGGGCCCGGTGACCGAAAAAGATCGCTTCAATCATATCGTCTTCGCTCACCACGCCGGACCCGCCCTCGACCATCACGACACCGGTCTTGGAGCCGGCCACGATGATGTTGATGTCGCAGAGGTCCAATTCCGTGATGGCCGGGTTGACTCTGAGCTGGCCGTCGATTCGGGCGACGCGCACGGCGGCGATCGGCCCGGCGAAGGGGATGTCCGAAAGGTGCAGCGCGGCGGAAGCCCCGACCATGGCCAGGGTGTCCGCGTCGTTTTCCTGATCCATGGACAGGACCGTGGCAATCACCTGGGTTTCAAAGCGGTAGCTCTTCGGGAACAGGGGCCGCATGGGCCGGTCGATCAGCCGCGCGGTCAGGGTTTCCTTTTCGCTGGGCCGCCCGATTTCACGGCGAAAGTAGTTGCCCGGGATTCGCCCGGCCGCGTAGATCTTCTCCTGGTATTCCACCGTCAGCGGCACAAAGTCGCCGGGCCGCGCGTCATGGGTGGACACCACGGTCACCAGCACCACCGTGTCGCCGTACTGGACCACCACGGACCCGGAGGCCTGCTTGGCCACCTTGCCGGTCTGGATGCTCAACGTTTTACCGCCGATCTCTTCCTTCAATATAATTTCCATATAGGTCTCCTCATGTGAAGCCCAAACCGTCTTCGCCCCGCCTCAACATGCCGCGGAGCCGGTGTGATGCAGGCACCACCCGGACGTCTCTGGAGGAGCAGGCACTGCCCCTCGGCGAGCGAGCCGGCGCGTCACATGCGTATGTGCTACTTTTTTAGGCCCAGCGTCTCGATGATGGACCGGTAGCGATTGACATCCTTGTACTTCACGTAGTTCAACAACCGACGCCTCCGGCCGACGAGCATCAGCAACCCGCGCCGGGAGTGATGGTCCTTCTTGTGAACCTTCAAATGCTCGGTCAGATACGTGATGCGGTTGGTGAGCAGGCCGACCTGGACCTCGGGAGAGCCGGTGTCGGACTCGTGCACCTTGAACTTCTCGATCAGTTTCTTTTTGTCTTCGGTTGACAAAGTCACTTTCTTCCTTCCTCCTTCTGGGCGGCTTCGGAAAAAAACCAACTTCGGCGCGGCGGTGTCCCGCCACGGGCAAGGCGCACCTTGAAGTTGGGTTTTTGACGAAGCCGTCTCATCGTGAAATACGTGCGATTATGTTCTTAATACGCGTTCGACGGCATCCCAAAAACGCCGCCGTAAACCACCGGCAATTTTGTTAACCACCTTAGAGCAACGCGGCTTTAAGTGCAACAGAAATCACCACGTCTCAGCCCTCGGGCCGTGCGAAAACGCAGGCATACTCGAGATCGTCCTGCCCGGCCTTGAAGAGCAGCACCGCCGCCAGTTCTCCCTGCTCATCCATGACCTTGAGCAGGCCGTCGCCGGACGCAGCCGGCCCTCCGTCCGGCGGGACCGACAGCTCCCGGCGGGTGAGTCGGCGGCCGGTGCGCACGTTTTCGAGCAACCGCCGGTCGGCGGCGACTTCCGGCCATCCGGCCAAGGCCTGCGCCATCGGGAGGAGCCGTTCACGCACGGCCCCACGCCGGGTCAGATCCTCCACCTCTTCCAGGGTCAGGGCCTGCGCCAGGCTGAAGCCGCCGCTCTCCGTGCGCGTCAACTCGCTCAGGTGGGCGCCGCAGCCCAGCTCCCGGCCGATGTCCACGGCCAGCGTGCGCACATAGGTCCCGGCCGAACAGTGCACCTCGAAGCGGACCTCGGGCAGTGCCACCGCGAGCACCCGGATCCGGTGGACATGCACGTCCCGCGGCGGTTTCTGGACCGGCTGGCCGCGCCGGGCCAGGGTGTACAGCGGCACACCCTCGTGCTTCAGGGCCGAAAACACCGGCGGTGCCTGCGCAATGGCCCCCTCGAAACGGCGGACGGCAGCCGCGATGGCCGCCTCGGAGATCCCGGTCCAGTCGCCCCTGGCCACCACACGGCCCGTAACGTCCTGGGTGTCGGTTTCGACTCCCAGCGTCATCACGGCCGAATAGGCCTTACGGCCCTGCAACATGAACCGGGCCAACCTCGTGGCCTGGTTGACACAGCAGACCAGCACCCCGCGCGCAAACGGGTCCAGGGTCCCGGTGTGCCCGACGCGCCCGGCCGCCAGCAGGCGCTTGACATGGGCCACCACACCGGCCGACGAGATAGCCGCCGGCTTGTTGACGACCAGGATGCCGTTCAAATGTTTTCCACCCAGTCGATCAGCCGGGATTTGATGTCCGCAATCGTCGCCTCGACCTGGAAGCCGGCCGCGCTGTAATGCCCGCCGCCGCCGAACGCGCCGGCCATGGCGGCGACATCCACCGTGCCGTCGGAGCGCAGGCTGACGTGAACGTGCGTGCGGCTGTCCGTGCCGGCCGTCCCGTTGGCCTGCTCCTGGATCAATGCCGCCACTTTCACATCCTCGATCCGCCGGGCGTAGTTGATGATGCCGTCCGTATCTTCCGGCTGGGTTCCCGTCTCGTCCAGCATGCGGCGGGTGATGGCCATGATCGAGAGCTTGCCGTTGCGCGAGATCTCGATCGAGTTGAGCGCCAGGTTGAGCAGCTTGATGCGGCCGAGCGAGTAGGAGCCGAACACGTGCTGCGCGACCCGGTAGGGGTCAACCCCCAGCTCCGTCATCTCCCGGGCGATAGCGAACGCGGCCGCGTTGGTGTTCGAGAACCGGAAGGAGCCCGTGTCGGTGAGGATCCCGGTGTACAGCGCCGTGGCGATCTCCCGGTCCAGCTCCACGCCGAGCGCCCGGATCAGGCGGTAGACGATCTCCGCGGTGGCGCAGGCCTCGCCGTCGATCAGCTGGTGCTGGCCGAAGCCGGTGTTGGAAATGTGATGGTCGATGTTGATGATGGCCCCCACCCGGGCCACTGCCGGCCAGCTCTCACCGATGCGGGAAATGTCCCCGCAGTCCAGAACCACGGCGGCATCGTAGGTCTCGGGCGCCTGCAGCCGGCGCGATATGCCCTCCACCCCCGGCAGAAACTGATAGACCGCCGGGATGGCGCTGGCGTTGTAGAGGGTCGTCTGCTTGCCGATCTTTTTAAGGGCGAGCCCCAGGGCCAACAGCGAGCCGACGGCATCTCCGTCCGGGTCCGCGTGGGAGGTGACCAGGAGATGGCCGGCACGCTTAATTATCTGAAGAATCAGTTCCATGATCTTTGGATATCGATTTCAACAGTTGATCGATGTGGGCGCCGTGGTCGAAGGACGCATCGTAAAAGAACTCGAGTGAGGGCATGTAGCGCAGCCCCAGCTGCCCGGCCAGACGCCGCTTGATGAACCCCGCAGCACTCGCAAACCCCTCGGCCGCCGCGTCGGAGGTGCTCTTGCCCCCGGCGGTGGTGAAATACACGCGCGCCAGGCGCAGGTCTTTCGTCACCTTGACGCCGGTGATGGTCGTCAGCGCCAGGCGGGGGTCACTGATGTCCCGCCGCAGCAGCTCCGACAGGATTTGCTGGATGAGCCCGCCGACTCTCTCCGATCGGGCAAGCGACGTCATACGGTGAACAGCTCCATCTGCGAATCGATGACCTCCGCCAGGCCGAGCTCCTCGGCCAGGTTGAACATCTTGTCAATCTTCGAGTTGATCAGGGCCTTGTCGTTGCCGACCAGCGCAAAACCGACGACCGCCCGCTGGTGCACGTCATTGGCGTCGACCTCGGCCACCGACGCGTTGAAATGAGTGCGCAGCTGGGCGACGATCGCCTTGACGATGCTGCGCTTCTCCTTCAGCGAGTGGCACTCGTGCAGACGGAAGGTGATCAGCCCGATGCCCACCGCCATGCTCGCCTCTGATGGACCGCCCACGGCCAAGGCACCTCCGTCCGGGCTCCCGTTTTCACGACACTTCGGGCCGGAACTCTTCCATGTAGAAGAACTCGATGCGGTCGCCGACCTTGATGTCGTTGAAGTTCTCGATGCCGATGCCGCACTCGTAGCCGCTCTGGACCTCCTTGGCGTCATCCTTGAACCGCCGCAGGGAGGAGTTCTTGCCCTCGTAAACGACCACCCCGTCACGGATCAGGCGCAGGCTTTTCCCGCGCTCGAGCTTGCCGTCGGTGACCTGACAACCGGCAATGGCGCCCACCTTGGGGATCTGGAACACCTCGCGCACCTCCGCGGAGCCAAGAATGCGCTCCTCGAAGCGCGACGCCATCAGGCCCGTCAGGGCGTTCTTCACATCGTTGATGGCGTCGTAAATCACGTTGTAGAAGCGCATGTCCACGTTTTCTTCATTGGCCATGGCCTGCACCTTCGGCGTCGGCCGCACGTTGAAGCCGATGATGATGGCGCTCGACACGGCCGCGAGCGACACATCCGACTCGCTGATGGCGCCGGTGGCGGCGTGCACCACGTTCACCTTGACCTCGGCATTGGACAGCTTGGTCAGGGACTCCGAGAGGGCCTCGACCGAGCCGTGGACGTCGGCCTTCAGGATGAGCGTCAGCTCCTTCATCTCGCCCTGCTGCAGGCGCTCGAACAGGCTCTCCAGGCTGGGCCGCGCGCTGGTCTGGGCCAGATCTTTGGAGCGCTGCTTCTGCATGCGGCGCTCGCTGATCTGTTTGGCGCCCTTTTCGTCCTGAACCGCCACGAATTCATCCCCGGCCATGGGAACCCCGGACAGGCCAAGGATCTCCACCGGCACCGAGGGTCCGGCGGATTCAATGGGCTGGCCGCGGTCGTTCAGCATGGCCCGAATTTTGCCGTGGTGGACACCGCACACGACGGGGTCGCCGGCGCGCAGCGTGCCTTCGCTCACCAGTATCGTGGCGACCGGGCCGCGGCCGGAATCGATTTTCGCCTCGACCACGTGGCCGCGGGCGAGCTTGTTGGGGTTGGCCTTAAGCTCCATGACCTCGGCCTGGAGCAGAATCATCTCGAGCAGTTGGTCGATGCCGGTGTTCTGCTTGGCGGACACATGCACGAAGATCGTCTCCCCGCCCCAGTCTTCCGGCGTCAGGCCCTTCTCCACCAGCGACCGCTTGACGCGGTCCGGGTCGGCTCCCGGCTTGTCGATCTTGTTGACGGCCACGATGATGGGCACGTTGGCCGCCCGGGCGTGGTTGATCGCCTCCACGGTCTGAGGCATGACCCCGTCGTCGGCCGCCACTACCAGCACCACCAGATCGGTCACCTGGGCACCCCGGGCGCGCATCGCCGTGAAGGCTTCATGGCCCGGCGTGTCGAGAAAGGCGATGCTGCCGCGATCCGTGGTCACGTGGTAGGCGCCGATGTGCTGGGTGATCCCGCCGGCCTCGGTTTCGGTGACGCGCGTTTTGCGGATGACATCGAGCAGCGACGTCTTGCCGTGGTCGACATGCCCCATGATGGTGACGACCGGCGGCCGGGCGAGGAGCGTCGCCAGTTCGTCATCGACCGGCTTAAGCAGGTTGTCCTCCTGATTAGAGGCGCGCTCCGCCTCGTAGTTGAACTCGGCTGCGATCAGCACCACGGTGTCAAAATCGATGGACTGGTTGACGGTGGCCATCACGCCCATGCCCATGAGGACCTTGATGATTTCGCCGGCCTTGACCCCCATGCGCTTGGCCAGCTCCGACAGCACGATTGCTTCGTCCATTTTAATCCTGCGCTTGATCGCCTTGGCCACGGTGACCTGCGACTTGTGGGTGGCGACCTCTGGTTGGGCTTTGCCGCCCTTGCGGGGTTTGCGGGACCGGGACGCCTCATCGTAGAGGTCCTCCGCTTCGACCACCGCCTTGGTGCGAAACGAAATCTTTTTCTTGATAAACTTCTTGCCCGCCTCCTCGTCCGTGCCCCACTTCTTCTTGCGCTTCTTTTCATCCCGGTCGTCGGCACCCGGTGCCGGCGGGCCGATCTCGACCGGGGCGGCCACGACCTTGGGCCCCCGAGGTTCCACGAGCTTCGGCCGCACCCGGGCAGGTTCAGCGGTCCTTTCGACCGGTGCCACCGGCAGCTTGATGATTCGGGCCGGTTCGTCCCGCTTGACCTTCTTGACGATCTTTTCGCCTTTTCTCAGCTTTTCGGTGGCGACCGGCACGGCCGGCTCCGCGGCGGCAGCGGCGGCATCAGCCGGTTCGGCCGGTTCGGCCGCGGCGTGGGACGGGGGCTCTTCCGGTACGGCGTCCTCGGTCTCGGCCGAAGCGGGCGGCTCGGGCGCAGGCGCAGTGGCCTCGACGGCTTCCATCGCCTCGACGGCGGACGCAGCGGGTTCGGCCGGCACCACGGGCGTCTCCGTCGACGCCTCGGTCTCCGGCGCTTCCTCCGCTTGGACTTCGGTCACCTTTTTGCGGCGCCGGATAACGGTGGACTTGACCCGCTTTTCCTCGACCGCGGCTCCTTTTTTGCCGAACAACGCGGCCTTGACCCGCTGAACCGCATCATCGTCCATAGTACTCATATGGCTCGCAACGGTGATGTTCAGGCCGGTAAGCTTTTCCATCAACGCTTTGTTGGTCAGATTGAGTTCTCTGGCCAGTTCGTACACCCGGATTTTCGCCATGACCTTTTTCCCCCCATCCCCTTAGCTCAAGGGGCTCCGCCGGCGTTCGATCGCGCGGCAGCGAGCGATGGGCTGCAGCCTACGCTTCATTCGGTGGCTGGCCCGTCTCTTCTTTGCCGGGTTCCGAAGCCTCTTCGACCGCGGCAGCTTCACCCGTCTCCACGGCCCCGTCCGTTTCCGCTTGGGCCGCCTCCACCGCTTCGCCCGTTTCCGCTTCAGCCGTCTTCGCCGCTTCGCCCGTTTCCGCTTCAGCCGTCTTCGCCGCTTCGTCCGTTTCCGCTTGGGCCGCCTCCGCCGCTTCGTCCGCTTCTGCCTGGGCCGCCTGCGCGGCGGCGGCCATCCCGGCCTCGATCAGGCCGCGGGCCATTTCCTCGTCGATCCCCCGGACTTGCAGAAGATCCTCCACGGAGGCTTTCCCGATTTCCTCGGCGGAATAAAACCCTTTTTCATAGAGGGCGTCGGCCAGACTGATCCCGACGCCGGGCAGCGCCATGAGCGAATTGTAACCGCTTTGCATCGTCTGGTTATAGGTGCTCTCGCTCTTCACGTCGAGATGCCACCCCGTCAGCTTGCTGGCCAATCGGACGTTCTGCCCCTTCTTGCCGATGGCGATGGCCAGGAACTCATCGGGGACGATGACTTCCATCGACCGGTTGTCCTCGTCGATGATGACCCGCGAGACCTCGGCCGGAGCCAGGGCGTTGCAGACGAACTTGGCGGTGTCCACGTGCCAGGGGATGATGTCGATCTTCTCGCCGCGCAGTTCCTGGACGACGCTCTGGACCCGGCTGCCCTTCATCCCCACGCAGGCGCCCACCGGGTCGATATCGGAGTTGTTCGAGGCGACGGCGATCTTGGCCCGCACACCCGCCTCCCGGGCGGCCCCCATGATGGACACGATGCCCTCGCTGATTTCCGGGACCTCGGTGCGGAAAAGGGTGACGATAAAATTCGGGTGCGTCCGCGACAGCACGATCTGCGGCCCCCGCGAATCCTGCAGCACGTCCAGGATGAGGGCCCGGATGCGATCGCCGCGGCGGTAGCTCTCCTTGGTGACCTGCTCGCGCACCGGCAGGATGCCCTCGGTCTGGCCGAGGTTGACGATGATGTCCCCCCGATCGACCCGCTGCACGATCCCGTTGATGATCTCGCCCCGGCGCTCGATGAAGCTAGCGTAGACCGCATCCTTCTCCGCGTCCTTCAGCTTCTGGATGATGACCTGCTTGGCGGACTGGGCCGCGATGCGGCCGAAGGTGTTCGTGTCCATCTTGGTGCCGAGGCTGTCGCCGACCTCGCAGTCCGGGTCGAGCAAGCGGCCCTCAACGAGGCTGATCTGAAGCATCGGGTCCTCGATCACCTCGGCCACTTCTTTGAACTGGAACACCTCCAGGTCGCCGGTCTCCTCGCTGTACTGGACCTCGATGTCGATCTTGGGACCGTATTTCTTGCGGGCGGCGGACTTCAACGCCTCTTCCAGCGCCTTGACGAGCACTTGGCGATCGATGCCCTTGTCCCGGCTGACCTGTTCAACGACCCGTTTGATTTCCGAAATCAACATGGGCTTTCTCCGTGTAGTTGACGAGGCGTGCCTTGGAAATGTCCTCAAGCGGTATAGTCACCGTTGTCTGGCCTTTGACCAGACAGACCGCCCCGCCGGATATTCCCGCCAGCACGCCGCTGAAATGCCTCTGCCCGTCCATCGGGCAGAGGGTTCTGATCTTCGCTGCATGCCCTCTGAAACGCTCGAAGTCCTCTGCGCGCGACAACGGGCGGTTGGGCCCCGGGGAGGACACCTCCAGGTGATAGCGCCCGATATCGGGCAGGTGCACGTCGAGCACATCCCCCAATTCCCGGCTGACCGTGGCGCAGTCCTCCAGCGTCACGCCGGCCGGCTTGTCGATAAAGAGCCGCAGCACTCGGCCGCCGCGGTCGCGCAGGAACTCGACGTGGACAAGTTCGATCCCTTCGGTGTCACACAGCACCTCCGCCAGGGACCGCACCTCGGCCGCAACACGCTTTTCGTCCGCCGGGATGGCCGGCTGCGGATCCGGCTTGGGCGTGCGCTTGTCGTGAGATTCCTTCGGTCTGCCCACCGGGCATCCCCCCTCTTCGAGAAAATAAAAAACGGGCTTTCGCCCGTTTTCTCATGTTCAGGTGGACCTTGTGCAGGGGAGCTTAAAGAGTCATTCGCTCATACCAGAATCATGGTTGCATCCAGTCCGCATCACATAAAGTCCTACCGTAAACCGCCGAGCAAAACGGATACTGCATGGATGGAGCGGGCAACGAGATTCGAACTCGCGACACCAAGCTTGGGAAGCTTGTACTCTACCAGCTGAGCTATGCCCGCTCATCCGAGACAGACTAATTATGACAAAAGCTGCGCCTTGTCAATACATTTTAAGTAGCTACCGGTGATTGCGTGACACACCCGCCGGGAGCGGTGCGCACGGCGCACAGGCCGCGTAGGGAGCACGGGCGCGCTTCAGGCGGGATGGGGGCGATGACGGCTGTCAGTCGAGGAGGTCCCGGAGACGTTTGAGCTCGGTGCGCAGTTCGTCCAGCATCTGCCGGGAATCGGTCTCCGTGCGGCCGGCCGTGGCTCGCAGGCGCTGGCGCGCGCCCGCGATGGTGAACTTGCGCTGGTAAAGGAGGCACTTGATCTCCAGGATCAGCTCCACCTCGCGGCGGGTGTACAGGCGCTGGCCGGAGGAGGTCCGTTTGGGGCTGATCCGGGGGAACTCCGATTCCCAGAACCGCAGGACATGGGAGGCGACCCCTGCGATCTCGCTCACTTCCCCGATTTTGAAGTAGAGCTTGTCGGGGATGATTTCAGGGCTCGACGGCGATTGCGTTTTCATGTCCACCCGCCGCGGCTGCCGGCTCACCCCGGCAGCGTTGCGTGGAAGGCGGCCATCAGCCGCTCCGTCAGGGTTTGGTGCTGGTCGCGGATATCCTCATCCCCCAGTGTTTTTTCCGGGGAACGATAGGTGAACCGGAACGACAGGCTCTTTTTGCCCGCCGGGATCGGTTCTCCCGAAAACACGTCGAACAGGTGAACGCTCTCGAGCAGGTCCGCCTGCAGGCCCACGGCGGCGTCGCGCACCTCGCACGCCTCCCGGTCCTGGTCGAGGATGAGGGTGATGTCCCGAACCAGCGCGGGAAACCGGGGGATGCGCAGGCGGTATTTGGTTTCCGACAGCAACGCCTGCAGTCCGTCCGCGTCCAGTTCGAAGACGAAAACGGGTTGCTTGAGTTCGAAGGCGTCGCGCACCTGCGGGTGCAGCTCACCGACGATGCCGATCGCCCGGTCCCCGGCCAGGATGCGGGCCGAGTGGCCCGGCCGCGTGTAGAGGCACTCCTCCACCGGCATCCGGGTGAAGCGGACGGTCGCAAGCTTCAGGGCGCCGAGCAGCCCCTCCACCGCGCCCTGGATGTCATAGAAATCGCAGGGCGTCTCCTTGCCGTGCCAGGAGAGTGCTACGCGAGTGCCGGTCCACAGGCCGGCGATGATTTCCGGCTCTTCCGGAAGCTCCGCGTCGGACGGGATGAAGACCTTGCCGGCTTCAAAAATCTTCAGGCTCCGCACCTGCTGGGCCAGGTTGAAGCGCATGGTCTCGAGCAGGCCGGGGATGAGCGAGGAGCGCATGACCGCCTGGTCTTCGGTCAACGGGTTCAGGACCGCCACGGTCCGGCGTCGCGGGTCGTCCGCGGGCAGCCGCAGGCGCTCAGCGACAAGCGTGTGCACGAAGCTGTAGGTGATGACCTCGGTGAAGCCGAATCCCGTGAGCACGGTCTTGATCCGCTGGCGCAGGGTGAGCCGCGGGGCCGGGCGCCGCTCCCCGGCCGGCACGGCGGGGTAAGTCGTCGGGATGGTGTCGAAGCCCGAAAGCCGCGCCACCTCCTCCACCAGGTCCTCCGGGCGGGAGACATCCACCCGGAACGAGGGCGCCGTCACCGTCAGTGCGTCGCGCTCCGGCGCGTTTTCCACCGCAAAATCGATCGCCGTGAGCAGCCGGGTGATTTTCTTTTTGCCGACCGGTATCCCCAGCAGGCGCTGAGTGCGGCTGACGCTCAGCCGGATGGGGGTCGCCGACCAGGGCCGCGGGTGCGCATCGATGACGCCGGCAACGACCGCACCGCCTGCCACCTCCGCCATCAGGGCGGCGGCCCGGGTGGCGGCGGCGACCGTCCCCTGCGGGTCGACGCCGCGCTCGAAGCGCCGGGAGGCGTCGGTCGACAGCCCGAGTTTCTTTGACGTCTTGCGCACACTCACCGGGCTGAAGCAGGCGCTTTCGATCAACACCCGCGTGGTGCCCGCCTCGATTTCCGAGTTGAGCCCGCCCATGACGCCGGCCACGGCGACTGGTTTTTCACCGTCGCAGATCATGAGCATCTCGGCATCAAGGGTGCGATCCTTGCCGTCCAGGGTGACAAAGGCTTCCCCGGCAGCGGCCGTGCGCACGACGATCCGGTTTCCGGCCAGGCGGTCCAGGTCGAAGGCGTGCAGCGGCTGGCCGCACTCCAACATGACGAAGTTGGTCACATCCACGATGTTGTTGATCGGCCGCGACCCTACCGACAGCAGTCGGTCCTGGAGCCAGAAGGGGGAGGGTTTCACCGCGACGTTTTCCAGGGCCCGGGCGGCGTAGCGCGGGCAGTGGTCGGCCGCCTCGATCGTCACCGCGGCAATGCGATGGATGCGCTCATCCGCGTCCAGGATGCCGACGGCGGGATGCCGCAGGCGGGTCTTCTGGATGGCGGCCACCTCCCGGGCCACGCCCAGGATGCTGAGGCAGTCCGCCCGGTTCGGCGTGAGGTCGATCTCCAGGACGGGGTCCGACAACGACAGGGCCGTGTTCAACGGGGTGCCGACCGTCGCTCCGGCTTTCAGGCGCATGACGCCGCCGGCGTCCGTACCGAGGGCGAGATCGGCCGCACTGCAAAGCATGGCCTCGGAGCGCTGGCCGCGGATCACGCCGACCTCCAGGGTGGTCCCGTTGGGCAGCAGGGTGCCGGGCAGCGCCACCGGCGCCAGCAGGCCGGCTTTGACATTGGGAGCACCGCACACGACGGGGACAACGCCCCGGCCGGTGTCGACCCGGCAGACCTTAAGTTTGTCCGCAGTGGGGTGCGCTTCCACGGAGACGACCCGGCCAACCATGACCGTGCCCAGATAGAGGTACCGGTCGACCACCGCATCGACCGCCAACCCGACCAGGGTCAGGGCTTCGGCCAGTTCGGCCGGGTCCATCTTGATCGGGGTGTATGCGCTCAGCCAGCTTAAACTTACTTTCATGATAAATATAGATGACGGATGTTTGGTGTTGGGTGAGTCGTGTTCGCGCGTGCGTGGCGTTCCGGATCCTGCGGCGGTCTGGCCATAACCAGACATCACGCACTTGAACACCGGCTCTTTCAGAATTGGCTCAGGAACCTCACATCATTCTCGAAAAACTTGCGCAGGTCGTCGATGCCGTATTTCAGCATGGCGATCCGCTCGACCCCCATGCCGAAGGCAAACCCCGTGTACCGCGTGGTGTCGTAGCCCACGTTTTCGAAAACCGCCGGGTGCACCATACCCGAACCGAGGATCTCCAGCCATCCGGTGCGCTTGCAGACCCGGCAGCCCTCACCCCGGCAGATGACGCACAGGATGTCCACCTCGGCGCTGGGCTCGGTGAACGGAAAGAAGCTGGGACGGAAGCGCAAGCGGGTCTGTTCGTCGAACATCTGGTGCACGAACGCCGTGAGCGTGCCCTTGAGGTCCCCGAACGACACGTTCTCATCCACCAGCAGGCCCTCCACCTGGTGAAACATGGGCGTGTGCGTCTGGTCCGAGTCGCAGCGGAACACCTTGCCCGGTGCGATGACGCGCACGGGCGGAGGCTGCTTTTCCATCGTGCGGATCTGCAGCGGCGAGGTGTGGGTGCGCAGGACGACCGCCTCGGAAATGAAGAACGTGTCCTGCATGTCGCGGGCGGGGTGGTTGGGGGGGATGTTCAGGGCCTCGAAGTTGTAGTAGTCTTTTTCGACCTCGGGCCCCTCGACGATGTCGAACCCCATCCGGGAAAAGATGTCGCAGATCTCCCCACTGATCTGGGTGATCGGGTGCAGCGCGCCGCAGACCTGCGCGCGCCCGGGCAGGGACACGTCGATCGGCGGTGCCGCGCCCCGGCCGGAGGCTGCGAGGGCCTCCACCGCAGCGGCCATGTCGGCTGCCAGACGCTGCTTGATCGCGTTGGCGCGTTGGCCGGCGGCCGGACGCTCCTCGGGCGGCAGGCTGGCGATGGAACGCAGGAACTGGGTGAGGACCCCCTTGCGGCCGAGATACTTTACGCTCAGTGCCTCGAGTTTCTGGGAGTCCCCGGCGGACGCTTCCAGTTCCCGCCGCGCCTCGGAATCAATCTGGTCCAGTTGATGTTCCACTCTGCTCCGTGACGTGAAATGACACGCGTGCCTGCGGTCAGCGCATCCGGATGCGGGCGCCCTTCGGGCCTACGCCTGCGGGGTGGCCAGTTTGACGATACGGGCAAACCCCGGCGGGTCCGAAATGGCCAGTTCGGCGAGGACCTTGCGGTCCAGTTCCACGTTGGCCAATTTCAGGCCATGGATGAACTTGTTGTAGGACACGTCGTGCATGCGCACGGCGGCGTTGATCCGGATGATCCACAGGGCGCGAAAATCCCGTTTGCGGACCTTGCGGTCCCGGTAGGAGTAGCGCAGGGCCCGATCCACGGCCCCGGCGGCGGTACGGTAGATCTTGCTGCGGCCGCCGCGGAAGCCCTTGGCGAGTTTGAGAACCTTTTGACGACGATGTCTGGCTTTGAATCCACGTTTTACGCGCATGGTAGTTTACCTCACTTCGAAGATGTTCACCGGATGTCGGGTCATTCCAAATCGCGCCGCATGCCGGCGCGCGACGGGTGGCGACGAGCGTCATCCGTTGGGAAGAAGCAGTTTGATACCCTTCACGTTGGTCGAATCAACGAGTGGGCTTTTTCTCAGGGAGCGCTTGCGCTTCCTGGACTTGGAGGACAGGATATGGCTGCCATAGGCCTTGTGGTAAGAGATTTTCCCGGTTCCGGTCTTCTTGAACCGCTTGGCCGCCGAACGGTTGGTTTTGATCTTGGGCATATGAGGTCTCCTTTGCTGCCGCAAACGCAGCGAATTTACCAATTACAAAACAGATGGCGTGAGCAACGTCACCACCGGCCCACGCCACCTTCGCAACAACGCATATGGACTTGGGTTTTCTGGAGCCGAAGCGCTGGCCTTGCCGTTAAATGCCGGCACGCCTCATTTCGGGGCCAGCACCATAAAAAGTGTGCGGTTGTCGAACTTCGGAAATTGTTCGACCAGGGCGATCTCCTGGGTTTCGGCCGCAATTCGTTCCAGCAGGCTCCGGCCCATGTTGGTGAGGGCGATTTCGCGCCCGCGGAACATGACGGTCACTTTGACCTTGTCTTTTTTGGAGATGAACTCCTTGATCCGATTGAGCTTGACCATCAAATCGTGTTCACCGGTCTTGGGGCGGACCTTTATTTCCTTGAGCTTGAAGGCCGCCTGCTTCTTCTTGGCCTCGTGCTTCTTCTTGGTCTGCTCGTAGCGATACCGCCCGTAATCCATGATCTTGCAGACCGGCGGATCAGCGTTCGGCGAGACTTCCACAAGATCTTGGCCGAATTCCGCAGCCGCCGCGAGCGCCTGCTCGATCGTGATGACTCCGAGCTGTGTGCCCTCCGGGTCGATCACCCGGACCTGCCTGGCCCGAATTTCCTGGTTGATGTTGGTCCTGTCAGCTCGAACTGGTAATGACCGCATCTGTCGAGTCGGGGTTGCTATCTTCTCACCTCCCGCGGTAGTGTTACGGCCAGCCATTTGGGGCCGGCACTCAAAAAAACATTGTAATTATAAACCGTTAAAAATGCTATGGGTGCAGCACATCGTCATCTTTTGAGCACCTAATAATCGACAACATGAAGAAATGCAAGAAAAAAATGCAACCGCCCGCTCCCGGGGCCCCGCTTTAGCAGCCCAGGGTGTATTGCGCCAGCAGGCTGTCCCGCCAATACCGGTTAACGGGGTCGGCAAAGAACTTCTGGAAAAGCGCCAGGCTTTCGCCGCGGCGCACGTGGGGCCGCACGACGATCGGGCTGTCGCGGTAGAGCGGTTTCATCTGCGATCGGTCGCAGCCGGTCCCGCCGCCCATCGCATCCTCGTAAGCGAACACGACCGCGCCGATGCCGGCCAGGATGAGGGCGCTGAAGCACATCAGGCACGGCTCCATGGTGCAGAAGACGGTCACGCCGGCCGGTTCCAGCTCCTCGTTCAGGTGGACGAACTGCCGCAGGGCCACCATCTCGGCATGGTCCAGTTCGTTGCGGCCGTTGTCGCGGGTGCCTTTGCGCGAGCCGCGCGCGACAATGCGGTCCCCATGCACCATGACGCATCCCACGGGGAATTCCCCCCGTGATAGAGCCTTTTGAGCCTCTTGCAGCGCCTCGCCCATGAAGTGGTCGTAGTCCATACTTTAACCGAATGCGGAAGGCGGAAGGTGGAAAAAGGACGAAATCGGATTTTCGTTTTATTTCCGCCTTCCCCCTTCCGCCTTCAAGGGAGTCTGCAGATCGTGTCATCGCACGGGCAGGCGCCGTCGACGTCGTAGCAGTAGGCGATTCGGGATTCCATTGCAGCCCGATCGGGCGAAATGGCCGTTAACCGCACACCGGCGAGTTTTTCCGCAAGCTCCGTCTTTGACGGGATGGCCGCGAGCCCCTGGCCGAAAACCGTGCCGGACGTGCCATCCAGGATTTCGGCATCCTCCCCGTTCGTCACGACGACCACCGGGATCTGGTAGGGCTCAACCAGCCGGGATGCCGCCAGCGCGGGGCGTTCGCGGGACACCAGCGAGCCCGGCCCGAAGCGGATGACCATGCCCGCGCGGTCGGCCACCCGCACGACAAAGTCCACCTTGATAACGGCCCGCCGGTCGTCGGCCTGCAGCCGGAGCTCACGCCGGGGTTCGATGTCCGACCTCAGGTAGCCCTTGTGGTTCACGAGCAGCCCGGCAATTTTCTGCCGGTAGCGCTCGTCCAGGGTGTCGTCGAGCACCTCCCCGGTGATGACATC
>Ga0208980_10000673_pt1 | contig 19775 bp, 20 predicted proteins | sample WetSurMetagenome_3_FD_187993 | JGI IMG/M metagenome (GOLD analysis project Ga0208980, IMG submission 187993) | Wetland microbial communities from Twitchell Island in the Sacramento Delta, sample from surface sediment Aug2011 Site A1 Bulk (version 2) | ecosystem: Environmental > Aquatic > Marine... | reverse complement strand
AATGTCGTCTTCCCGTGATCGATGTGCCCGATCGTCCCTATGTTTACATGCGGTTTGCTACGATCAAATTTTTCCTTCGCCATAAAGACCTCCAAACTCCTGCTGTCTAGTTGCTGACCAGTTTTCCACGGACCTTCGCAATCACTTCATCGCTGACGGTTTTGGGGGCTTCGTCGTAATGAGAAAAATGCATGGAATAAGTCGCACGCCCCTGGGTCATCGACCTCAAATCTGTCGAATAACCGAACATTTCCGACAAAGGGACCTGACACTGAATAATAGTTGAGCTCAGTCTTGATTCAGTGGATTCAACGCGTCCTCTGCGTGCGTGCAAGTCGCCGGTCACAGCCCCCATAAACTCTTCAGGGACGACAACTTCTACTTTCATCATCGGTTCGAGCAATACGGGTTTAGCGCGCTTGGCGGCTTCTTTCAGCGCCATGGATCCGGCAATCTTGAACGCCATCTCAGAGGAATCCACCTCATGGTATGAACCGTCTGTCAGACTAACCTTGACATCCACCATTTCGAAGCCGGCGAGCACCCCGGATTCAAGGGATTCCCGTATTCCGTTTTCAACCGGGTTTATGTATTCCTTGGGGATGGCACCTCCAACGATTTCATTCACAAACTCGAAGCCAGTCCCCTGCTTTGCAGGTTCCAGTACGATTCTCACATGACCATATTGGCCGTGTCCGCCCGTTTGCCGGACGAACTTGCCCTCTGCTTCAGCCCGGTTGCGGATTGTTTCGCGATAGGCCACCTGGGGCTTTCCTATGTTTGCCGCAACTCCAAACTCCCGCACCATTCGATCCACAAGTATTTCAATGTGAAGTTCGCCCATGCCTTCGATGATCGTTTGACCGGTATCCTGGTCCGTATGCACCTTGAAGGTGGGATCTTCTCGAATAAGCTTGCCCAGTGCAATGCCGAGTTTCTCCTAATCGGCCTTCGTCTTAGGCTCAATCGCAACGGCAATAACCGGGGCTGGGAACTCGATCGCTTCAAGAATGATAGGATGCTTCTTATCGCAGATCGTGTCGCCGGTGCTCACGCTTTTCAGTCCCACTACGGCGGCAATATCGCCACAATAGACTTCCTTGATCTCTTCGCGCTTGTTGGCGTGCATCTTCAGAAGCCGCCCCACTCTCTCGGTGTTGTCCCTGGTCGAATTGTAAACGGTCGCCCCCGAAGTCACCTGGCCTGAATAGGAGCGGAAAAAGGCCAATTGACCGACAAACGGGTCGGTCATGATCTTAAAAACCAAACCCGAAAACGGTTCGTCGTCCGAAGGACGGCGCATCGGCGGCTTGTCACCGTTGGCAACTATTCCCGTAACCGGGGGAATGTCTGTGGGAGATGGGAGATAGGCCACGATCGCATCCAGCAACTGCTGAATCCCCTTGTTTTTAAAAGCCGCTCCACAGAGAACGGGAACGAACTTGATCTCAATGGTGCCCTTTCGAAGGGCGGCAACAATTTCTTCCTGGCCAATCGGATCACCGTGGACGTATTTCTCAAGGAGGCGATCGTCAACCTCCGCAATGGTTTCCAGCATCAGATCTCTGAACTTGGCCGTATCTGCCCGCAAATCTTCAGGAATTTCAGTTATTTCAAAATCAGACCCCAACGTCTCGTCGTCAAACACTACCGCTTTTTGTGTAATAAGGTCCACGACGCCGCGGAATCGGTCCTCGATTCCAAAAGGGATTTGAACGGCAACCGGCGTAAAGTTGAGGCGAGTTCTGATCATATCAAGGACTCGAGGGAAATCTGCCCCTGGCCGATCCATTTTGTTCACGAACCCGATGCGCGGCACCCGATACTTGTCAGCCTGCCGCCATACAGTTTCAGACTGAGGTTCAACTCCTTCCACAGCACCGAAGAGTGCGACAGCACCATCCAGGACACGCAGGCTGCGTTCTACCTCGGCGGTAAAATCCACGTGACCGGGAGTATCGATTATGTTGATGCGACAATCTCCCCAAAAGCAGGTGGTTGCGGCGGAGGTAATGGTTATTCCACGCTCCTGTTCCTGCTCCATCCAGTCCATCGTGGCCGTACCCTCGTGAACCTCCCCCAGTTTGTGGGTGATTCCCGTATAATAAAGGATACGCTCGGTTGCCGTGGTCTTGCCGGCATCGATATGAGCCATGATCCCGATGTTCCGGATTTTTTCCAGAGGTACTGTGCGTCCCACTTAAATCCTCACTACCACCGATAATGGGCAAAAGCCTTGTTGGCTTCCGCCATGCGATGCGTGTCTTCCTTTTTTTTGATCGCGCCGCCGCGATTGTTGGAGGCATCCAAAACCTCGCCAGCAAGCTTCTCGCGCATTGTTTTCTCGCCGCGAGCACGCGAATTAGAAATAATCCAGCGAATGGCCAGCGAAGTTCTTCGATCCTGAGGCACTTCAACGGGAACCTGGTAGGTGGCGCCTCCGACGCGCCGTGATTTCACCTCCAGCACAGGTTTCACAGATTCAAGCGCTTTCTTGAATACCTTCACCGGGTCTTCCTTAGTACGTTCTTTGATCACATCCAACGCGCCATAGAAGATATGCTCAGCCACGCTCTTTTTTCCCTGAATCATCATGCAATTGATGAACTTCGTAATAAGCGTGCTGCTATAGATGGGATCCGGCAAGGTTTCCCTCTTTGGTACTTCTCTTCGCCTTGGCATACTAAACGATCTCCCGATGCTTGCTAAAATTCATCTCCGCCCCAGATGGGAATAATCTTCCTCAGGAGCGCATTTCGTCGGCGCTGGCAATTGCCATCCGAAGATTCTCGCAGGGTGAGAACTGCTTACACCCTAAACGATCAATTTGAGGAGTGACTAGCTTTTAGGTCTCTTGGCGCCATACTTGGAGCGGGAATTCTTGCGATCCTGAACTCCTACCGAATCCAGAGTGCCCCGCACCACATGATAGCGAACCCCGGGGAGGTCCTTGACACGTCCACCGCGAATCAACACGATGGAGTGTTCCTGCAGGTTGTGCCCGATTCCAGGGATATAAGTAGTTACTTCTATCCCATTAACGAGCCGAACACGCGCAACTTTTCGCAACGCAGAATTGGGTTTTTTGGGTGTAGACGTGTACACCCTGGTACATACACCTCTGCGCTGAGGACTCCCCTGCAAAGCCGGACTCTTCGTCTTATAACGAATCTTCTTTCGGCCAGATCGAACCAGCTGATTGAAGGTCGGCAAACCTAACTCTCCTTAACCTGTAACGTGGGCAGACAGTCAATAAGCATCAACCCCCTGCACCACCATTAAACTAGTGAAAAACCGCACGAATATAGCAAACACTATGTGCCATGTCAAGCAAATAGCCCTTGAAAAACAAAGGGTTTCATCAATTTCCCGCATATGGGCGAGGCGCGCGAAATCGACCCCCGCCACCATCCGGTCCGCCCCGGAGAAGTGGGCCAGGCCGGACCTCTGCACACAAGCCCTCTCTGCTCCAAGGGGCACGATCGCATTAAATAATAATTTATCGCGTACAGAAAATATTTCAAAAAAAGAGCGGGGGAAAATTCAGTTTTTTTCGCTCATGTCCGTTTGGACACGTTAGATAAATGGTGAGAAGAGCACGAAATAAAGGGGGTAATGAAAATGAGAGGCCTCAATAAGGTTATCATCGTTGGCACGTTAGGTAGAGATCCGGAACAAAAAATGACCGGCGGCGGAACTCATGTTTCCTGTTTCAGTATGGCAACCGAGCGCTATCGCAGTGGCAACGGAGACGGGAACGGTGAAAAGATCACCGACTGGCATCGCATTGTCGCCTATGGCAAAACGGCGGAAACCTGCAACAACCACCTGCGAAAAGGGCGGCTGGCTTGTGTTGAAGGGACTCTGCAAACCAGAACCTGGGAAAGCCCGCCGGGAACAAAGCATTTCGCTACCGAGGTTGTTGCCGCTCGCGTAACCTTTCTGGATTCCAGGGGGCAGAACGACCATCCCGATGAAGTGGAAGCAAATGATGCACCCGATTTATGAGGGCCTGCCCGAAAGAGTCGCACTGGCGGGTCAAGAATGCATGCTATAATTTTTCGCATGCCAGCGAAATCCAATCCGGCCGGTAAAAAGAGAGCGAAACCATTGCCGCTGTGGCTCCGATTTTTTTTCGGCGCCATGGCGTTGGTTTTCATTGCGGCGGGATCGGTTTTTGGAATATTGCTGGGCTATGAATTCAACCTGCCCAAGATTCAGAACCTCGAAGATTACCGCCCCAACGTTATTACGGCCGTTTACTCGGATGACAACAAGGTAATTGGCGAATTTGCAATGGAAAGGCGCATCATTGCGGCTTTCGAGGACATCCCCACCTACCTCCAGGCAGCCATACTTGCAGCTGAAGACGATCAGTTTTACAACCATTCCGGCGTTAATTACTTATCCAATATCAGAGCGGTTTACAGAGACCTCACCAAGATGCGCAGGGCGGAAGGGGCCAGCACGATCACCCAGCAACTCGCGCGCATGCTCATGAATGATTACGATAAGACGTTCGACCGCAAAATAAAGGAATTGCTGATAACCTGGAAGATAGAGAAAAGGTATTCCAAGCAGCAGATTCTTACTCTTTACTGCAATCTGCACAATATGGGCTATGGCATTTATGGAGTGGCCGCGGCGGCAGACACGTATTTCGGCAAGCAACTCAAGGATCTGACGCTCGAGGAATGCGTCATGATTGCCGGGTTGCCGCGAAATCCGGGGCTCTATTCTCCGCGACTTCATCCTAATGCCGCTCTCGCCCGCCGGAATTACATTCTGGATCGCATGGTCGCCGAACGCATGATATCTCCGACACTCGCATCCGAAGCCAAAGCCAAACCGCTGGTGCTCAAACAGGGCAGCGGCGAATCGAACATTGCCCCATACTTCGTGGAGTGGGTGCGCCAATCACTGGCGGAGCAATATGCGACTGACGTCATCTGGCGCCAGGGACTGCGGGTATACAGCACACTCAACGCCGAAATGCAAAAATCCGCAAACGCAGCCTTGCAGGAAGGACTGCGGGTTTATGACAAAAAGCGCGGATGGCGCGGCCCTATTGAGAACATACTCAAGGACTCATCCAATCGCCTTGAAACCTACACTCATGCGAATTGGCGGAGGACCTTGCGCGCCGGCGACTTTGTCGTGGGTCTGGTCGAGAACATCAGCGATTCAACCGCCACAATCCGGATTGGCAAATACCGCGCGCAAATTGGCCAAAAAGAAATCGCATGGACCGGAGTCAAGCCCCTCGGGCAGATTCTTAAAACGGGGGATTTGGCGGAATTTATGATCGTTTCGTTGGATGATGTCCAGAAAACAGCCACTGTACTGCTTGACCAGAAACCAAAGGTGGAAGGGGCCATCATCACGATTCAAAACAGCACCGGCGAAATAAAAGCGATGGTCGGCGGCTACGACTACGAAGCCAGCGAGTTTAACAGGGCGACGCAGGCCATGCGCCAGGTGGGATCGACTTTCAAGCCTTTCGTGTATTGTGTCGCACTCGAAAAAGGGATGACTCCGGAAAACACCATTATTGACGCACCAATCAGCTTTACCGATGCGACGGGCAAGGTCTGGCAACCGTCCAATTATGACGGCAAGTTCAAGGGCCAGATTACTTTGCGCCAAGCTATAACGGAATCACGAAATATACCTGCTGTTAAGACTGCATCGCTTGTGGGCATAAAGAACGTTGTGGTCATGGCAAGGCGTTTCGGGCTCCTGGGAACGCTGGAGCCATATCTGTCCCTTGCGCTCGGAGCCTGCGAGGCAACTCCTCTGGAAATGGCCTCCGCCTTTACTGTATTTCCCAATCTCGGGATGCAGGCCAAGCCTTACTTCATCAAGAAAATTGAGGATTACGATCGCCGGGAAAAAGAACAGAACGTGCCCCGGGTCCACAAAGTCCTGGACCCTGAAACCGCGGAAGCTATGCTGGGCATGCTTCAAGGGGTTGTCCAAAACGGCACGGCAACAGCGGCGAAATCCATCGGCCGCCCTTTAGGCGGCAAGACCGGCACAACCAACGATTTTACAGATGCATGGTTTGTAGGTTTTTCACCCTCAATAACAACTGCAGTCTGGGTTGGGTTCGATGAGAAGGTGACTTTGGGAAATAAGGAAAGTGTCTCGGCGGTCGCCCTTCCTATCTGGATTGACTACATGAAAAGAGTCTTGAAAGACAAGCCGCTGGAAGAATTTCCCTCTGCTGAAATGACCGATCAACTGGCCGCCGAGAGCTCGGATTCCCCAGCCGTTGCCCGGAAGAAATTATTTATCGAAGATCTTCCCATCACCACCCCGGCATCCCCTAAAACGCAGGGTCCCGACGCAGCCCGATAGGTTAGCGATCGCGCTCAATGATGTAATCGGGAATTGAAAGCAAGGCGTTCCGCTCCACGCTCGGTGCGAAGCCGGCCAGGTGCTCTTTCGCCCGGCGTGCATATTCCTGCGCTTTATCCATAACACGATCCGCAGTTCTGCGCTCTCGAACCAGCGCCATGAGCTCTTCTCGAGCTGCCGTGCCAGATCCGTTTTCGCGCAGCACAGTCTGGATTAACTCCCGGTGCTTTGGGTCTCCCTCCCGCATAAGGTAAATCAGCGGCAGAGTGAGCTTACCTTCGCGCAAATCGCTCCCAACCGGTTTTCCGAGCGTGCTCTCATCGGATGTAAAATCGAGCACATCATCGACCATCTGAAAGGCTACGCCGATATTGAGTCCGTAAAGACGCAGCTCATCCTCCTGTTCGCTGTTCGCTGCACTGAGGATGCCGCCGATTTGCGAACATGCCGAGAAAAGGAATGCGGTCTTCCGCATTGAGATGTCCATGTGCTGCTCTTCGGTAATGTCCAGGCGGCCGTTCATGCTGAGCTGCAACAGTTCGCCTTCAACCATTTTCCTCGTGACATCAATCAAGATGTCCAAAATCTTGAACTGTCGCTCGCCTAATGCGAGGCTGAAGGCGGTCATGTAAAGCCAGTCGCCTATCAGGACCGTAATCTCATTGCCCCATTGAGCGTTAACGGACGCGCGACCGCGGCGGACTTTGGCATCATCAATGATATCGTCGTGAACAAGCGTTGCGGCGTGTATCAGTTCCAGAACCGCTCCAAGCCTGTAGCATATCGGATTTTCATAGCCGCACATCCGCGAACTGAGCAGCAGGAGCATCGGACGTATCCGCTTGCCGCCACTCACCTGAATATATTTGCCAATTTGATCGACGAGAGGAATATTGGATCCAGACAGGCGCACCAATTCATCTTCAACGCGCTCCAGCCCATTTTCGACTAGCCTTAATATTTCTTGCTGGTTCAATTTGACGCTCTTTACCGCTAATGATTTCTGCACGTTACCCCTGGCTGCGCCATCTTACCATAGGTTAAGTATATATTGTGTTTCCACCGAAACTTTTGATGTTTAAAAAAACCAAAACGAAATCTATCGGCGGCGCCGCGCTAGCCCCCTCCGCAAGAGAAACACGTCATTGCAGCCTTATAAGACGCCGGAAATTACGGGTTGTCGAACTTCCCAATTCTTCAAACGATTCGTTTTTGACCTGTGCCACAGAACGGGCCACATTTACAACAAAGGCCGGTTCATTCCGCCTTCCCCGCCAAGGCTCGGGAGCAAGAAAGGGTGAGTCTGTCTCAACCAGGATATCGCCTTGATCCAGGCTGTGCACTACACGCCTCAGGTTTTCCGCATTCTTAAAGGTTACCATACCGGAAAACGAGATCAAAAACCCCATCGCTATGGCTTCCTGGGCCTGGGTCTCCGTACCTGTAAAGCTATGCAGGATGCCGCCCCGATTTCCTGATTTCCATTCCAGTTTTAAAATTTCCATCAGGTCTTTCCAGGCGTCCCGGCAATGAATTGTAACGGGGAGGTTCAGCGATTGTGCCATTCTGAGTTGTCTGCTGAAGACCTCCTGCTGAACATCCAGGGGAGAACGCTTGTAGTAGTAGTCAAGGCCTATCTCACCCCAGAGCACGACTTTAGGATGCTTTGACCATGATTCCATTTTCTTCCAATAAGACTCGTCCGCAAGGCTTGCATCATGAGGATGAACTCCTATCCCTGCATACACAAAATCATGCTTTTCTGCGATAAGCAGGCTTTTCTCAATCGAGTCTTCCCGAGGGTTTCCCATCCCAATCGTTATTACGAGCTCCACCCCGGCATCTCTGGCCCGGAGAAGAACATCCTCACGATCCGGGTCAAACTGCGGCATATCCAGATGAGCGTGGGCATCAACAAGCATAGGCGGGTCAGTTGCGGGGTTACTTCAGCAGCGCCCCATTCGGAACATCTTCGGCAAATGTGGCCAGGACCGGTTTTCCATCCTTGGATGCCGCAAGAAGCATTCCATTGGATTCCAATCCCATCAGTTTCACGGGTTTCAGATTGACAACCAGCACTATCTTCTTTCCCAACAGGCTGGGAGGATCATATGCCTCGGCAATTCCAGCGACGATCTGCCGGGTCTCTTTCCCAATATCCACTTTCAGCTTTATCAGCTTGCGCGATCCCTCCACCTTTTCAGCCTCGAGGATCTGCGCTACGCACATTTTCACTTTGGCAAATTCCTCGATGCTTATTCTTGGTTCCTCGACGGGAGGGGCCGCAGGGGTTTCGGGTGGAATTGGGCGCGTCTCTGTCTCTTCTGCCATTGATTTTTCCTCTATTTGCCCGGACGAGCCGGAAAGAAACACTTAAGTTATATCCAGGAAAATGCGCGCATTGCAGCCGCCATCACTTCCTTGATAGCGACGCCCTTTTCCAAGGCAAGGCGCCGGCAATCCTCAAATTCAGGGCTGCAACTCATCTTCTGCCCCTTATAGGAGCAGATTTTTATCTTCACCTCTCCATATTCAGTCTGCACCTGCCGGAATTCCCGCTGCAGCACGCTTCGATGGGCCAGCAGGCGACGTACGCCGATTGTTGTTGTCTCGCGAAATATCAGCTGCGTGAGGGCATCTATTTGTTGCAGGGCGCAAACGACGGTAATCAGGAATCCAGGGCGGTTCTTTTTCATCTGGATCGGCGTGGCATAGACATCCAGGGCGCCTTCCGCAAACGCTTTTTCCTGAAAGAAGCCATAGACCTGCGGGTTCATATCATCGACAGCGGATTCGATTACGGCCACCTGTTCATCGGACGTCTCCAGTTGCGGATCAGTGACTTCATCGCCCAGCGTAATGCGCAAGACATTCGCATTCCCTTGGGTTTCGCTGCTTCCGGCTCCATATCCCGTAGCCGTGACAAGCATTGTCGGCCGATAGGAATACGAATTCACCAGTGTAGCCAGCAATGCCGCGCCCGTAGGTGTGGTCAATTCTCCTTGCACCGCGTTGGAGTATGTCGGGACACCCTGCAGCAGCTCTTGTGTAGCCGGGCTGGGCACCGGATATGTGCCATGCTGACATTCAAGCGTGCCCCACCCCACATTTACCGCCGAGCAAATAAAGTGCGCAGGAAGCAGTTCTTCGACAGCAATCATCGAACCCACAATGTCCACGATGGAGTCAACAGCCCCAACCTCATGAAAGTGCACTTCTTCGGCGGGCTGAGCGTGGATTTTACCTTCCGCCTCTGCAAGTCTGCGAAATGCCTCGACGGATTTTTCCTTAATCCATGGAGACAGGGCGCTGGATTCGATCAGAGCCCTGATATCACTATAGCTGCGGTGCGGATGCGGCTCATGCCGGGAGTGGTGATGGTGATGACCTGAAGAGTTCGATTCGGACTCGCAATGGACATCGAATTTTGTCGCTTGAATTCCCGATCTTATGCATTTGCCGGCTTCCAGTCGATACGCCCCTAATGGCAGCACGTTCAGCTTTTCCTGCAAGCGCTCGAAACTCACACCCAGATCAAGGAGTGCACCGAGCATCATGTCGCCACTAATACCCGAAAAAGGCTCGATGTAAACTATGCGTTTTGGCATCGTCTGCATAACATAGTCTCAAAGTGAAACGCTAACTGCGGATTTGCAGGAGGAAGACTCCCTGATTCCGCAAACCGCAACGAAGTCTAGAAGCAGCCCGCGCTGATGTCAACGGGCATCCTCCAGAACGGACATCCTCCAGAACGAACATCATCGAACAGAATTGCTTTCCTCGTAAGCAACATCAATCGCAAGGTTGCGACCTTTGGCCGCCGCTTTGGCGAGTTCATCACAGCGCTCATTTTCAACCGAGCCGGCATGCCCTCTCAGCCATTTGAAATCAGTTTCGTGATCTTCGCAAGCCTGCAGGAGTTTTTCCCAAAGATCCGGATTAAGCGCGCGTTCCCCCCGTTTTTTGTTGCGCCACCATTGCTGCGCACGCCATTTCAGGGCCCAGCCCTTTTCCATCGCATTTACGAGGTACTGCGAGTCGCTGTAAATTGTAACCCTGCAACGCTCTTTGAGCGCAGCGAGACCTGAGATTGCCGCGTATATCTCCATTCGATTATTTGTAGTCAATCGAAAGCCTCCGGAAATCTCTTTGCGATGACTGCCGAAAAGAAGAATTGCTGCATATCCCCCGGGCCCCGGGTTGTTGATGCAGCCTCCGTCGGTGTATATGTTCACGCGCTTGATTTCTTCCACAGCCCCCTCACCTTGTCGGTCAGCTACGAATTTCCGGCCGGTGCTTTGCAGCCTAATTCGCATTGCCGCGGCGCACAACCTTCTCTCCACTCAGACAGAATTATAGCGGGGTCATATCGGATTTCTTAGCGCAAACTGCGCTGAATGATCGGTCGCTATCAGGAGTAAATAAAGCGGTGAGAAGAACTACTTTGAAGTCTGGTCGTCCGGGTGCGTTTCATCCTGCCAGAGGTCCAGCAAACGCCGTGCGCCCAAAAAGCGTTTCTTGTACCAGGGCGATGTGAGATTGCTGATCATGACCTGCTTGGCTCGGAGTGCGGCGTGGATAAACATGTTATCGCCGATATAGATTCCCACATGATTCGGAACTTTGCCTTTGGAGGAGAAAAACACGAGATCACCTACCTCCAATTCGTCATTTGCCACCTTCACCCCTTCTTGGAATTGCTCGCGGGAGGAACGGGGCAAACCTATTTGAAACTTTCCAAACAATCGTTTTACAAGGCCCGAACAGTCAAATCCCTTTTCTTCCGAACTCCCGCTCCTGCGATAACGCACTCCCAGCCACTCAAGCCCGGCGCTTGCCAGACGATAGCGGAGTGGTTGAGAGGAAAGGTCAACTTCCTGATCGTCAGCGTTGGTCTCTTGCGCGGCGCCGGAATTAGCCTCGGCATCCATTTCACCCGCATCAGTTGCGCCGTCTTGCGTAGAATGAATGGCATTTGAATCAGGCAGCTGCGATTCGGCCGCGCCGGTTTCACGCACGTGCGGTGAAACTGAAGCGGTGGCGGCCTTTTCGAGGCCCGGAGCCGCCGGAATTGAAAGCTTTTGGCCAATCTGCAGCCGGGATGTCTTAAGGTGGTTGGCCGCCTTTAATGCCTTGATGGTAGTTCCCTGGGAATTCGCGATGCTATATAGAGAATCTCCTTTTTTGACTACATAAACGGCGGGCTCCTGCGCGTTTTTCAATGCAGAATCAGCGGCGGCACTTTCTGGCCCGATATTGTCGGTTTTGGAAGTGGATTTCGAATAGAGCTGGGGGACGAGCAAGGACGCCATACAAACAGCGCATGCAATGGTCCTGTTCAAAAGGAACCGGATGTTCCCTGCATTCCTATGACAGCCAGACCGTCGCACTGTCACATTTCCCAATCGTTTCATCATCGGGTAATCCAAATCGACTCTTTGTCCACCGGCCATTACAGCATCTTAGCAGCGCAACTCATATGTTTCCCCAGACCATCATCAGAACCATTCGCTGCCTGACAACTAAAGGGACCGGGATATCATACACAATTTGTCGCCGATCGCAACGCTCTGAAAAAAAGAAACTCTCTTCCGGCCGTGGCACATTTTCCCCATTGGCCTTCTATCGCAACAGAGACATCTCGACTATTTGCGGGAGCGGGATCGAATGAGATAAAGCGGAATGCCCAAACATGCCACCAAAATAGCGCAGAACTGCGATGTTGAAAGGGTTCCGCTCATGACGAAACCCCGATCCATATCCCCGCGCACAAATTCGATCATAAAGCGCCCGGCCGCATACAACAGTGAGTAGGTGAGGATTAACTGCCCCTCGAATTTCTTATGCTTTGATTTGCGCACAAGAAAGAAAAAGAGCAAAAAACAGAACAGCGATTCATAAAGCTGGACCGGATGCAGCGGAACACTGAGAGGCGCCCCTCCGATCTGCGCCGCGTCCGCATCGGTGAAAGAAACCGCCCAGGGAAGATCAGTCGGGCTGCCGTAGTCATCCCCGGCCATGAAGCAGCCAATGCGGCCTATCCCTTGCCCCAGGGCTATGGAAGGGGCAGCAAGATCTGCGACCTTCCATCTTGGCACTTGAGGTTTTCGCGCGAAGAATATCCCGACAGCAACCAGCGCTCCTGCAAAACCGCCGTAGAAATCACCGGCGCTTTGCAGCGTATAAAGCGACCAGAGTTGCGATGGTTCTCCTAGATAGTACGGAAGTGACCGCAATATCATCAGGAGCTTGGCGCCAAGTATCGCTCCGATGATTGACCATAATCCAAGCGAAGCAACAATTTCCGTGCTCAGTTTTTCACGACGAGCGCCGCGCAGCAACCACCACAGGGCGGCCAGATAAGCGGCAGCCAGAATAGGGCCGAAAGTATACAGGGTATACCATGGTGTTGTGATCAATCGAGGATGCATAGCGGCCTAATATAAACATATCGTGGCGTAAGAGCAAGAAATCGCTTATGTGAAAAGGCTTTTAGAAAATGAACAAACACGGGCATGACGGGAATCTTATCTGATGATGGGATTCACGAGGCCGATCAACAGCGAAGAGAAAATAGTACGGCGCAAAGCGCGAATCTTGCTTAAAGGAAATATGATTTTTGTCTGGCAACAGCTTAAAGCGTAAAATCAAAATTGAAATAACCAATGAGGAGTTTGGTCCATGAATAAAAAGATAAGGGTTTCACTATTGTTCCTTCTCTTGTCCCTGTTGTCTGGAAATCTTTACGCCCAAGGCTATACCTGGGCAAGCTTCCCTCAGATTGCTTTTGGAGGTGGATGCACTACCTATCTAACCGTCAGTGATCCTTTGCCCAGTGGATCGCGGGTAGTATATGTGAATATGTACGATAAAGATGGTGATGCATTGACAGCCACAGTGGACCAGGGGATTGGAGAGGTCCCTGGCGCTTTTAGCTTCACGTTGGATGAACTTGCCGTAAAAACCTTTGCCATCACAAAGACTGGAAGCACTGTTGCAGGAAGACTTGAAGTTGCGGCGGAGGGGATAGAGAGATTCAACTCGTCCCTTCGCTACTCCATAACCAACCCGTCCGGCAGCATCACCGATGTTGTCGGCGTCCTGCCAATAGAACCAACCAACGACTGGACTATCACAGTCGACAAGCGCCAGGATTCGGAGTATATCGCCTTGGCAATCGCAAACTGGTGGTCCGACGTGGAAGCCGAAGTGAAGTTTGATCTGTATCAGAGTGGCGCAATTGTAAATAGTGTTTCGAAACCCGTTCCTGCCTTAGGACAGCTCTCCATATATGTTAATGATGCCAGCATGTTTCCTTCTTTCACAGGCCTGGGCACTTTGAGAATATCGTCTCCGGATGTAACTATCAGCGTGATGGCCATTCGCCAGGATGGATCCCAATTTTCTTCGCTTCCTGCAGATGCCGGCACGCAGTTGTGGAGTTGGAGCTACACTGACTCCTCTACTACGTACGGCGGCTTATGGAGTTGGAGATTCAGCGAGGGGACGAATTTTTTGGGGGACGAGCAAAATCCCTGGAATGATGATTTTATCAAAGTCCGAGGCACCTATGATGCGTCCTTCGCGCCGTCTCCCTTTTTCATTCTGGAGTGGTGGTATGTCGATAGCGCTACCGATCAGGGAACCATACTTTTCCAAGGGACTCCTGGAACCGAGGGGAGCAAGGAGGTAATAAACGGCAAACGCCTGAAAGTCAATGCCGCCGGAGTCGCCGGAACCGCTTATACATTCAAGGCAACCCGGATCGACTAGAAGTTGGGAAGGAGAATCAGGCTGCGTCCCTAATCCCGAGGTAGAACCGTGATGAGAATTTGCTCCAGAATTCTGCCATGCCTTCTTGTCGCTGCAATATCCTGCTCTCAAAATGGGCGCGATTATAAGATTGCCCTCGTTCCATCCAGCAGCGGGCAACATGGCATCTTTGTGATGAACTCCGACACTACCGGAGGAAGGTTGCTGACGCCGGACGCCACTGCCCAGCTCCGTCCATCCTCGTGGTCGCCTGACGGGAGGAAAATTCTTTTTCTTTCCTATCGACGCGAAGACTCCGAGATCATGAACAAGTACTGCATCCCATCGCATTTCCCCTTGTACATCATGGATGCCGGTGGAAGTAGTCAGAAAAGGCTCCTGGATTTTCCTGTCAGGGCATTCAGCTGGTCCCCTGACGGCCGGAAATTGCTGTTTGTATCAGCATTCGAGGACCCCGCAAAAGATGATTTAGACGTGCAGCGCGGAACGCGGGCGCCCTTGAGCGCAGTCTATGTTCTCGACCTGGCAGCAGGCACGCCCAGGAGGCTGACCGATTTCGCGCAGATTTGTTCCGCGTCATGGTCACCGAACGGAGGGCTGATCGCAATCAGCTACGGCAGCAACGAAACAGCCGATATCTATGTGGTGAGCCTTGACGGCAAGGTTGCCAGGCATGTTACTCAATCCGCGACCATGGATTTGCAGCCGTCATGGTCGCCCGACGGGAAGACGATCGTCTATTTGGCCGTCCCACCCCCTGACTTGGAGGTGCAGGGGACAGGAGTCCATATCATTAAAGAGGATGGCTCGGGCAATACATGCATCAGCGACATCGTCGCCTATGATGCACTCTGGTCGCCTGATGGGGAAAAGCTTTTGCTACTCTCCACCGATGGTATTTATTTGCTCGCACTAGCCGGTGGGAAACCGGTCAGGATCTCGAATCAGTCGGATCGGCCATTGGATGCTGTTTTCACGCCTGATGGGGAAAAAGTGATGTTCCGATCGAACCTGGAAGGCGACTGGTTTCTATATACGGTTGATTTGGAGGGCAAAAACCGCAAGAGGATCAGCGGCCAGCTTACGGCATCGTTTTTCTGCCTTTCCCACCTATCTGCAAGATAGCAGGACAAAGCACTCCCGGAAATTTCATGCAAGCACGTGCAAGGCTCTGGCCTTGATCAGCAAGTAAATGTTGTTCCCGACCTCCAGATTGAGCGTCCGGACCGTTGCCGGCGTAATGCTTACCTTAAAATCCACCCCGCAATCAACCACAAGCTCCGCTTTATCGACATCCTTGATAATGCTCAGGATTTTTCCCGGCAGCACATTCCGGGCGCTGGTCTGAGTCAAATGCTCGCGTGAAACGAGGATGTCCTCCGATCGAAGTCCGACAGTTACCTGGCTCCCAACGGGCAAGCCGTTGTAAGGAATTTCGACCTTGCACGAGTCAATGTCGATCACCGTTGTTCCATCCTCGGAACTGTGGTTCAAGACCTTGCCCACAAGCACATTTTCAGCGCCAACAATCCTGGCCACAGGCGCCGTTCGCGGCGCGTTGAAAACCTCGAGCGGCGCACCTTCCTGCAGAACTCTTCCCTCATCGATCACGAGCATGGCGTTGCCAAGCCTCGCCGCCTCGCTTTGATTGTGCGTCACATATAGAAAAGGAATCCGTGATCTTTTCTGTATTGCGGAGATCTCTTCAAGCAAGCGGGAGCGTGTGGCGACGTCGACGGCGGACAACGGTTCATCCAGGAGCATAAGCAGCGGATCGGTCGCGAGGGCACGCGCAAGAGCGACGCGCTGCTGTTCGCCGCCCGACAGCTCATGGGGGTAATGGGCAGCAGTGTTTTGGATTTCCATCAAGGTGAAGAGCTCCCGGACACGTTCGCGGGCGGCTGCCCGTGAATCGGAGTCGGCTCCATACAATACGTTTTGCGCAGCGGTCAGATGCGGAAAAAGGACGTGGTTTTGAAAGACGTATCCGACCCTGCGGCGCTGCATCGGCATGTTGATGCCGGCGGCCGAATCAAAATAGACACTTCCGTTCAGTGAGATTCTGCCCTCGTCAGGCGTGGTTACTCCTGCAATCGCTCGCAGAATGGTGGTCTTTCCCGCTCCCGAGGATCCGAAGAGCACAGTGATACCGTCTGCCGCTCTTACCGTCACGTCTATGGTCAGGGAATTCCCGTTTCCATTGCCGAGCCGTTTTTTTATGTGCGCTTCCAGCATTTCTTAACGTTTCCCCTTCGGGCGTGACAGCCGGTTTGTAAGATATACAACCAGGACGGATATGCCCGTCAGAATCAGAGCCAGCCATTTTGCTCTTTCATCCTCACCGGAGACCACGGCTTCATAGATGGCCAGGGGCATTGTCTGTGTTTTGCCGGGGATATTGCCCGCCAGCATCAGGGTCGCGCCGAATTCGCCGAACGCCCGCGCAAAACTGAGAATTATGCCAGCCAGTATTCCTCTGCCGGCCAGGGGCAACGTTATGCGAAAAAACGTCTGGAACTCGCTCTTACCCAAGATATAGGACGCAATCTCATAGTCGGAATCGACGCTTTCGATTGCGGCACGGGCGGATTTGATCATAAGTGGCAACGCCACCACGGTCGAGGCCACTACGGCTGCAATCCAGGTGAAAGTCACCGTCCATCCCGTCAGGGCATACAGCGGCTTTCCCAACAGCCCGCGTTTTCCAAGCAAGAGTATGAGGTAATAGCCGGTGACTGTCGGCGGCAGGACCATGGGCAGAGTGATGATGGCGTCCAACAAATCCTTGCCCTGGAATTTTTTCTTGGCCAGCAGGTAGCCGAATGCCGTTCCGGCCACGCTAATCACTAGCGTGGCAATACTGACCACCAGAAGAGAGAGCCTGAGTGCTTGCCAAATCATGGATTATTGTGGACTGAGAAAACCATGCTTTTTTAATACCACCTGTCCTGCGCTACTGAGCGCCAGATCGATGAAGCGCTGCGCGCCATTTATATTCTCAGCATCCTTTACCACCGCGACGGGATATAGGATCGGAGAATGAGACCCCTTCGGCGCATTAGCGGCGACGATTGCCTTTCCATGTGCTTCATCCATGTCGGAAGCATATACGATGCCGGCATCGACCTCCCCGCGCTCAACGTAATCCAGGACCTGACGTACGTTTTCTGCAAGCACAAGCCGGGGTTGAAGCTTATCCCACACATTCAGATTTTCCAGCGTCTCCCGGGCATACTGGCCGGCAGGAACTGTCTTTGGATTTCCGATTGCCGCCCGCGTAACATCGGGACGCGCCAGATCCGCGAACGAACGGATCGGGATTTTCGAACTCGTTGGAATTACGAGCACGAGAGCATTGCCTGCAAGGTTGCGTCTGGTCCCCGGAATAATCAGCCCCTTGGTTTGGAGTTCATCCATCTGTTTATCCCCGGCACTGGCGAAAACATCGACCGGGGCACCCGCTTCGATTTGCTTCTGAAGCAATCCCGAAGCGCCAAGGTTGTAGCGCACACGCATGCCGGTCTGCATTTCGAAAATCGCACCAATCTCCTGAAAAGCGTCTTTGAGGCTGATAGCCGCAGAAATCAGAATTTCCTCACCTTTTTGTGCAGCTACACAGTTGTCGGCTGAGAAAACGGCTATTGTAATCAGCAGCGCGGCCATCACTGGAGCTTTCCAACAGATGCCGCGCCTCTGAATATGAAATACGCCCTTGCAATTTTTCGCCGTGCAACAGAGAAATAACATGGCAATATCATGTCATGGTAAAATGACAGTGTAAACCAAATATTGCAGACCCTTGTGATGATGCAGCTTAAAAAAAGTTGAGTGGGCGGGAGGGGCTGTATCATTCCGCCATAAACCTCATGAGCGGATAGGCGGAGACTCTTCCCTGCTTAATTATCCAAAACACCCTCGACATTGACCTTATAGTAAGCATCCTCAAATTTGACTTTCACCTTGGCGTTCCAGGCTTCCACCTGGTTTTTAAATAAATGCTCGTAGGCTGTCACATATCGGAGAGTGCCTCCGGCTGAATCTGCCGTCATGTCGGGGAATATTGGCATTCGCAAAATAATGTAATAGCCGTTATCGGCTTTTACTATGCCGCTGTATTTTTTTTCATTCAATTTCAAATAGGCACTTTCAAATTCCTCGCCAATACCGCCGGATTCAATCAGGCGGCCATCAGGATAATTTAGAAAGGCCCCGTCATTGCTGTGTTTGGTTACCAGCGTATCAAAGAGGATGAGGGGAGTCTTGCTTGCGTCAAGCTGGGCGATGATGCTCTCGAGCAGCCTGTAGTTTTCTGTGCGCTTCTCGGCACTCAGCGCATTGCCGCGAGCATCCTTATTCGAAAGGAAGACGTATTTGGCGCATATGAACCCCTTCTTCTTGACGAACGCCGAAATGTCCTCATTCGTGCATTTTTCGCCGTTCGCGCCGTAGAGGTATTTGAACAAGTGCTTGGAGATATAATCGATCTTGGTTAAATAGTCGAATACCTGTTCGGTCACATACATTCGATTCACAATGATCAGATATTCCGACCTGCTGCCATAAATTCTGATATTGCTTTCCTTCTGTTTCTGGATCTCCGCCAGATCATCCGCAGTTAGTCCGATTCCCAACTCCTTTGCTTTGGTTTCTATGGCTCTATCCTTGCTGGCATACCCTACGGCGCAAGAAAGGAAAAACTCCTTCAAGTTCATCCCGTTTTGGGTCGCGCTCCAATCGGTTATTTTGTCGAGGTTGTGATACTTTGCGTAGTACTTCTCGATGTATTTAAGCCAGAAAAGGAATTCCGGCCAGCGCACAGGACTTGAATCAACGGTTAAGATCAGAGTCTCCGCGGAGAATTCACCTGATCCTTGAGCTGTCTTACGGGTGGATACGGCTTTGTTGGCCGCAACCGCTTTTGGCGCTCCAGTGGCGGCGGAGCCGCCGGAGCGAGAGGCAGTCCCTTGACCGCTCCCGCTCCAGCCGGATAAAGCCATGAGCAGCGCACAAAGAACAACAAAGGAAACTACAATACTGCTTGTTTTCTTCATCGCTTTATTCAGGCAATCTTGGAGACCTTAAGCACGATTTTGCCCTTGTAGGCACCGGCATTGATCTTTTTCCCGGCGCCGTCAACCGTCATGCTCACGTTGTAACCCTCGGGAGCAGTGATTTTCGCACCATCGGCTATGGTCAGGCCCGTCAAATAGGAAGTCTTATTGACAACCCATGAGGAGCCCGCATCGAGCGACACTTTAATGCCGTACTTGTCCTTGGTTGGCCCATAGGTATTCTCTACTTCGCCGATCAGGTAATAAAGGTCAGTCTCGTCCTTCATGGTAAGTTCTTCACCATTGGGTGCAACCGCGTGTTTCGCCATGGAAGTGGTGATTGCGCCCGTAATAGACGCCTTCTCGAAGCTGACAACCACGTCGCTCGAAGAGGTCATTGAAGTAACGATATCGCCATTGAGGGTCACATTTTTGAAAGTTGCGGAGACAGCCCCACTACCTCCCGCACCACCACGCGTTCCGCCGGGTGCCCCACCAGGAGCACCACCGGGCATGCCACCTCGAGTTTCCCCGGGAGCACCACCGGGGGCGCCGCCAGCAGCACCACTAGCAATTCCACTGGGAGCACCG
>Ga0208980_10000672_pt1 | contig 19784 bp, 16 predicted proteins | sample WetSurMetagenome_3_FD_187993 | JGI IMG/M metagenome (GOLD analysis project Ga0208980, IMG submission 187993) | Wetland microbial communities from Twitchell Island in the Sacramento Delta, sample from surface sediment Aug2011 Site A1 Bulk (version 2) | ecosystem: Environmental > Aquatic > Marine... | reverse complement strand
CGACATCCGCGACGCGCTCGGCTTCGTCGGCGACGGCGGCCCCGAGCCCGCGCCGCTCTGGTCAGGGCCCCACGTGCGGCCGCAGCCGGAAGCGTCCCGCAACGCCGGGGACGGCGCGTGAGGGCACTCAAGGCCCTCGCGGCCTTGCTCTTCCTCAACGGCGCGCTCAGCTTCGACAACTGGTGGCCGACGCCCGCCGTCCGGCCCGATCACCGGCTCGCCCCGGAATTCGTCGTGCTCTGGGTCATCCTGCTGGTCGCCGCGAAGCGCTGGGGCGAGCCGCCGCGCCGGTTGACGACGGGGCTCGCGCTCGGCTACCTGCTGCTGGTAATCGGCCGTTACCTCGACGTCACCGCCCCTGCCCTGTTCGGCCGGCCGATCAACCTGTACTGGGACCTCGGGCAGATCCCGCGCTTCCTTTCCGTCGCCTCCCAGCACCTCGCGTCGTGGCAGCTCGCGGGGATCGCAGTCCTGGTCGTGCTGCTGCTCTGGGGCCTGTTCTCGCTGCTCCGGCTCGCCATCGACATCGCCGGCCGTCAGGCCGCGCCGGTCGCCCTACGCTCGACGGCGGCGCTGGGCGTGACCGGCGTGGCCGTGGCGCTGGCGGTCGCGAACGCGGCGGGCGTCGAGGCGACCTGGCCGGTCGTCGCCAGGCCGGTGACGCCGACCTACGCCCGCCAGGCCGACCTGCTCGTCTCGGCCCTGTCACCGGCTCGGCTCGAGGCCGCGCTGCCGCCCTCGCCGGCCTTCGACTCAGACCTCGCGGCGCTGCGGGGCGCCGACGTCACGCTGATGTTTCTCGAGTCCTACGGGGCGACGGTGTTCGACAAACCCGCGTCGCGCGAGCGCCTGACACCGGCGCGCGAGGCGCTGGCAGAGGCGATCGCAGCGACCGGCCAGCGGGTCGTCTCCGCCTTCGTGACCTCGCCGACCTTCGGCGGCGCGTCGGACATGGCGCACCTCGGGCTGCTGTCCGGCATAGACCTCAGCGAACCGCTTCGCCACGACCTGCTGCTCACCACCGGGCGCCGGACGCTGCTCGACCTCTTTCGCGCGCGCGGCTACGAGACCTTCGGCTTCTACCCCGCCCTGAGCTGGGACTGGCCCGAGCGCAGGTTCTACGCCTTCGATCGCTTCCTCGACGGCCCCGGCCTCGGCTACCGCGGCCCGCACTTCGGGCTGTGGTGGATCCCGGACCAGTACGCGATCGCCCGGTTCGCCGAGCTCAATCCGATCGGACCAGAGACGCCGCCACGGTTTCTGCTGTTTCCGACCATCACCAGCCACATCCCGTTCCGTCCGGTGCCGCCCTATCAGCCCGATTGGGCGAGAGTGCTCTCGGAGCACCCGTTCGACGACGAAGTGGCCAATACGCTGGCCGATCGGATCGACTGGACCGACCTGCCGCCGGCCTACCTGCGGACCATCGAGTACACCTACACCTGGCTCGCCGGCTACCTGCGGCAGCCGTACCCGCGGGACCGGCTGCTGATCCTGATCGGCGACCACCAGCCGGCAGGCAGCGTCACGGGTCCGGGCGCGCCCTGGGACGTACCGGTGCACCTGATCAGCGCCGACCCCGAGCTGCTGAAGCGGTTCGGGGCGCTTGGCTTCCGGCCCGGCCTCGAGCCGCAGCGCCCCGTGCTCGGCCCGATGCACCATCTCACCCGGATACTGCTCCGCGCCTTCGACGGCTCGGTCGGGACCGAGTCACTCGCAGGCCGGGAAACAAGTCACGGAATTTCCATGGCATTTGCGGGCATGCCGACACCAGCCTTGCCCGGACCGCGCCCCATCGGGTCTACTGTCGGCCTTTCCGCAGCCGAAGGAGAAACACCGAAATGAGAAATCTCAAACCGCTGTGTCTCGCCACGGCCCTCGGCGCGACCGTGGGTCTCGCCCCGACGCTCGTCGCCGCCCAGTCCGCACAACCCGCGGATCCGGTCACGCAGTCGGGCTACATCAAGGGCACCATGCTTGCGGACTTCGCCACGCAGCGTCCCGAGAACCGCGACGGCGACTACCCCGTGAAGGGCGTGGCGGACAAGTTCACCGTCGACCTGATGGTCGGCCTGACGAAGTACCAGGGCACCATCAGCTGCCTGCCGCACGTCTTCTCGAAGCACATCGGCCGGGTACTGCAGGAAGGCTCCTGCAGCTACGACCTCAACCTCGTCGTGGCGAACCCGCAGAACCTCTCGCAGACCCGCACCGTCGGCAAGATGGTCGGGGCCTACTCGATTGACGACAAGGGCCGCGCCAACCTCAGCGCCTCCAACCTTCGCATGGAGGTGCAGACCGTCGGCAAGGCCCAGGGCTTCACCTCGCCCTTCAGCGGCAGCTTCGTCGGCAAGCCGCCGAAGGTCGTGACGACCCTCACGAAGGCCCTCGACGAGGCCAAGAAGGAGGTCCGCACCATCGAAAAGATGGTCGGCACGCAGAAGGTCACGCTCTCGCTCGGCAACGTCGACCCGGTGCGCTTCCAGGCGACCGGCCTGGCGATGGGTCCGGTTGGCACCTATCCGGCGGCGACCGTCGACGGCGAGCTGATCTACTCGTACGAGACCGACAACTGGTTCCCGCAGTTCAGCATCCAGAGCGCGGGCGCGAAGCCGGACAAGTACTCGGGTGGCATGAAGTGGGTCGACGTCACCGACACCGAGGGCCACTACGAGCTCAACGTGCTGGTGAACGAGCAGGCTGCAGCGAAGGGCGAGGCGGCCGCCTTCTCGGCACCGCAGGGCGAGGACGCGTTCTTCATGAGCGACAGCACGCAGTCCGTCATCAACGGCAAGATCGGCTTCAAGGACAAGAAGATCGGCGAGGCCGTCATCAAGTCGGACATCGCCTTCGACATCGGCCTGCAGAACGTGTCGGCGGTGCAGGCGCAGAACTTCACCAAGCTGCTGCTCCTGCTGCCCGTGCAGATGTGGGGCGAATGACCCTGGCCACAGTCAGGTGCTGAAGTCATCGGGGGCGGGCAACCGCCCCCGATGCGTTTGGGGCCCGAGCAGGGCACCTCAAGAATGTCTCGGCCGGGCCGATCTGCCCTCGGAGGAGTAATCACTCGGAGAGCGGATCGGGAAACGCCTCATGGACTTGCGACGATTGGCGCGGCGCTGTCTCGCCTGGGCGTGGCTGGCACTGCTCGGGACAGGGTCGGCCGGTGCCACCGGCGGCGACCTCCCGGACGTCCGGGCGGCAGGCGTGCTGCGGCACCTGGGGGTGCCCTACGCGAACTTCGTGTCGGGCAGCGGCGACGGCATGGACGTCGAGCTGATCCGCGGGTTCGCTGCCCACCTCGGCATTCGCTACGAGTTCGTCGAGACCGACTGGAAGCGCGCCTTTGGTGACCTGACGGGCCGGCACGCGCGCGGCGCAGGTCAACACGCCGAGCTCCTCGAGGAGACGCCCGTCAGGGGCGACCTACTCGCGAACGGCGTGACGATCCTGGAATGGCGTCGCGAGGTCGCCGACTTCTCCGCGCCAACTTTTCCGTCCGGGGTCTGGCTCATCGCCCGGGCGGACGCGAGCCTCTCCCCCATCCGGCCCAGCGGGAACCTGGCCCGCGACATCGGCCTCGTGAAGACGGCGATCGGCGGGCGCAGCGTGCTCGCCCTCGAGAACACCTGCCTCGACCCCAAGCTCTACGCAGTGGCAGAGACGGGCGCGCACGTCAGGCTCCTGCCGCACGTGCGCAACCTCAACGAAATGGCGCCGGCGATCCTGCGCGGCGACGCGGAGGCAAGCCTGCTCGACGTGCCCGACGCCCTGGTCGCCCTGGAGAAGTGGCCGGGCGAGATCAAGGTGATCGGCCCCGTCTCCGAGGCGCAGGTGATGGGCGTCGCCTTCCGCAGGGAGTCGCCACAGCTGCGCGCGGCCTTCGACCGCTACCTCGAGACGATCCGCGCCGACGGCACCTTCCGCAGGCTGGTGGAGAAGTACTACCCGGCGGTCCCCGACTACTTCCCGGAGTTCTTTGCCCAGCGATGAGTCCCCCGGACCGTCCTCGGGCAAAGGCCGCACGCCACCGCCTGGTGCCGATGGCGGCGGGGCTGTTCGTCGTCGGCTACGTCCTGCTCCTGCTCGCGGTGACCTTCGCGGGCCAGCATCGCCTGCGCGAGCTGCTCGGCACGCAGCATCAGTACACCCTCGAGAAGACCGCGGCCGCCCTGGGCTACTTCTTCGACGAGCGCCGCCGCGACATCGAGCGCTTGCGGGAGGACCGCGCCCTGGAGAGCTTCTTCGCCAACCAGGCGCTGGGCATGTCGATGGAGTACGGCCTGCAGGCCAGCCTGCGCAACGTCGAGCGGACCCTGAATCGCGTCGTTGAGAAGACGCACATCAACGGCTGGCCGGTCTTCCAGCGCATCATCCTTCTCGACAACGCCCGGGTGCCCCTGGCCGATACGAGCGCGGGGGGACCGCCCATTGCACTGCAGCTGTCCGCCGACGAGGAGGCGAGCAAGTCGGTGGCGATCGTGATCGACCGGGGCGGGGACGCCGTCACGATCTCCCTGCAGGCGCGCTACGAGCACAAGGGCTGGCCGGCCGGCTACGTCGTCGCGTCCGTCAACCAGGACACGGCCTTCGAGGAGTTGGTGCGCCACCTGGGCGAGTCCGCGCACTTCGAGCTCTCGGTGGTGGACGAGCAGGGACGACGGGTCATGGGCTCAGGCCGACTCACGGGCGAGGCGGATGCCGTGCCGGCGGGGGCCGCCGCGGCGCCTTCGCCGCCCGTCTCCCTGCGTGCGGCCGTGCCCGGCACTGCCCTGGCGATCGTCGAGCAGGACGCGCGCTACTGGGGAAACGACTACCTGACGTCCAGCTGGCTGACCGCCTCGCTGGCCGTGCTCGCGCTGCTCGTGCTGGCAGGGGCGACGATCACGCAGCGCACGCGCACCCAGAACCTCATGCTGCAGGCACAGGTCGACGAGGCCGCGCGACAGGAGGATCAGCTCAATCAGAGGAACGAGCGCCTCGAAGAGGAGATGCGCGTCCGGCTCCAGTACGAGGAACAGCTGCTGCGCCAGGCCAACTACGATCAGCTCACGGGCCTGCCCAACCGCAACCTCGCCATCGACCGCCTCGAGCAGGCCATGTCGCGCGGCAGGCGCACCGGCGCGCAGGTGGTCGTGCTCTACCTCGACCTCGACCGGTTCAAGAACGTCAACGACACCCTCGGCCACTCGGCGGGTGACCAGGTGCTGCTGCAGGCGGCCGGGCGACTCAGCCAGGTGGCACGTGCCAACGACACCGTCGCGCGACTCGGCGGCGACGAGTTCCTCATCGTGATGGCCGACGTCGACCCGGGGCCCAACGCCGAGAAGGCCGCGGAACGTGTCGCCGAGGCCGCGCTGCGATCGTTCAGCGACCCCTTCCCGGTGAGCGGCCAGGAGTTCTTCGTCTCCATCAGCATCGGCATCTCGGTGTTCCCCGACGACGGGGACAAGGCCGAGCGGCTGCTGCAGCACGCCGACACGGCGCTCTACCAGGCGAAGGAGGAGGGCCGCCACGCCTTCCGCTTCTTCACGCCCGACATGAACCGGCGGGCGCAGCGTCGCGCCGCCATGGAGGGCCACCTGCTGCACGCCGTCGAGCGCAAGGAGCTGAGCCTGGTGTACCAGCCGATCGTCTCCCTGCGGACGGGAAGCACGGTCGCCTTCGAGGCGTTGCTGCGCTGGCAGAACCCCGCCCTCGGTGCCGTTTCACCCGCGCTGTTCATCCCCCTGGCGGAGGAAACGGGGCTCATCCAGGAGATCGGCGAGTGGGTGCTCGACGAGGCGGTTGCCGACCTGGCGAGCTGGGATGCGGGGCCGGCCCTGCGTCTCGCGGTCAACGTGTCCAGCCGCCAGCTCAGGAACCCCCGGCGGTTCTTGAGCACAGTCGAGGCCGCCCTCGTGAGGCACGGCGTGCAGGCGTCGCAGCTCGAGCTCGAGATCACCGAACGGCTGCTGCTCGAAGAGCTGCCGGACACCGCGCTCGCCCTGCGTGAGCTGGACGCCCGCGGGGTGCGGCTGTCCGTCGACGACTTCGGGACGGGCTATTCCTCACTCGGGTACCTCAAGCGTTTCCCCGTCGACGTCCTCAAGATCGACCGCAGCTTCGTCAACGGCGTGCTCAAGGACAGCAGCGACGCCGCACTGGTGCGCGCCATCCTGGCGCTGGCCCAGGCGCTGCACCTCAGCGTCGTCGCCGAAGGCGTGGAATCGCCGGCGCAGGCCGAGTTCCTGCACACCAACGGGTGCCCCTGCGGACAAGGCTTCTGGTTCAGCCGGCCACTGCGTCCGGAGGACGTTCCCGCCTACCTGGCGGCCTCGAGCGCCACCCCAAAGGCCTGCGTGGCCTGAGGGCGCCGCCCCGGCCGTACCTCAGAAGCTGACGCTGCCGTAGAGCATGCCGTAGGACCAGCTGTCGTCGCCGCCGGTGTACTCCTTCGCACCCTTGTCCGGACTCACATAGGCCGCGACCGCACTGATGGTGACGTGCTCCGTCGCCGTCCAATCTACCGTGAGATTCCACTCGTCGGCGAAGTCGCGGCTCGTGACCCCGGCCGCGCCAGCGTCGTCCAACCTGAACTTGAAGTAGAACAGGTTCGCGGACACCGAATCGATCGGCTTCACGTTCAGCTTGATCATGTGCGACTTGAGATTCTGGTTGATCAGGACGTACTCGCCGAGCACCTCGCCCTGATACCAGTAGCCCCAGTCGTTGAAGCCGTAGAAGAGCGGGTCGTAGTTCTCGCTGAAGCTGGCGTAGCGGTAGGTGAGCGTCGGTTTCCACGGCACCTCGGCCCACTGGTAGCCGGCGGAAAGGTACCAGCCGGAATCGTCGACCAGATCGCCGTTGTCCTCGTGGACGTACTCGCCCTCGAGCTTCACCGGTTTGAGGACCTCCGGGGACTCGAACGCCTCGAACGGGAAGAGCGAGAACCTGATGTCGAAGACGTTCATCGAATCCCGCGTCTCGATGTCGGATGCGAGGGTATAGATGCCGCCACCGATGCCGCCGATGGCCTCGCCGAACGTGTAGTCGAGGGTGATGCCGCCGAGCCTGGTATCCGTGTTGGGGTTGTCGTCGGCCTCGAGATAGATCAGGTCGGCCTTCCAGTCGCCACTCTTCAGCTTGACGATGCCCGAGAACTTCGCCGCCTGGCGCTCTCCCATCCAGAACGCGCCGCGGTTCTGGCCGTTGCTGGACTGGTTGTAGAACAGGAAGCCGTTGCCCGCGACGTACTGCTGCCGACCGATGGAGACGTCGATGAAGTCCTTGCCCAGCTCGCCGAACAGGTCGCCGGAGCGCCAACCGGCATAGGCGTCCTCCACCCGCGTCGCGGTGACGTTGCCCCAGGGGATGTTCGACCCCGCCGCGTCGATCTCGTTGGTGCTGGCGAATACGGCGCTGAGGCGGCCGTAGAGCGAGCTGCTGTTCTCCAGGACGTACTTGCCCTCGATGCCGGGGTGAATGTACGTCTCCCACCAGCTTCCCGACCGGACACCGAGGTTGCCCTGAGCATTCCCGAACCAGGCGTCGTTCTGCATGAAGTAGGCGGCGGCGGCCTTGAAGGTGCCCTTGAGCTCGCTGCCAGCCTCGCCCTCCCAGATCGCGAGAGGACTCTTCTCCGCCTCTTCCTTGTCCGCGTCGGCGTCTTCCGCGAGGACCGGCGCAGCCGCCAGGGTGCCGAGGAGCACCAGGGCGATCGCCGTGGCGAGGTGGGTCCGTTCATTCTGACGAGGCATGGCGCGCACTCCTTGTTGGGTCTCATTGCCGGCTGTTGGCGAATCCCGGGAGCGAGGGAGGGCTCAGGGCCCTCACCTTGCCGCCGCAAAAAATTGCGCCATTTAGCCCGACCCACACATTCCTCGGCAACCGACAGGTTGCGCGAGACCTGCTCCGGGTCATGCCGTGCCGTCGTCGCGCGCGCCACACCGTCGGGCAGCGCCCTTGCAAAGCCAGGCCCGAGCGGCCGATGCTGGACGGCCGACCAGGATCCGCCACCGCCGTGACGCCGCCCGCATACGACATCGCCGTGCTGACCGCCGACGCGCACCTCGCGGCGCCTGCCGACGACGACTGGTACAACCGCCAGATCCATCGCGAAGAGCAGCTTCTCATCGACGGCCTTCGGGCGAACGGCCTGCGCGTCACGCGCCGCGCCTGGTCGGACCCGACGTTCGACTGGTCCTCCACGCGCAGCGCAATCCTTCGCAGCACCTGGGACTACTTCCATCGCCTTGCGGAATTTCGGACCTGGCTGGAGCGCGCGCGCCACGCGACCCGGCTCGTCAACGACGCGGGGCTGGTCGACTGGAACCTCGACAAGCACTATCTCGCCGATCTGGCCGACGCCGGGGTGGACGTCGTGCCGACGCATTACGCCGAGCGCGGAAGCGCCGAGACGCTGGCCTCGGTGATGGCCAGACGCGGCTGGCGCGAGATCGTGCTCAAGCCCGCCGTGTCGGGGGCTGCCCGCCTCACCTACCGGGCGGATTCAACGACCTGTGCCGACCTGGAGGCGCTCTTCACACGCTGCCTGGCCGAGGAGGCGATGCTGGTCCAACCGTTCCAGCCCGACGTCCTCGTCGCCGGCGAGCTGTCGCTCGTCGTGATCGGCGGGCGCTGCACCCACGCCATCCGCAAGCGCGCCCGGCCGGGCGACTTCCGCGTCCAGGACGACCACGGCGGCACGGTCCACCCCCACGTGCCCGATCGCGAGGAGATCGAGTTCGCGCAGTCGGCAGTCGCCCGGTGCCCGGCAGCACCGGCCTACGCGCGGGTGGACGCGGTCCGCGACCCCGGCGGCAGGCTTCGCGTGATGGAGCTCGAGCTGATCGAGCCCGAGCTGTTCTTTCGCTTCCACGAGCCGGCGGCCCTGGCCCTCGCCGACCTGGTCGCCGCACTGCTGGCCTGACCCCGCGCCCGGCCCCGCGTCGGGGTACGTTGAGGGGGCCCTGCTTTCCTGCCATCATCGCCCACGCTGCGGGCCGGGTGTGGCCCGATGACGAGGCCCATCGGGCTTTGTTCCGCGCGAACTGCGCGCCCTCACGAGCCGAAGGCGAATCGATGAAGAAGCTTGCCGCCACCGTGATTGCCGTTGGCATCCTGTCCCTCGGCGCCAACGCCAAGGAGTGGACGGAGGTCCGGCTGGCCAGCGAGGGTGCCTACCCGCCGTTCAACACCATCGGCGCGGATGGATCGCTCGGCGGCTTCGACATCGACATCGGCAACGCGCTCTGCGCCGAGATGAAGGCGAAGTGCACCTGGGTGAAGCAGGAGTGGGATGGAATGATCCCCGCCCTCAACGCCCGCAAGTTCGACGCGATCATCGCGTCCATGTCGATCACCGCGGAGCGCCAGAAGCAGGTCGACTTCAGCGACAAGTATTACGCGACCCCGCTCGGCCTGGTGGCGAAGAAAGGCTCGCCGCTGGCGCCGACGACCGAGTCGCTCAAGGGCAAGAAGGTAGGCGTGCAGCGCGGCACCGTCGCCGACAATTTCGCCAGCAAGTTCTGGGAGACGAAGGGCGTCAACGTCGTGCGCTACGCGAAGCAGGACGAAGCGTACCTCGACCTCACGGCCGGTCGCCTCGACGCCGCGCTGGCCGACGCGCTCGAGGCCGACGGCGGCTTCCTCGCGAAACCCGAGGGTGCCGCCTACGCCTTCATCGGCAGCCGAATGTTCGGCGCCAATGCCGAAGAGAAGGCGGTCATCGGCGAGGGGGTCGGCGTGGCCGTGCGCAAGAAGGATGCCGACCTCAAGGCCCAGTTCAACAAGGCGCTCGCCGCGATCCTGGCTAACGGCACCTACGACACGCTGCGCAAGAAGTACTTCGACTACGACATCTACGGGCAGTAGGAAGCCGCCAGGCGGGCCGGAGAGCCGAGCCCCGCGCGGACGCCTCATGTTCCAGGGCTACTTCCTCACCATCCTCGGCGGGGCGGCCCTGACCCTCGAGCTCGCGCTGCTGTCGCTGCTCTTCGCGCTCGTCGCCGGCCTGGCAGGGGCCTCGGCCAAGCTCTCGAGATCCGCACCGCTGCGCTGGCTGGCCACGACCTACACGACCGTCGTGCGCGGCGTACCCGACCTGGTGATGATGCTGCTGGTGTTCTACGGCGGCCAGATGCTGGTCAACCACGTGACGGAATACCTCGACGTCGGGTATTTCGATCTCAATCCCATGGTGGCCGGCGTGCTCACCATCGGCTTCATCTTCGGGGCCTACTTTGCGGAAACCTTCAGGGGCGCGTTCCTGGCGGTGCCCTCCGGACAGCTCGAGGCAGGGGCGGCCTACGGCATGACGCGCTGGCAGGTGTTCACGCGCATCCTGTTCCCGCAGATGCTGCGCCACGCCCTCCCAGGGCTCGGCAACAACTGGCTCGTGCTGCTCAAGAGCACCGCCATAGTCTCGATGATCGGCCTGTCGGACATGACCTGGCTGGCCGACCAGGCAGGGCGCACCACGCGCGAGCCGTTCCTCTTCTATCTCCTCGTGTGCGCGCTCTATCTGGTCATGACCACTGCGTCGTCCTGGCTATTGGGCCGGCTCGAGCGGCGCTATTCGGCCGGCGTCCGCAGCGCGGATCTGTGATGGACTCGACCGTCATCACGGGCAGCCTGGACCAGTACCTCTCGGGGCTGTGGCTGACCGTGCATCTCGTGACCCTCTCGTGCGCGATCGGCCTCGCCGCGGCGATCCCGCTCGCCGTGGCCCGTGTGTCCCGCAACCCTCTCGCCTACGGGCCCGTGGCGTTCTACACGTGGTTCTTCCGCGGTACACCCATGCTCGTGCAGCTGCTGCTCATCTACTATGGGTTGGGGCAGTTCGCGTGGATGCAGGCCCAGTGGGAGGCCGCCAACCCCTTCTGGCTGCTGTTTCGCGAGCCATACTTCTGCGCCTTGTTCGCCTTCGCGCTCAACACCTGCGCCTACACGACGGAGATCGTCGCCGGCTCGATGCGCAACGTGCCACACGGAGAGATAGAGGCCGCGAAGGCGGTCGGCATGAGCCGCTTCGTCATGCTGCGGCGGATCCTGCTGCCCTCGGCGCTGCGCCGCGCGATCCCCGCCTACAGCAACGAGGTCATCCTGATGCTGCAGGGCAGCTCGATCGCGAGCGCCATCACCCTGGTCGACCTCACGGGCGCGGCACGCAACGTCTACTCCAAGCACTTCGCACCGTTCGAGGCATTCGTGTTCGCCGGCCTCATCTACATGGCGCTCACCTTCGCGCTGGTCGCCCTGTTCAAGCTCGCCGAACGGCGCTGGCTGGCCCACCTGCGGGCGCAGAGAGTCGAGAGTACAGCCTCATGAACACCCACCCGCTCATCGTCGAGGATCTGCACAAGAGCTACGGCGCCAACGAGGTGCTCAAGGGCGTGTCGCTGCGCGCGGCACGCGGCGACGTGATCGCCATCATCGGTTCGTCCGGCTCGGGCAAGAGCACCTTCCTTCGCTGCATCAACTTCCTCGAGCACCCGAGCGCCGGTCGCATCACGGTCAACGGCGAGCAGATCCGGCTCGTGCCCGACCGGCACGGCGCCCTGGTCCCCGACCCGAACCAGCTGCAGAAGGTCCGTACCCGGCTGGCGATGGTGTTCCAGCACTTCAATCTGTGGTCGCACATGACGGTGCTCGAGAACGTCGTCGAGGCGCCGCTGCACGTGCTGCGCCTGCCGCGCAAGGAGGCGCTCGAGCGGGCGCAGAGCTACCTGTCCAAGGTCGGCATCTACCAATTCCGCGACGCCTATCCCGCACACCTGTCGGGCGGCCAGCAGCAGCGCGTCGCGATCGCCCGCGCGCTCGCAATGGAGCCGTCGGTGCTGTTGTTCGACGAGCCGACCTCCGCGCTCGACCCCGAGCTCGTCGGCGAGGTGCTGAGGGTGATGAAGGGGCTGGCCGAGGAAGGGCGGACGATGGTCGTCGTGACGCACGAGATGGCCTTCGCGCGCGACGCGGCGACCCACGCGATCTTCCTTCACCAGGGCCGGATCGAGGAGGAAGGGGTGCCCGCCGAGGTGTTCGGCAACACCCGGAGCGAGCGACTCAGACAGTTCCTGGCCGGGGGGCATTAGCGAGGGAGTGGCAGGCCGCTGGAGGTCTGTGTCCGCTCACAACCGCTCTTCCGTGCACGCCGGCTGTCGGCCGGCTGTCGGCCGGCAGTCGCCGAGTGCGGTCCGGCCGGAATCGCGCCCCCCCCTGGGACTTGCAGACCCGCAGGTCCGCGACTTTGACCCACGTCGGCCTTCGGGAGGCCCGCCGCGTAGTCGCCGGGGCCGACTCGGCGAGGGCTGGCGGTCTCGGGCCGGCGGGGCGGGCACGCCGGTCATCGCTACCCGTCGGATTGGGTGCTATAAACGCGCCCCGTGATCCCTCGCCCCCAAGGGGCCTCGCGAGCCAGCCGGTGCCGCGCAAGCCACCGATCCTCGCTCCGGGGAAGCGCCGCGAGCGGGCGTTGACGACCACAGAGAACCGGTGCGCGCGGCGCCAGCGCCTTTTCGACCTGGCGGCCGGGACCGCCAGCAACGGCGCTGGCAGCATCAAGCCCAAGGAGAGTCGATATGTCCCGAGTCCTCATCATCGGCGCCGGCGGCGTGGGTGGCGTGGTCGCACACAAGTGTGCCCAGGCCAGGGAAACCTTCGGCGAGATCCTGCTCGCGAGCCGCACCGAGTCCAAGTGCAAGGCCATCGCGCGCGAGGTGAAGAAGCTTCAGCGGCGCGTCATCAAGACCGCCGCGCTCGACGCCGACGACCCTAGGAAGACCATCAAGCTCATCAAGGCCTTCAAGCCGGAGCTGGTAATCAACGTCGCCCTGCCGTACCAGGACCTAGCGATCATGGAGGCCTGTCTCGCCACCGGCGTGCACTACCTCGACACCGCGAACTACGAGCCGCCGGACAAGGCGAAGTTCGAGTACAAGTGGCAGTGGGCCTACAAGAAGAAGTTCGAGAAGGCGGGGCTCACCGCCGTGCTCGGCTGCGGCTTCGACCCGGGCCAGACCAACATCTACTGCGCCTGGGCGCAGAAGCACCACTTCGACGAGATCCACAGCGTCGACATCATGGACTGCAACGCCGGCAGCCACGGCAAGGCGTTCGCCACGAACTTCAACCCCGAGATCAACATCCGCGAGATAACCCAGCGCGGCAAGTACTGGCAGGAGGGGGAGTGGCTGGAGACGGATCCCCTGTCGGTGCACACGCCTTTCGACTTCGCCGAGTGCGGGGTGAAGGAGATGTACCTGATGTACCACGAGGAGCTCGAGTCCCTCGTGAAGCATCTCAAGGGCTTAAAGCGCATCCGCTTCTGGATGACCTTCGGCCAGCAGTACCTGACCCACCTCGAGGTGCTGCAGAACGTAGGCATGACCTCGATCAAGCCGATCCTGTACGAGGGCAAGGAGATCGTGCCCCTGCAGTTCCTCAAGGCGGTGCTGCCCAAGCCCGAGAGCCTGGGCGAGCACTACACGGGGAAGACCAACATCGGCTGCTGGATCGAGGGCGAGAAGGACGGCAAGTTCAAGCGCTACTACGTATACAACGTCTGCGACCACGCCGAGTGCTACCGGGAGGTACGCTCACAGGCCATCTCGTACACCACCGGCGTGCCGGCCATGCTCGGTGCCAAGCTGCTGCTGGAAGGGAAGTGGCAGAAGCCCGGGGTGTGGAACGTCGAGCAGTTCGATCCCGATCCCTTCATGGCCGAGATCGGCAAGTGGGGCCTGCCCTGGGTCGAGACCGCGCCCGAGGGACCGCTGCCAATCTGACGGCCGGTTGACCGTCCGTCGGCAGGAGCTACATGTCCGCCCTCGCGCCCGCCGTCACGCCCATCACCGACCTCGACTGGGCGCGCGTGCCGAGCCCATGCTTCGTGGTCGACCGCAGGCTGCTCGAGCGCAACGCCCGCATCCTCGCCCGCGTGCGGGCCGAGGCAGGCTGCAAGGTGCTGCTTGCACTAAAGGGCTTCGCCATGTGGCCCACCTTCGACGTGCTGCGCCCGCACCTCGACGGCTGCTGCGCCAGCGGGCCGTTCGAGGCCCGGCTCGCGCGCGAGGAGTTCGGCAGGGAGGTCCACACCTATGCCCCGGCCTTCTCCGAGCAGGACCTGGTCGAGACTCTGCGCTTCAGCGACCACCTGGTCTTCAACTCGCGCGCCCAGCTCGAACGCCACCTGCCGGCGGTGCGCGCCTGCGGCCGCCGTATCGAGGTCGGCCTGCGCTGCAACCCGGAATACGCCGAGGTCGAGGTCGAGCTGTACAACCCCTGCGCACCCGGCTCGCGCCTGGGCTCGACCCGAGCGGCGCTGGGTCAGGCGCTGCCCGCCGGGGTCGATGGGCTGCACTTTCACGCCCTGTGCGAGCAGGGCGCCGACGTGTTCGCGCGCGTGCTCGCCGCATTCGAAGCGCGGTTCGGCGACTGGCTGCCGCAGGTGAAGTGGCTGAACTGCGGCGGTGGCCACTGGATCACCAAACCCGACTACGACATCGAGCTGCTGGTGCGCACGCTCCGCGACCTCAAGGCGCGTCATCCCCACCTCGAGATCATCCTGGAGCCGGGCGAGGCGGCAGCAGTCGACACCGGGGTGCTGGTTGCGAGCGTGCTCGATATCCACCAGAACGCCGGCGTGCGCCTCGCCCTGCTCGACGTCTCGGCGACCTGTCACATGCCGGACGTGCTGGAGATGCCCTACCGGCCGACCATCCACGGCGCCGGCGATCCGGGGATCACGCCCCACACCTACCGCCTCGGCGGTCCCACCTGCCTGGCCGGCGACGTCCTGGGCGAGTGGTCGTTCCCCGCCCCGCTGGAGCCGGGCGACCGTGTGGTATTCGCCGACATGAGCCACTACACCATGGTCAAGACCACCATGTTCAACGGGATCAGGCACCCCAGCCTGGCAACCTGGGATGGACGCGAGCTGAAGGTGGTGCGGCGGTTCGGCTACGCGGACTTCCGCAACCGTCTGGGCTGACGGGCAGCGGCGACGGCGCCGTGCGGGTCGCGACTCGGGAATCTCCGCGTTCGGCTCTCGGTCGACCAATATCGGGCTCGGCCATTCGATACGGTTCTGAGGAGGACGGGATCGGCCATGACTCAAATCACACCACGCTGGGAATGGCGGTCGTTTGGCCGGCGCTTCGGGCAGGCCGAGCAGCGGCTGGCCGGGCTCACGCCGAGTGGCGTCCAGGAAAGCGACGAGCTCTACCTGCTCTCCGGCGCCGGCGGGAACGTGAAGATCCGCGACGCCCTGATGGACATCAAGGTGCTCCGGGAGGTCAACGCCGATGGCCTGGAGCAGTGGACGCCGGTCATGAAGGCCGGCTTTCCGCTGCCGGCGGCCGAGGCCGCGAAGGTGCTCGAGGCGCTCCGGCTGCCGCTCCCGACGCCGGCCCGCGCGAACTACACGCTCGACGAGCTCATCGCGCAGTTTGCCGCACCGGGCGGGGCAGTCCGCGCCGTGAAGGTGCACAAGCGGCGCACGCGCTACACGGTCGGGGGCTGCATGGCCGAGCTCTCCGAGGTGGAGGCGAACGGCAGGCCCACGCGCACCCTGGCGGTGGAGGCGGAGGATGCGGCCGGGGTGATGCGGACGGTGCGGGAGCTCGGCCTGGGTGGTTACACGAACACCAGCTATCCCCGCGGCCTGGCGGCCCTGATCGACGACGCGCCAGTGCGCTACGCCGTGATCGACGCCGGCACCAATTCCATCAAGTTCCACGTCGGCGAGCACGCCGCCGACGGGACTTGGCGAACCGTCGTCGACCGCGCCGAGCTGACGCGGCTCGGCGAGGGACTCGAGCAGCAAGGCGTGATCAGCGACGCCGCGCTGGAGCGCACGGTCGCCGCGATTGCGGGGATGGTCGACGAGGCAAAGCGCCACAGCGTGCGGGCGCTCGCCGCCGTCGGCACGGCCGGCCTGCGGATCGCTGCCAACGGCAACGCCGTCGTGGACGCGATCGCGGCGCGCACCGGCGTTCACATCGAGGTGATCTCCGGCGAAGAGGAGGGCCGGCTGGCCTACCTGGCCGCCAAGGCCGGTCTCGGCTTGCAGCACGGCTCGCTCGTCGTCTTCGACACCGGCGGCGGCAGTTCCCAGTTCACCTTCGGGCACGACGCCACCGTGGACGAGCGCTTCAGCGTCGACGTCGGTGCCGTGCGCTACACCGAGCGCTACCGGCTGGACCGTGCCGTGTCGCCGGACGTGCTGCGCGAGGCCATGGCGGCGATTGCGGCAGATCTCTCGCGCATCGACGGGCGCCCGGTTCCCGACGCGCTGGTCGGGATGGGCGGCGCGGTGACCAATATCACCGCGGTCAGGCATCGCCTCACCACCTATGACCCTGCCGTCGTGCAGGGCTCCGTCCTCGAGCGCGCCGAGATCGACCGCCAGATCGAGCTCTATCGGTCACTGGACGCCGACGCCCGCCGCGCCATCGCCGGCCTCCAGCCGAAGCGGGCAGAGGTCATCCTCGCCGGTGCCTGCATCGTCCGTGCGGTCATGGAGAAGCTGAGCAAGCAGCGCTTCACCGTGAGCGACCGCGGCCTGCGCCACGGCGTGCTGGCGGAGCGGTTCGGAGCCTGAAGGGCGTGTTGCGCCTCGTGACGCAGGCCCTGCCGAACAGCACGAGGCTTGCGCTTTCCAGAACGGAAATGGGGGGAAGACCATGATGACCAAGACCGGCAAGAAGACCGCGAAACCCAAGGCCCGTGCGAAGCCCGTGAAGGCCATGGCGATGCCGAAGATCGAACAGGCCGCACTGGCGGCGCCGTACACCCAGGAACAGATGCTCGAGGTCTGCCGGCTCGTCAAGGGGGCGACGAGCGTGGAACTGAAGCTGTCCGTTCCCGCCGCGGGCCATCGCGCGACGACCGAGGGCATCGGGTTCGACCCGGTGGAAGCGGAGCCGCGGCAGGCATTCTTCTTCGATACGCCAGACCTCGCCTTGAGCCGGGCCGGCGTGGTGGTTCGCGCCCGACGCCTCCCCGGCGGGGACGCCGATACGGTGGTCAAGCTCCGCCCCGTGAATCCGTTCACCATCGACCCGGAGCTTTGCCGCTCCGCGGCATTCAAGATCGAGGTGGATGCCATGCCGGGCGGGTTCGTGTGCTCGGCGTCCTTCAAGGGCGTCTGCACCGGCCAGGAGGTGCTCGACGCGACCGCGGGCGCGCTTCCTCTTCGCAAGCTCTTCTCCAGGGAACAGCGCGCCTTCTACGACGCGCAGGCGCCGGCGGGCGTCACCATGGACCAGCTGGTCGTCCTCGGCCCCACCTTCCTGCTCAAGGTCAAGCACCAGCCGAAGGACTTCGACCGCCGCGTCACGATCGAGATGTGGCTCTATCCGGATGGCTCGCGCATCATGGAAATCTCCACCAAGTGCTTGCCGAAAGAGGCCTTCCAGGTCGCCGCCGAGTTCAAGGCCTACCTCGCCGACCACGGCATCGCACTCGGCGCCGACCAGTCGGCAAAGACCAAGACCGCGCTGGAGTTCTTCAGCGCCCGGCTCAAGGAGGAGGCGTTGCCCGGCTGACGCGCCTCGGTGTTGCAGCAAGGGCTGCCCTGCGCGGTGACGTCTAGACTTCAAGTTGGTCACTCGAGTGATATTCGGGGAACGCTGACGACATCTGCCTAGGCCCAGTCTGGAGAGCACGCCAATGACCGCCCCCGCATCGGCACCCACCGACGTTTCGACTCTGCTGCGGCATCCGCCCGACTTCTCGCTCGTACTCGGCGGGCCGCTCTTCCAGCTGCTGCGGCGGGCGCATCTCGCGGACGACGCGCTGATGCTGGTGCGTCAACGCGTCCTCGTCATCGCGCTGGTTGCCTGGCTACCGCTCCTGCTGCTCTCGGCCCTCGAGGGACGGCTGCTTGGCGGCGGCGTGGCAGTGCCTTTTCTGCTGGACCTGGATGTTCACATCCGCTTCCTGGTGGCGCTGCCGCTGCTGATCATCGCCGAGCTGGTGGTGCACCGGCGGATGCGTCCGCTGCTGCAGCAGTTCCTGGAGCGCAATCTGGTGCCCGAGAATGCGATGGCGCGGTTCGAGGCCGCCATCGCGTCGGCATTCCGGCTGCGCAACTCCGTGCTCGCCGAGGTGCTGCTGATCGCCATCGTGTACGGGGTCGGGATCCTGATCGTCTGGCGGCAGTACTTCGCGCTCGATGCGACCACGTGGTACGCGACACCGTCCTCAGCGGGCGCAAAGCTCTCGCTCGCCGGCCTGTGGTTCGGCTACGTGAGCCTGCCGATCTTCCAGTTCCTGCTGGTCCGCTGGTATTTCCGACTATTCGTCTGGCTGCGCTTTCTCTGGCAGGTATCGCGCATCGAGCTGAGCCTGGTCCCCACCCATCCGGACCGCGTCGGCGGACTGGGGTTTCTTGCCAACACGGTCTACGCCTTCGCCGTGCTCGCCGTCGCGCAAGGCAGCCTGCTTGCCGGGCTGCTCGCCAACCGCATCTTCCACCTCGGCGCCGCACTGCCGCAGTTCAAGGTCGAGATCGCCGTCCTGGTCGTCTTTCTGCTCTGCGTGGTGCTCGGCCCGCTCCTGGTGTTTGCGCCCCTCCTGGCCCAGGCGAAGCGCCAGGGCCTTCGCGAATACGGCACCCTGGCCGAGCGTTACGTGCGCGAGTTCGATAGCAAATGGCTGCGCGGCGGCGCGCCTGCCGGCGAGCCGTTCGTGGGCAGCGCCGACATCCAGTCGCTCGCCGACCTGGCGAATGGCTACGAGGTGGTGCGGACGATGCGTCTCGCCCCGATCACGAAGGAGGCCATCCTCCGGCTCACGGCGGCGGCACTCGTGCCGATCGTGCCTCTGCTGCTCACCATGATGCCGTTCGAAGAACTGGCGGCAAAGCTGTTCGGGATCTTGTTCTGAGGATCCCCCTGGCGCGAATTCACAATGCCCATCGCGATACCGGAGCTCAGGACGTTCGAGGTCAGGCTGCGCGAGAGCGGGCGGAATGCCGCCGCACCGGCGAGCACATGGGCCGTCGCCGACGGCTGCAGCTGACCTCCTACGACCGGCTCTTTCCCAGGCAGGACAGGTTACCCAAGGGAGGCTTCGGCAATCTCATCGCCTTGCTGTTGCAGAGGGCGGCGCTGCCGAAGGCTTCATGACGGCCGGACACGGCCGAGCTTTGCGCTCGTCAAGCTGCCGCCACCGGTCTGGTGCCTTGGTTTCCCGGGTTGCGCGAATCCATCGGCCGCGGCTTCAGCCCCAATGCTCGACGCAAAGCTCGGGAATGCGCTCGAACTCACGGACGTTGTTGGTCACCAGACACACCCCCAGACTCAGCGCGTGCGCGGCGATGAGCAGGTCGTTGGCGCCGATCGGAACGCCACGCTGCCGCAGTTCGGTCCGAATGCGGCCGTAGTGCTGCCCCGCCTTGGCGTCGAAGGGCACAATCTCCAACGGCAGCAAGAAGCGCTCGAGGCGTTCGAGGTTCTCCGCCACGCGCTGGCTGTTCTCCACGCCGAAGCGCAACTCCGCACAAGTGATCGCCGAGATCCCGACCTCGCCCAAGGCGTAGTCCCGCAGGCGGGCCAGTGCCTCAGGGCGCCTGGCATTGATGGCGTAGATGCAGATGTCCGTGTCGAGGAGCAGCCTCATCCGACTGGCGTCCTCTCCTCGATCGCCGGCTGGTCCCGGACGAGGCACGTGTCCGCTGGGAACTCTGCGAGCGCGTCGAACAACGTCTGCCAAGGATTATCCTGCGGCAACAGCACGACGGCGTTGCCCAAGCGCTTGACCACCACCTCGTCACCCGCGAAGCGGTACTCCTTCGGCAGGCG
>Ga0208980_10000671_pt1 | contig 19792 bp, 14 predicted proteins | sample WetSurMetagenome_3_FD_187993 | JGI IMG/M metagenome (GOLD analysis project Ga0208980, IMG submission 187993) | Wetland microbial communities from Twitchell Island in the Sacramento Delta, sample from surface sediment Aug2011 Site A1 Bulk (version 2) | ecosystem: Environmental > Aquatic > Marine... | reverse complement strand
GGCGTAGGTATTGATCCGGATGCCGTACCAGGCCACGGTGTAGGATCCGGCCATCCCCACCACCGAGAAGAAGAGGACCAGAAGCAGTGTGGATACCGTCTCCCCCTTCAGTGCCAAGAAATAAAAGGACATGGCGACGGCAATGAAGATGAAAAGCATGGCCAGAAATTTGCCCTGCTGGATGAGGTAGGTCCGGCAGGTTTGAAATATGATTTCGGCCACTTTGAGCATCGATTCATGGGCCCTCAGTTTCTTGACCTGGTGGCGCAGAAAGAGGCTTATTCCGAGTGTGCCTGCAATAACACAGGCGCCGTAGAACAGAAGATCCCAGGGCTTGATCCCACCCAGCAGGGTGTAGGGTGCCCCCTTATGCAGGTCCGGTATCGCGAGGTCGGCCTCGCTGGCAAACACAGCGGCCGGAACAATAATGTATCCGACAACCATCAAGAACAGTCGCTTCACATCGTACAATTTCATAGCGCTTTCTCCGCAAAAGTTTGTAAATGGTAAAACGCATTCCCACAGAATGAACGTCTCGGCCCTAAGCCATCTCCAGTCACTACAGCCCTGAGGATAGGAAGTTCAAGCTGCCACTTCGGCTTTTAGATTTGTGATCAGTCTGCCGTTGCTCCTCCCTGCATGCCCTCACTCAGGTTCTGATAAAAGGCAATCTGTCGACTTCGATGTCTGCGCCTTAATTGCAGGCCGCATTCTACACCGAGATCATATCGCTGGATATGGCTTTTTGGCACACCCCCACCTTTTCTTGGATGGGCGATCTGGCAGAGCAAGCGTGAAGCTGCCGATTTAGTGGCCAGTGAAGCGAAGGGTGAGGGAGGGAAGTGACTGGAGCAGATCCGCCCTGGAGCTTGGATTATTAATAAAGATAGAAAGCGCAGCCTAAATGGACTGCCCTTTCTCTCTTTAGGGCTGGTTAATCCACTTTTGTCATTCTTATCTTCTTAGACGCTAATCCGATTCCTCTAAATATACGGCACAGCAGCGCAGCCTCTCTCATAAGCTATAAGAATTGCAAATTAAATACTAATAATGTAATGTTTTATTGTTGAATCAAACCACATTCTTAAATTATTAATAGAGCGTGCTCGGGCCATAAAGCGCCCTATACCATCTTTTCCTGTAAGCAGTCATTTTCGAAGTTCCTTGGCAATGACAGGTGCAAATGGCCTGTATCGCAGTGCTTGGCGCGACAACAAGACCTGTGAAAACCCCCATTGCGAGTGTCGCAGCGGCCATCCGGAATGCTGGCACCCAAGAAACTCAGACTGCGGGCGCCAACTATTCTAATCAGAGCCTTTTCTTTTTAATACAAGAAGGAGGAAAAAATGAAACTGAGAACTATTCTCGGGGTGTTGCTCTTGCTCTCCCTATCAACTGTAGTTGTATGGGGCCAGGAGTCCCGAGCCACTCTTGCTGGAACAGTTACTGATCCGCAGGGTGCTCTCGTGCCTGGCGCGAATGTTGAAGCCAAGAACATGCAAACCAATGTAGTTAGTACCACGGTCACCAGCGGCGCAGGGGTCTACTCAATCTCGGCTCTCAATCCGGGGCAATACGAGATCACGGTGTCTGCTGCGGGATTTAAAAGCTCAGTCCAAAGCAATGTCGAATTGAGGGTTGGTGCTCGCAGACAACTGGACTTCAAACTTGAAGTAGGCGCAGTTTCGGAAACGGTGGAAGTCACCGGCGAGGCCCCGCTGCTGGAAACCGGCACCGCATCGCAGGGAACCGTGATTGCCCAAGCCCAGATCTCCAACCTTCCCGTGCTCAACAACAACGTGATGACTCTCATGAAGTTTACCGCCGGGGCGGTAGCTACCGGTGGTCTTACCACTGATACCAGTACACCGTGGTCATCCGGCGCTCTAAGCAATTACAATGTCAACGGCAGCGACGGTTTCAATGCCGAGTATATGTTGGACGGCGCTCCCAACTCCAATCAAGAACAGCTGAATTGGAGAGGTCCAAACATGATCTCCGTGGTTCCTCCTTCCGACGCCGTAGGTGAGTTCAAAGTGCAGACTAATACCTATGATGCGGAGTACGGCCGAAGCGGCGGCGGATTGGTCAATGTAAGTCTCAAGAGCGGTACGAACGAGTTTCACGGATCGTTATATGAAATTGTTCGCAACGATATCTTTAACGCCAATAGCTCTACGAACAAGTCAAGACTCCCAACCCCTCTGGATCGACCCCCGGTTCGATGGAATCAACCGGGAGGGTCGGTGACGGGTCCGGTGATTAAGGACAAGCTCTTCTTCATGTTCAGCTATGAAGCAATTCGCCAACGCATTCCAAGCCCGGTAAACATGGTTGTGCCCACATTGCTGGAGCGAGAAGGGGACTTTTCCAAAACACTAGCTCCTAATGGTCAACCCATCAAGATTTACGATCCGACGACCACTGTACAGGACGCATCCGGGAATTATGTGCGCACCGAATTCACGGGCAGTAAAGTTCCCACGAACCGCATGGACCCGGTTGCGCTCAACATAAGGGGATATATTCCGCAGCCCAACATGGCCAATATCCCCAGGGGACAACCCAACCTGATCCTTAGTCCCAATTCGGTAGCGAACACATATAACACTTACACGACCCGGGTTGACTACCAGATGAGCAGCCAAAACAGCCTCTATGCCACCTTCAACCATGACGACTATATACAAAACGGCGGCACACAGGGCTATGAAGATCCAGCGGCTTCGTCGCGAAGCGAAACATTGCGCGGCAACAACGCAGTGAACCTGAATTTCACGGCGGTTCCCACAGCGAACTTTGTTTCAGTCAGTCGTGTCAGTTTTGCCAGGCACACGACTGAGACCACACCTTACGCCTTGGGCTTTGATCCGGCTTCCCTCGGCTTTCCCTCCTCACTTGTTGCCCAACTCCCGGCTTTGAGCTTTCCCACTATTACGTTGGGAGGCGGGGGAGCCGGTGGGCCCCCAGGAGGATCCCCCAGAACGATCGACAATACATGGTCGTTCGGGCAAACCTTTTCGAAGGTGGCTTCAAAACACGCTCTGAAGTTTGGTGGCGAATTCCGCGTCACACTGAACAATCCCATCAGGGTGCGCTCCACATCCGGCTCGTATAGTTTCAGCTCGGGTTTCACTCAGGCGAATCCGCTCCAACAAGGTGATCCGTTTTCAGGGGATGCTACTGCGTCGTTCCTCCTGGGTTATGCAAGCGGGGGGTCAGTACCGACCGGTCTGGCCGTATCTTACGCCAATCGCTACTATGCTCTGTTTCTTCAGGACGACTGGCGAGTTAGCAACAATCTCACCTTGAACATGGGCTTTCGCTGGGACGTGGAAACTCCAAAAACCGAGCGCTTCAACAGGGTGGTTGTGGGCTTTGACACTACAACGGAATACCCCCTCTCAACCGATGTGATGCTCAAAGGCGGCTTAGTTTATGGCAGCAAATACAAGCGTACTGCCTATGACAGCGATTTGAACAACTTCCAGCCACGCATTGGTTTCTCCTTCAAGGTTACCGATAAGCTGGTAATTCGTGGCGGATATGGCATTTCATTTACGCCGACGGTAGAAATCCCGGCATCTACAGGCTACACAGCCACGACATCCATGGTTCCCATGAACCCAAACTTTACGCCGGCCAATGTTCTCTCAAATCCCTATCCGAACGGGATCAACGTTCCCACGGGCGATTCCCTAGGACTGAGCACCAATCTCGGCCAAAGCGTTACATACCTCTATTCCGACCATGCAACTCCAAAAGTCCAAAGTATCTCCATAGGGTTTCAGTACGAACTGCCGTTTAGAACGGTCGCCAATGTATCGTATGCCAGCTCGCGCTCAAGCCAAATCAGTGTGCCCAAGCAACAGAACGGTATCCCTGGCGCACAGTGGCAGGCGATGGGGATGTCATTGGCGGACCAGGTGCCCAATCCTTACGCGGGATTATTGCCAGGCACTCCGCTCAACGGCCCAAAGATTACACGGGAACAATCGCTGCGGCCTTACCCGCAGTTCTCTGGGGACGGAGGGGTAGGCGAAGAGGCCCGCAGCGTCGGCATGAGCTTCTATGATGCCCTGCAAATTCAGTTCGAAAAGCGCCTTTCCAAGGGCCTTATGGTTTTGTTCAACTATACCTGGGGAAAGAGCTTAGGACAGCGGGAGTATTACAACGAAGCTCATGACAGACCCGAGGATCTGACCAGAAGCATAATTCCTCCCGATAGGAAATATGTCTTTAACCTCGCCGCCAGTTACAACCTGCCCTTTGCTGCAAACACCACGGGCGTCACAAGGGCGCTTTTGTATGGTTGGAATGCATCCACAACCATAACCTGGCAGTCCGGCCAGCCGATCGGCCCGATTGTTGGAACGGACTGGACCGGAGTGGATCCCACGCTGGAAAATCCCACTATGCAACGTTACTTCAACACCTGCACGCTGAACCAGGCAAACGGCCAGCGGCAGAATTGTGCCAGCGCCAGCGAACCCGTCGCGTGGCTTTTACTTGCTCCCTATAAGTTGAAGTCGACGCCCGTGTTCTACGACGTCTTGCGGAGTCCGGCGACGCCGCTTAAGGCAGGAGTCAATGCTGCTTTCTTCAAACAGTTCTTGCTGACGGAACGCTACAGAATTGAGTTTCGAGCTGACATGTTTAACCTGCTCAATTCGGCTGCTTTCACCAGTCTTACCGGCGGCCCCCCGTTTGTTCCTACCTTCGGGCAAATCGCGAATACGCAGACAAATGAGCCCCGAGTAGGCCAAATCTCATTGAAGCTTACTTTCTAGCGGCTTCTATAGGACGCTCCGCCTTCCAGGGCGGAGCGTCCTCCGCATCCCCTCTCACCCGTGTTTCGCTCCACTCCCTCATGAGCCATGGTGTAAGCCCATCCTCTGGTGACCGGGCTCCAGCAGGCCCCGCCTTGAAATGGGGGCTGGAGCTCCGCAATTGCGTGCATCTTGGCATGGCAGCACATGTAAGTGGACCGAAAAGGCTGACCTGTGCGACAATGCCCCTCCCATAATACAAAAGGAGCCACGATGAATATTCGAAGAGTTTTAGCGGTTGTTTGTTTATGCGTACTTATGGCTTTGCCTGTTTTCGCTCAAAATGCCCCTCAGAGTGCGCCTCCTCAGGGTGGTGCTCCTCCAGCCGGTGGCGCGCCAGGCGGAGGCCCGGGAGGAGCTCCGGGCGGCGGTGCCCCGGGTGGTGCAGGCATGCCTGAAACCAAAGCATACAAGATTGATGCTCTCTTTTCCGGAGTCGATGCCAACAAGGATGGCTTCATGACTGCGGCTGAGCTTAAGGCCGTGGGAATAACTGACAGGTTTTTTACTTTCTGCGATCCGGACTCAGATAAAAAAATCAGCAAGAGTGAAATGGCTGCGTGCAAATTGCCTGAGGCTATTGACATGAACAAGGACGGCGCTCTCACGGTTGAGGAAGTGGTGGCCTACGAAAAGACACCGTTGGGCAAGGAGCGAGGTCCGGGAGAACCCAAGCCCGAGTGAAGCCGAGGTTCTACACAAGACCGAAATGGAGGACGCTGAAATACGTGGATGCACGCCGAAATATTTTCTGCGTACATCCGTACTTTCGCGTCCTTTTTTTGAGGCCTCGGAAATACGCAGTGACAAACTGGCTTGAACTGCGGGTTGGCATTCAATATAGTCGCATGCGGCAGAGAAACGAGCATGAACGTTGTCGAAGTGGCGTCTTTCGCCCATCAGAGTCTGACAGCAAACAAAATGCGTGCCGGCCTGACCATGCTTGGAATGATCATCGGCACAGCCTCAATCATACTCGTCGTCACGATCGCGCTGACCGGCCGCGACTACATTCTCAAACAAATTGAGGGGATCGGATCAAATCTGATCTATCTTTATTACGAAGCGGCTGGAACCGTCTCGGGAACCAGAACCTTGTCCGATGAACTGACGATCGGAGATCTGGATGCTATCAAGGAGCTTCCGGACGTGACCTATGCGGCCGGCCTTGTGACCGACCACGACCGGGTGATGATGAATGGGAAGGAAAGGGAAGTCTCCGTAATTGGCGTGACCCAAGAATATCTCCAGGTTCGCAACCTGCGCATCCTATCCGGTAGATTCTTTGACGAAGCGGACGAACTTTCCTTCAACAAAGTGTGCCTGCTTAATGAGGAGTTTGCCAAAAAGATGTTCGGCTCCCTCGAAACCACAGGCAGGATCGTCAAGTTCTTTCAGGTTCAGTTTGAGGTAATCGGAGTATTCAAAGAGGGAGTTGAGACCTTCGGCCAATCTGAGGTGTCTGCTTACTCGGCTCTGGTGCCCCACCCGGTAATGAAACAATTCAACACACCGGATAAGCTGGACTTGATCTATGCCTCGGCGCGGACCAGCGACATGGCGCAGATCGTCACCGGCCAAATCGAACAGATTCTGGAGAAGCGCCACAGAAAGGGGAGCGCCTATCGCGTCGAGAATTTGACGAAGATTCTGAGGGCGGCTGCCAGGATAGCAACCGCTTTGACCATCGTCCTTTTTCTTATAGGTGCTATATCGCTGGTTATAAGTGGAATAGGGATCATGAACATCATGCTGGTGACTGTAACCGAGCGCACAAAAGAAATCGGGATCAGGATGGCGATCGGCGCCCGGCGCCGCGAAATCCTTTATCAATTCCTGGCAGAGTCCGTTGTCATGGCAACGACAGGAGGAATTCTCGGCATCCTTTTAGGAATATCGGGACCGCTGATAGCGAGATGGTTTGCCGGCTTCTATATTCCCATATCCTGGATTTCCATAATTATTGCGTTCATGCTCTCGCTGATAATCGGCGTGACGTTTGGGATCATTCCGGCCAACCAGGCGTCAAAACTAAATCCGATCGATGCGTTGCGATACGAATAGGCTGTTTGTTGACTAAAAGTGTTCCGGGCACCGAAGAACGCTGATTCACGCTGTCAAAACCGGGTTTAATTTTATCCGTTTTTCCGCGTTGCCCATTTTACGGTGCGCTTGAGCTGCCATACGCGCCAGCATGCTTCAAAGGCTATGGCGGTGGACATTTTGCTTTTTCCGGCCCGGCGTTCGTTGAAGAGGATGGGAAGTTCGACGTGTCTGAAACCAAGCCGATGTGCTTTGTATTTCAGTTCGATCTGAAAGCTATAGCCGTCGCTCCGAATGGTATCCAGATTGATTTCCCTTAGTGCCTTGTCTGACCAGCCGTTGAAGCCACCCGTGAAATCGGCGATATTTACCCCAAGGATTAGTTTGCAGTAGAAGCTGGCGAACTTCGAAAGCAGTTTTCTGCCCGCTCCCCAGTTGAGAGTTCCCCCTCCAGGCACATAACGCGAGCCAATCACAAAATCGGCTGTCTCCGCAAGCAGCAGCATCTTCTGCAGATACTTGGGATCATGGCTCCAATCCGCATCCATCTGGATCATGAAATCGTATCCATTGGACAGGCCCCACTTGAGGCCATGAACATAGGCGCTGCCAAGGCCCATTTTCCCGGGCCGGGATTGCAGGAACAACCTTTGCGCGCCATTGCCCTTCATCAGTCTGAGAACAGCGTCGGCTGTGTGGTCCAGGCTTCCGTCATCTACTATCAGGATGTGAAGACGGCGGTCGATGTCCAGGACTGCGGGAATCAACTGCTCGATGTTATCCCGTTCATTGTAGGTTGGAATGATTACCAGCGCTCTTGTGGGACTGGGCATGTTATTTTCAATCCTTAGCTCAGTGATTCCGAACCAGGATGCGGTCAAGCACCTCTATCATTTCCACGCCGCCGGGCTTTAAATCAGTGAGGCGAGACTTTGGCAGGAGTGCAAATATCCTGGTTGCCGACTGCCATGCCGCCTCAAATTCCTGCTTGGACAGGAGGATCCCCGGTGCATCCTGGTACTTCATTCCGGGAATAAGAGCATATGCCTGCCCATCGAACAATTCAACGCGCAGCGGCTGATAAAAGCTTATGGAATTTGCGGACTCATAATCGCCTATTACGATCAGGCGGTCGCCGGGACTTGCCTCGTTCGCCACGGCAACTGCAAATTTCTTTGAGGAAATCAGATCCTCGCAAATCGTGAGACTCCAGTGAACCATTCCGCACAGAACCAAGGCGGCGGCTGTGATGCTCATGACCGCCTGCATTCTCCTGTGACGTGTCTCAAGCCAGAGCGCCACCAGAAATCCGGCGGCCAAGGCAACGATCGTAATTGCCGCGGGTCTGAGGAGGTCGCCCATCATGCCAGCCGGTATTTCTGCAATAATGCTGAAATCGGTGTCGTTGATCCGGCTCGCCGATCCGGACAAAGCGCCCGTGAGTTTGTGACCGGACGCCGCAAACCAGGAGGCTGCACCAGCGCCTGCGGCCAGGAGCAGCAGGCCAAAAGCGGCCAGCCCGCGGAATGCCCACTTTATTGCCCAATTGTCAGCAGGTCTGCTCAAAACCATGCCGGCGAGCAGCGACAACGCAGGGAGAATTGGGAAAGCATAGTGCTCGAGCCGCGCGGATATGGAAAAGAATCCCATGATGACGCCGATCCAGGCGAATGCCAGCTTTGCCAGTGCACGTTCGCCGCTTCCGGCGGGCTTGCTGGTTGCCGAAAACGCCGCCGGCAGGAACGCAGTCCATGGGAAAAACCAGATCAGGACTAAAACCCAGAATGTAAGGAGGGGGAGAGACCAGAGCACCGGCGGGTCATGCTTTCCAATGAACCGCAGGAATTGCTCATTTACAAAGAAGCTGTAAAGGAAATCCCGATTGTGAATCGCCGCCATCCAATGCCATGGCACCGCCAGCCCAACGAACAACAGGGAACCGGGAAGAACATGCAGCTCAGGCCACTTCGGCCATTCGCGCATCAACAGGAAAAACACGATTACGATGCCTGCGGGCAAGGCCACTCCGACAAGGCTCTTGCACATTACGGCGCCTGCTACCGAAGCATAGAATAGCAAGGCGTGACGCAGCGAATGACGCGAGTCCATATACCATTCGAAAAATGCGTACATGGAAAGCGTTATAAAAAGCACCAGCCAGATGTCGTGCAGCGCCTCCCGCGTGAAGAGGTAGGTTCCGGCTGAACAGGACGCACATAGCCCCGCGATAATAGCCGCCCGCTCTCCCGAGGCACGTCTGGCAATCAGCATAACTGCGCAGACAAGGGCAATTACAGCAAGCGCTGTGGGAAGCCGCAGCGCAAACTCATTGACGCCGAAGATTTTAAAACTCGCAGCGGTGAGCCAGTACATAAGCGGCGGCTTTTCGAGAAACCTCACTCCGTTGACGTAAGGGGTTACCCAGTCTCCGCGCTCAACCATCTGCAGCGCAGCCTGGGAATAGTAACCTTCGTCGTAGTCAATCACCGCCCTGCTGTTTGTGGTGGATAAATAGAGAATGGCGGAGATGAGAATGGGGAGGAGCAGCATCAGCTTGCGCCAATTCTTTCCCTGTTGCATCTCCGCCATCATTATCTCTCAAACATCCAATTAAAGCTGTTGATATCAAAACCTCCTACCACGCCAGGTGTATACCAGACTCCTTTTGCCGTCTTCCGGTCTCTTGCCACTTCAACCACAGGCGTTGTGACAGTGTGCCACACAAACATTCCCTTGGTGGATTCCCTTGTTACCGTCTTGCCATAGTATTCCTTAATGGCTTTCGGCCCTATCCAGTAGCCGGAATTTTGCGCCCAGACAATATCGTCTCTCTTGGAACATTCTTCAAAGCGATCTCCCCTTTTGTCCGGGCTACTATTGCATACGTTGCCCCTGCGGGCAATATCATTGCGACCATGGTTTTTAGCAGCGTTCGGGTTAGTCGCTGGGATTTTGGATTGGCTGGAATCGGGCATAACACCCAAGCGTTTGGAATATTACTTTCAAGTAGCGATGCGGCCTGCTTTTGTGTCCAGATTACGTTTGGAAATCGAGGACATGAGGCTATAATCTTGCCGTGGGTCCCCGATCACAGACAGACCAGCCATTCCGCAAGTCTATTCCTTCGACTGTGTGGTTTTAAGAATGGTCACGGCTGCGGGCGCAGGGGTTTTGGCATCGACCCAGGTTATTGGCTTTACCTACCGAGAAAAGGAGACAGCCCATGAAGAGAAGAGAATTCTTGAGGACCTCTACGCTAGCAACAACTGCACTGGCAGGCGCGCCCTTTGCGACAGCTGCAAAGGAAGAAGAACCAAAGATTAAAGCCTATCGAGATCTGGGGAAAACGGATCTCAAGATGAGCGATATCGGCATAGGCGTAGGAAACGTGCCGTCTTCTTCCATGATCCGCAGGGCCCTTGATAGAGGCATTAACTACATAGATGCCGGACCAGGCTATGGGGCTGGAGAAGATTTCGTGGGCGAGATCATGGGGAAGCTGCAACGTGACAAACTGATTATTACGAGCAAATTCAGCATACATAATGGAGGTGGCAGGCCCGTACATGTAGGCGCCAAGAAGGAAGACTATATCCAGGCTATTGAAGGGTCATTGTCCCGGATGAAGACAGATTATATCGATATCTGCCAGGTCAACGGCATTGGACAGGAGAGCGAGAAGTATGAGGACGAGGAAAAGCGACTTCTTGATGAGGAGATGCTCAAGGCTTTTGATGAGCTCAAAAAAGCCGGCAAAGCAAGATTTTTAGGAGTAACATCCCATGGACCCAATAACACCGAAGCCCTTCTCTTGAAGTCAATCCAATGCGGACATTTTGACATGATGATGCTTTCCCTGAATTTCATGCAGGATTCGCAATGGCAAAAAGTATTAAGGGAGGCTGCGAATAAAGGCATGGGGGTTGTTGCCATGAAGACCCTTTCCGGCGCCAAAAGGACAGATGTTGACGCAAGAGGGGAAGCCTACGAACCTGCGGCCTTGAAGTGGGTACTCAACAAACCGGAGGTAAGCGGCTTGGTAATCCGAACAAAGGATATTGCCACCCTTGACCTTTATCTCTCGGCTTCGGGACAGAAGATCACGGCTGCTGACATGAAGATCCTCAACCGATATTCCGAGCAATTCGCAAATAAATATTGCAGGACCGGATGCAATGCTTGCCAATCCGCCTGTCCCAAAGCTGTATCGATTGCCACCATCATGCGCTATCAGATGTACTTCAAGGATTATGGATTGGAAAAGGACGCGATGGAATACTATGCGGGATTGGGAAAGACGGCAAAAGAATGCACGGCATGCGATATCAGGAGCTGCGCCAATGCCTGTCCTTATGGTCTGCCCGTTTATGCATTACTTCGCGAAGCGCATGACAATCTGACATTCATGGCATAAACATGAGTCTCTTACAAGCATTGAGGTTGTTTGTTGTCGGCAATGTGCTGATTGTGGGAATGGGCCTTTCTGCCGAAGGACAAAGTTCGGAGTCTGCGCTGGTACGAATCCAGGCCACCGAAGCGAAAACCGATCCGATGGAATCCTTCCTTCCAGAAAAAGTTGGCAAGTTTACCCGGATGGGGGCAGCACGCGCCTATACCAAGGATAACCTGTATGAGTATATAGACGGTCATGCTGAGTTTTTTATTTCGGCGGGATTCAACCATCTTGTGGTTGGAGATTATAGTGCGACGGGATCGGAAGGCGATGTCCCTGACATCATAGTGGAAATCTATGACATGATGAAAGGCATTCAGGCGTTCGGAGTCCTGTCGGATGAATCCGGAGGAGAGACCGGAGAATCATCTCAGAGCAGCTTTGGAACTGACAATGCACAGGGTATTAACTTCACAAGCGGAAGATATTTTATAAAGGTCCTGTCATTCAGCGCAGAAGCGCCCATAAGACTTTTTCAGGAGCAGATTTCGCTCAAGGTCGGATCTGTTTATAGTAAAATTCCTGAGTTTTCACGGTTTCCCGATGTGGGAAAGGTAGTTAAAACCAGGTTTATCAGGGAGTCGTACCGTGGAATGTCCTTCCTTAAAGATGTCATAGAAAGGAAGTATATTGCCGATGGTAAATCCTTTGACATATCCATGGTTTTGGGAAATAGGGACGAGATAAAGAAAATTACTGAGTCATTCGTCGAATATTTTGGTCAATCGGGTGTCAAGTATAGTGCTGTTGAAAACAGCGGCAGAACAATTTATAAAGTGCAGGATCAATACGAGGGCGATTGGACTTTGATACCTCTTTCAGATGCGATCTTCGGCGTCTACGGAGTTGTCGACGCTGCTGTAATCGCAAAGATCGTAAACGCCTCCAAGGAATAGACGATATTGAAGTGGTCCTCGCTCGGAAAAGAGCGGCAGGATGGACATGCCCGCTGAATGTGAGATGAAGAATCTTAGGTCTATGTTTTCCTCTGTGAATAAACAAGGCGGATCAATCTCTCTGGAATCCGTCATCAGCCTTTCCGTTCTTTTTCTCCTTTTTGTCGTCGGGACTCTGATATTCCTCAGACAGTCCCGTTTTGATGAAAAATATTTCAACGCTTCGATCGTGCAGCCGAGCCAAATCAGTTCTGAAAAAGGCGTTGATTCAAAAACAGTAAGCGAAACTAGTGATGCCAAGGCCGATGCCTGGGAAATCGATTTGACTGCGCCAAACGGCTTTGCTCCAATGTCAGCAGAGGAAGCCTTTGACCGGATCACGCTATCGGACAAAATAGACGGGAAAGCCGACAGCTATCTGCAGGCCGGCTTTGTTCGACTCACTTGCAGGCGATTTGTCAATAAGGCGAACCAGGAGAAGTGGTTTGAATTCTATCTCTATGACATGGGTCTTCCTCGAAACTCCTTTTCTGTGTACAGCAGCCAAAAACGGGAGGGGGTGACGCCTCGAGATTTTACAGAATTCGCGTATTCCACTGAAAATGCCGTTTTCTTTGCCCACGGCAAATACTACATCGAAATTATTTCAGCCGTTCAGGATAAGGAGCTCATTAAGGATTTAATTACCATGTCAAAGAGCTTCGTCGGGAAACGGGCGGCAGGCAACGTCAAACTTCCGGAACTAAAATATCTCCCCAAGGAGAACCTGGATCTCGGCAGCGTTAGCTTGATATCCAAAAACGGGTTTGGATACGACAAATTTGACAACATCATTACTGCGACCTACTTAATCCGGGGCAAAAAGATTCTGGCCTTTATATCCATCAGGCAGAATGCGAAGAATGCGGAAGAGCTCAAACAAGGGTACGATAATACAATCTCGGAATTTGTAGGCAAGGAACGCCTTAAACCGGAAACGGATCAGATACCCGGGCTCATTGTTTCTGATGTGTTTGGGGAATATGAGATGGTGTTTGCCAAGGGGAATATAGTTGCAGGCATTCATTCGGCCCCTGACAAAACTATTGGTGAAGAGATCGCTGTAAGTCTTTATAAACAAATAAGCGGATTGATGAAATGAACCAGGAAAATGGCAGCGGCGATGTTATCAACCGCCGCAAGTTGATAGGGCGAATGACGAAGGCAGGCCTATCCGTCGCCGGCGCTTGCGCCCTTGGTTATATCTTCTACGACAAAAACGGCCCCTCTGGTTCGCTCGAAGGATCAAAGGTGTCATTCCCCGACTTCTCGATCCCTCAGACAGAGGGGAAAATAGCGATTGCAAAGGGTGCCAGCAGAAAAGAAACATTGACCAAGGCATTTGATGCGCTTGGAGGAATCGAATCTTTTATAAAAAAAGGGGACCGGGTCCTGTTGAAGGTGAATGCTGCCTTTGCAACTCCGGCAATGCTGGCTGCAACTACTCACCCTGAACTCATTGCCCGATGCATTGAGCTGTGCTACAAGGCGGGAGCCGAATTAGTGCGCGTGACGGACAATCCTATCAATGATCCTACTGCATGCTTTCAACTGACCGGAATCGGTGCGGCCGTTGAATCGGCTGGTGGAAAGCTGATCCTGCCGAAGAATGATTTTTTTATGCCCACATCGGTTCAGGGGGGCAGCCTGATCAAAGACTGGCCCCTCCTCTACGAACCCTTGAAAGGCACGACGAAACTCATTGGCCTATGTCCCGTTAAAAATCACCAGCGGAGCGGGGCATCTATGTCCATGAAAAACTGGTACGGCTTTTTAGGCGGGCAAAGAAACATATTTCATCAGGACATTAATAACACAATCAAAGAGCTGGCCATGATGGTGAAGCCCACCCTGGTTATCCTGGATGGAACAACCACGATGATGACTAATGGTCCAACTGGTGGCGCCATGTCCGATCTAAAAGACACCAACACGATGATTGTGAGTACAGATCAGGTGGCGGCAGATGCATTCGGATGTTCTCTGTTGGGCAAAACGATAAACGACCTGCCCTTTATATCCAAGGCTGCAGCGGCGGGGGCGGGGACAACGGACTATGAATCATTGAAGCCGGCGTATGTTTAATCCATATCCTCCTGCATGAACTTGTGGGGGCTAAGGTGGAGGACGCTGAAATACGCTAAAGCACGCCGAATTGTTTTTCCGCGTCTATCAGCGTTATTCCGCGTCCTTATGTTCAAATGCCAGGGAGTTGATGTGAAAATCGTTTTTACCAGAAGAATCAGCCAGGTGTTTTTCTTTTGCCTCTTTATCTGGTTCTGTATCGTCGCCTCCTTCGGAACAGAGTGGTTTCAACTCAGGGGCTGGCCGGTTAATCTCATTCTTCAACTCGATCCGCTCGTCGCTGTCGGGACGCTTCTCAGCACTCATACTATCTACAAAGAGCTTATATGGGCGCTCCTGACAATTGTCTTGACCATTATCTTGGGCAGATTCTTCTGCGGATGGATTTGCCCCTTCGGCACATTGCACCAATTCATGGGCTGGCTGGGCAACAGGAAACGGAGTCTTAAGGCCAGAATTTCTTCCAACAGGTACCGGAAGGCGGCGCCTCTAAAATATTTCTTCCTTATTGCGTTTCTCGTCGGTGCCGCCATTCCGCTTGGAGAAAAGTCAATGCTCCTGACGGGGCTGCTTGATCCCATTCCTTTTATTCACCGTTCATTTAATGTCATTGTGCTCCCATTGGCGGACAGGTTTACAAATCTTCTTTCAGTGAAGCCGCGGGTATACGAGGGAGCCTTCTTGATCGGCATTTTCTTCCTGGCGTCCCTGTTCGCAAATCTTTTGATCCCGCGCTTCTATTGCAGGTTCATCTGTCCCACCGGGGCTTTTCTGGGTCTGATAGGCAAGGTTTCCCTATGGCGGGTCGGGAAAGCCAAAGAGGAATGCTCTAATTGCATGCAATGTGAAAAAGCTTGCGAGGGAGCATGCTCTCCCTCGAAGGAGATCAGGATCAATGAGTGCGTGTTGTGCTTCAACTGCCTTGACCCATGCAAGGATGGGTCAATCAAATACCTCGTCCACGAATTAAAAGGCGGCGAGATATCCAGCCCTGATCTTGGTCGCCGCGGATTAATCGTGTCTTCAATCTCTGGTCTCATAACCACGCAGATGATGCCTCTAAGTGCTGGAACTGCCGCAGGCGATCAAAATTTGCTCAGGCCCCCCGGCTCGCTTCCGGAGGCAGATTTTCTAAAGAGATGTGTCAGGTGCGGACAATGTATGCGCATTTGTCCCACAAACATAATTGTTCCATCCGACCTCTATGGAGGTTTGGAGAGCTTGTGGACACCGGTTCTCAACTTCACTGACGGCGCCAGCGGTTGCCAGCTAAACTGCACTGCCTGCGGGTATATTTGTCCCACTTCAGCGATAAGAGCCATAAGCCTCTCCGAAAAGATGGGGATGGATAAATTCGCACCAAAGGGTCCCGTCAGAATTGGGACCGCATATGTGGATCGCGCCCGCTGTCTTCCTTGGGCTGCGAACACGCCCTGCATTGTGTGTCAGGAAAACTGCCCTGTAACACCCAAAGCCATATATGTCATAGAAAAGTTCGAGACGGTGCGATCAGGGGAGAGAAACGTCGTATCGGTCCAGGGCAATGAAGTCCGCGTATCGGGAACGGCGATGGGAGAAGGGCAGTATGCCACGGGGGACTACTATATTTCAGTGTCGACATCGGGGAAGCGATCTGTGCACCGTATATCCTCTAATAATAAAAACTCGATAACAATTGGTTCGGCAGACGCATTTAATCTTGATGGAGTTGAGAAGTTGGAGATCCAGGTTTGTCTCCATCAGCCTGTTGTTGATCTCAAAAAGTGTATAGGCTGTGGCATTTGTCAGCATGAATGCCCGGTAAAAGGCACCCGTGCCATCAGGGTGTCTCCTGATAACGAGTCAAGAAGCGGAAAGAGAATTGCCTAGTGCTTGCACAGATGTTGATTGAACGACAATCTAACGCTGGACAACCAATACGGGGATAAATACAGGAGTCTGATATCGTATGGAAAAGAAAAACATGGGTCGAAGGACCTTCTTAAAAACTACAGGCGCAGGTGGTGCAACCGTGGCCATTTCGTCCGGAATTGCTGGCAATGTTTTCGCCGCCGAACCCTTAACAGACAGTTACACCAAGAAAGTCCCAACTCGCGCTCTTGGAAAATCGGGCCTCCCCGTATCGATTCTTTCTCTTGGCGGGATAGATTGGACCACGAACCAAAATCTGCTAAGGATGGCCTACAGCTTGGGAGCCACTTTTTGGGATACCTCCGACAGATATGAAAACGGCAAGAGCGAGATTGGGATCGGCCAATATTTCAGTAAGTACCCTGAGGAGAGAAAGAATATCTTTGTCTGCACCAAGGCGTCTCAAAAAACCGACCCGAAACAGGTCAGTGATTCTATTGATCAGTCCCTTGATCGGATGAAGACGGACTATATCGATCTTTTTCTTCTGACTCTGATGCCAAATGTGGACAAATTGCCTGATGACCTAAAGACTCTGATGGAACAAAAAAAGAAAGAAGGGAAAGTCAAGGCTGTCGGGTTCAGCGGCCATCTGGCGAATGATAAGATCGTTGATAAGGCAATAGCCATGGGCTGGATCGATGCCTTGATGATTACCTACAACTACATCCTGATGCAAAATGATGAAGTGAAGAGGCAGGTTGACGCCGCCGCCAAAGCGGGCATCGGCCTCATAGCGATCAAATCGCAGGGGAAAGGCCCTGATTCCCAGGAGACTCCCGAAGCGCTTGCGGTTACCAAGTACTTTATGGAAAAGGGCTATACGTTGGAACAGGCAAAACTAAAAGCGATATGGAGCGATGAACGGATTGCCTCCATCTGCTCCGAGGTCACCAATGTCACGATCCTGAAGGATAACGCCGCGGCATCCGCCGATAATGTGAAACTATCTTCACAGGACTTCAGGATGTTCAAGATGCTGGCTGAGGGTGAACTAAGCCACTATTGTCGCGGCTGCGGAAGATGCATGTCCGCAATGGAAGCGGAGAACAAGATCCCCGACATCATGCGGTATATGATGTACTACAACGGCTATGGTGAAAGGGATCGTGCCCGGAGCCTATATCGGGAATTGCCTGGAAGCCTGAGAAATACTCTTGCCACAACTGACTATTCCATTGCCGAGTCTGTCTGCCCGCACAAGATTCAGATAGGCAGCATCATGAAAAAGGCCGCCCAGATTCTGGCATAGCATCATGTGATCCGAGTTTCCCCGGGTTTGCCTTCAATAAAAAGAGTCGCTCGCTGCGACATAGCTGTCGCAGCGAGTCGTTTTTCCCTCTCTATCTAGTCAATCCCATTGAGGCTTTTTTAGGCAGTTTTAGTGTGACGAAACCTTCCTCGACAAGATATTTATCCAGGGTCTCACACCAGAAAGTCAGGTCCACAAAATACTCGTTTGCCTGACTGTATTTGTCCGTAACATAAGCCCTGCATATGACGAGGTCGCCTTCCATAGCATGCCAGGCGGCGCGGCAGCCCCTCATGTAGGGGACCTTGTCCATATAGGGGTATTTGTCAAAAAGGGTCGGCCTCAGATTCATCGGAACAGGGGGAATGACGGTGGGGTCCTTGTCAAAACTGATGGATTTGCTTGTGCCAGGCGGAACTTCCATAATGTCCCATCCGATTCTCTGCATCCAGGCTGCATCTCCCGCCCAGTTCATAATCATACCGGCGGCCCATTTTGCTGCTACGGCATTTTGAATTACCCCGCGCCCGTCTCTGTTTGCCAGTTCGGGGGTCTGGGTTACCGGGGCATCGCGACCGGCTCCCGAGAATTGTCTTTGCTGGGCCGGTTTTTTCTCCAGGTATTCCGGCAGGACATAGATGCCCTGTTTGTTCTTTTTCATCTTCGCGAAGGTGGAATTATCCAGGACGTTCTGCTTGGCGTTGAGGGACCAGTCCGGGATATCGAACATCATGTCCGTCTGTTCTTCTGACAGGATAGGTCCAATTGCCCTTGCGGGTGGCTCATCGCCGATCTTTACGTCGTCCCAGTACAGGGGTTCAGCGCCGCGGATCTTTTCATTTTTCCATATACTGATAATTTCTTCCCAGTCCTTATCCTTGTATCCATGGGCTTTACGGCTCCACCAGTCTGGACTCTCCCAGGCATGGGCCTTGGACGGATTTCTCTTCGCGGGGTCCTTGTGGCGGCGGAAGCTTTCTTTCAGGATGTTGGCGCCTTCAGCCACCAGTTCACCTTTCTGGTTGTAATGTCTGCCCCACCCACTCATAGAAAAGGTGCGGTAGTAGCTGCCCTGGCTGGGGGTGATATCTATGCAGTACTGTTTGTCCAGAACTCTGTAAACAGTATCCCCCTCATAAACAGGCTTGTAGTAGCTCATGGCATCATTGTGAGCACTGACCACCATGTAGTCGGCGATCCCCTCTGACTTCGGCATGGCAGGCATGTACCCAGGTTCGGCCACCGCAAATGGCATTGCCAGCGCACCCCATTTTGTCTTTTTGGCGTAGCTGCTGTCGGACCAAAGGGGATTGTTGGCCCCGTATCTTCTGGCATAGGTAGCAACGTTTTCCGAAGTGATTTTTGTTCCCTGACTTATGCCCGGTTTGCCCTCGAGCTTGCCAATGACAAGGTCGCTGATGTTTACATCTCCCCTGTTGTTGATAAGGGCAAGTTCAGCCTGGAATTGCTTCAGAATTTTTGTGTCTTCAGCATCATAAACATTGGGGGTGTAAAACTCCCAATCACTCCAGTCCGGGTCTTTGGGGTCTGCTGCCCTTCGCGCCACCGGTCCGCCTGGTTGAGCAACCCAAGCCCTTCCTGCCAGGCCAAAGCCCATGCCTGCTGCCAGCGTCCCTTGCCCCACAATTCTTAGAAACGTCCTTCTGTTCGAATTTGACATTTTTAAGTCCTCCTTTTTAAATGCTGAGCAAACGCTATCCTTACTTGTTGAGGTGCCGTGATATCTCAAGATTCATTTGAAAAGAATAAGAGCCAATTGTGGCGATTTATTGCAAGAAAACGGATTTATCTTTCTTGCCGTTCTTCGAGTTGCTTTCACCAACACAGCTGGATTTCGATCAGAATAAACAAGCTTGCTGAGATGGGATTTTTTAAAGACGCTTTGGAAGTGCTTTTCCATAAAGCAACATCCGTATCAAAGTGTGTCTGTTTCAAGAAAGATTGCTTCGATCCTACAAACAGCTCCGGTCAAGATCAAGATAAATCGCAATTTTACCCCGATATTGATCGTTGCGATCTTTGGAGGGAAAAACAAAAGATCCCTTGCGAAGATTCTGACCTCCTCCAATGCGGGGTTTTCAGTAAGAATCGCAAATGCCCTGATGCCACGAAATTAATCGACTATTTCCTTGAGTCGTGCGACGGAAAGTCATATAAAAGTGTGCCTTAAAAAGGCGCATTCCCTCGGTGCCAATAATGATGAGACACCTACCCCATGTTAATTTAATGTAGAGGGTAGGGAGAAAATTCAAGATGGGAATAG
>Ga0208980_10000670_pt1 | contig 19809 bp, 16 predicted proteins | sample WetSurMetagenome_3_FD_187993 | JGI IMG/M metagenome (GOLD analysis project Ga0208980, IMG submission 187993) | Wetland microbial communities from Twitchell Island in the Sacramento Delta, sample from surface sediment Aug2011 Site A1 Bulk (version 2) | ecosystem: Environmental > Aquatic > Marine... | reverse complement strand
AACAAGATAATTGATTTTTATTCTTACCTGAAAAAAGAAGATGACCAGTGGAAAATTAATGCTGTGAGAAGATTTCTGCTTCCTTCATTTATTTATACTGTTCGCGATTCACTGGCAAGGTTGAATTTGCTTTCCCCGAAGGATTCTACTTTTTATCTTTCATTGAAGTTATTTACTATGAATGATTCAGATTTGATTAAGTACTTCAAAGTGAATCTAAATAAATTTCAGAAACTTGTTAACTCTTTTAATAGTAGTCTGAGTGATGAAGTAACTAAAGACCTGGGTTCAGTTGCGTGTAACGCAATTTATAATGATAAAAAATATCCTGGGTGTATCTTCATTCAAATATTAAAATTTGAAAGTATGGAATCCGGTTTTATACAATCAGCCAATTCTGTATTGCTTCCGGAAATATCGGTGGAGAAGTATATTTATATCGATGAAATTTCGCCCGGCTGGTATATATATCGGGTGATGTAGTACCTGGAAGGATTAGTGGTTTCTTTTCCTTAAAGATTTTTCAATTGCCGTCTTTAAGCTTATAAGGTTTACAGGTTTATTAAAGATATACTCAATTCCTAAATCTGAATATTCCTGTATGGCAGGACGATCAATGTCCCCAGTCAATACGATTACAGGCACCGTGTCTTTCAAGCCGATCTTAATTAATTCTCTTATCAGGTTTAAACCACTCATAATTGGCATCTTATGTTCGGTTATTACTAATGCGGGAGGTGATTGAATTATTCTTTCCAGAGCTTCCTTGCCATTTGAAACCACATTGATTGCATATTCTGAGGTAATATTTATAAGCACTTTGGAGTAGAACATCCTCTCCCTTGTATTATGATCAACCAGAAGGATTTTTGTTGATGCAACAGGAAGAGTAAAAATAAATTCAGTTCCCTTTCCAAATTCACTTTTAACTTCTATCAGACCGCCGTGTTTTTCAACAATGTCTTTAACAAGAGAAAGGCCCAATCCACTGCCTTTTTCGCCTGCAGTTCCCTCTGAAGTAAATTTTGTTTCGATGCTAAAAAGCTTGTCCAGGTTTCCAGGTTTAATTCCAATGCCTGTATCTTTAACTGAAAAAGTAATGAAACGTGATACTGAGGATAAGTTAACTGAAATCATTATCCTGTCACCCAATTTAGTGAATTTAACCGCATTGGAAAGTAAGTTGTTGAATACCTGAAGGATAAGATTTTTATCTCCGTATATATGTAATCCTGGCTCTATAAGGTTTTCAATTTCAACTCCTTTTTTAAGAGCTATGCCGGTGATTGTATTTATAGAGCTTTCTATAATTTCGCGGGCATTAAGTTTTTCTGGTTCAAATTTTATTCTACCGGTTTGAAGTCTTGTCCAGTCTAACATTGAATTAACAAGAGAAAGCATTGATTTAGAAGAGTCCTGAATATAACTTATATATTGCTGCCGTTCGGTATCCGTTAATGTATCATCTTCTAACAATAAATCGGTAAAACCGAGAATTGAACTGAAAGGAGCTCTTAAGTCGTGAGAGATAATTGAAAGAAATCTGTCCTTAGCATCATTCAGTTTTTTAAGATTTGCTGCCGATTGCTTTAATTCTTCTTCTGCACGCTTATTAAAAGTTATATCACTGACCAAACCATAAAGTTTTAAAATTTTTCCGTCCGAGTCTCTTGTTACATTGATTTTATTTCTTACCCAAACAATATTTCCACTTTTATTTATAATTCTAATCTCAAACTCACTTGCCAGCTGCATATCACTTTTCCATAAAAATGCCAAACGCTTCTTCATATCATGAAAATCATCAGGGTGAATTATCTTCAGAAATAGTCTATGATCGCTCAGAAATTCTGTTTGGGTAAAACCGGTTATTTTTTCTATGGCTGTTGAAAAATAGGTCGGCAGCATTTTATTATCTGATTTTTCGAATGTATAAAGTAAATCATCAATATTTTCAGCGATGTTTCTATATTTCTGTTCAGAGTCCTTTGCTGCTTCCTGCATTCTCTTTCGTTCACTAATATCTTTGGCGACAAGAATAAGATATAATTGCTTGTTCTCCTCAAGTTCAAAAACATAAAACTCTGCATAGAAAGTTGAGCCATCTTTTTTTCTTGCAAGGAATTCCAGTCTTTCCTTGCTTTGTTTAACTGTTCTTTTTAATTGAAGATATTGTTTAACAATGCTTTTATTTTCCTCTGAAACCAAATCGAGGATATTTTTTTGTTCCAGCTCTTTTGCAGTATTATATCCGAATATTTTGGCGAATGAATCATTTGCTAAAGTTATTCTTGTATCAAATTCAATAGCGATTCCGTCTCTTGCAGCTTTGAATAAAGACTGGTAAATGTGCTCGGTACCAGAATCCCGAACGAATTGAAGTTCAGTAAAGAAACAGTTAACCGAATGCAGCTTAGAATCAATTACTTTTGCTCCTTCGAGAATCAGGCTTACATCAATCTGTTTTTGATTTTTTTCTTTTAATCTAACAGGGAAAGATTTTCGTTCACCTGTAGTCAAAGTTGATATTTCACTTTTTAGCTTTATGATATCTTCACTATCCACAAAATCGAAAATACTATTTATTAGATATTCTGTTTCTTCAAATCCGAGCAGTGATAGTAATGCCCTGTTTGCGTACATTAGAATACCCTCGGAATCAATTTTGCACATCGGTTGTGTAAAATCTTCTAACTCTTCTTTGGGCTCGATTATTTTTTTATCAATTTGCTTAACTACTCTGGAATCTAATTTTATTCGGTTACATAGAATAATAATTTCAGATTTAGCTTCTTTATTTTTATAGAAATTTAGGATTACTGGTAGTTTGCCTGCTAACTTGTTTTCAATATATGTGGTTACTTCGCAAGAATTATCATCGTGGAGTTGTTTGACAATTTCTGAAAATTCATCAGTGTTCAGCGAAGGGAAAAAACTGTTAACCGAAATTCCGGCGTCTGTTTTTCCAATCCCGGAAATGTTTTCAAATTGCTCATCCCAATCAATGATATCCCCATTACTGCTGGTCAATATTAAGCCGGTATCATTCCTTCTGGATACTTCCTGGTAATATACCAGCTTGCGCAATTTTTCTACCATAGATTGAATTTCTTCTGGCGGGAGCGGGCTTTCTTTAAAGATAAGATATAGAATCTGTACAAAACCATTTTCTCCAATAACAGGTTCAACGGTGCAGTCAAATTTTTTGGTATTATCATCTAAAACAAAATCAATTTGTAAAAATTGAAGTTTCCCGTACTGGACAGCAATCTTAAAAGAATCAATGATCCTTTGCTTGACCGGAGAGCTGAAAATATCGCTAATATTTTTGCCTGTAATTTCTTTTCTTAAGAGGTTACTCCCTTGAATTTCCTTACCAGCAGAATATTTTATATCTCCACTTGTATCAGTAACAATTAAAAATATTTCCCCTTTGTTTATGTAATCATCAGTTAGTTTTATTTGTGAACCATCAGTAATCTCTGAATGGAATTGCATATCTTCAATAATCAGCATACCGCCGGAGATACTATCATCTTCGTAAATTGGCGATCCCTTTACTATAAGTGAAATTAATCTGCCATCGTTTGTTTTAATATGCTTTATTTCTTTTTCGAACGAATGCCCTTTGACGACTTCTTTAAGTTCATCAATGATATTTGTAGGCGGAAAAATGTTGTATTTAAAGATATTAATGTTTAGTAGGGAAGTGTTGAATTGATATACTAGGCCAAGCTTGTGGAAGTTCTGATTAATGAACTCTACCCTTCCATGAAATGAGAATGTTAAAATCCCCAACGGAATCTGGTCTATGAGTATTTCCGTACTTTGCTGCAAAAGAAAATTGCCCACACTAAATAGTAAAAAAGCAGAATTAACAAAGTTTAATAGCAATTATAATGCTAAGTGGTAAGTTTTATAACCCTATTATCTTAATTTTCTGGACTATTATCGCAAATCTCTACTTCCACATTACAATGTTATTCATACAATAAAAAAACGAATTATTGTTTCCATTTAATTTAAGTTAAGCATGTCCATTTATAAAAATTTTTTTACTTGTAAACAATTTTTGACGTCTCATTATGATATGAATTATTATTATAACGTTGCAAAATAAGATTGTATTATTTTAGATTTATAAAATTGCTGAGGATGTGAATTATATATTTTTCTTTAATTTTAATATAGAACATTAATAATTCTGTGTGTTGTGTTTAAAAAGTTTTTTCAAAACATTGGCAATCGATCATTAGCTTTTTTTGAAGAGTCAGGGCAAGTATTTTTACTGCTTTTCGGAATCATAAAGAACCTAAAAAATCTCCATCGTACCCGAAAGGAAGTTTTATTTCAGATGCAGCATATTGGAGTAGATTCTTTACCATTGGTGATCATTATAGCAACATTTACTGGCGCAGTTGCAGCATGGCAGGCGGCTTATCAGTTGAAAGGAATAGCTCCGCTTTCTTTATTAGGAGGAACTACAAGCAGAGCTATCATTACCGAACTTGGGCCAGTGCTTACTGGAATAGTCATAGCCGGCAGAGTTGGGGCTTCAATCGCTGCTGAGCTGGGAACAATGAAAGTAACCGAGCAAATAGATGCTCTGGAAATTATGGCAATCGACCCTGTAAGATATTTAGCTATGCCCAGGTTTCTTGCTGCTTTATTGATGATGCCGGTTTTAGTAATTTTTGCAAATACAATAGCAGTCGGCGGTGCTTACGTAGTATCAGATTATTTTCTGGATGTGCCTTATAATGTTTTTTTTGGTTCGGTAAGGCAGTTCTTTGAATTTTCAGATCTTACAGGAGGGTTAGTTAAAACTGTTATTTTTGGTGGTGTTACATCATTGCTGGGCTGCCATATCGGTTTTAGAACTTCTGGCGGTGCAGAAGGAGTTGGTCTTTCGACAATACGTTCCTTTGTGCTCTCGGCTGCGTTGATACTCATTCTGGACTACTTCCTGTGGACTTTACTTTTTTAGTTTGGAAGTTATCAGAAAAACTTTCTGTGACTTTCATCAATTAAGAGTTTAAATTCTCTTTAAAATTCAGTACCATGGATTTAGATTTTACAAAATTCTGGAGCAAACAATGGAAGCAATTCAATTCAATATAAAGGAAAGAAAATCCAAAGTTACCCTGCCTGAAACTCTCGGTTTCGGGAAAATTTTTACCGACCATATGTTTGAGATGGATTACAACGAAAAAAATGGTTGGCATAATCCCACTATCCGCCCGGTGGATGATTTACAAGTTCATCCAGCTTCAATGTTTATCCATTATGGACAGGCAGTGTTTGAGGGATTAAAAGCATTCAGACAGGAATCAGGTGATGTAGTGATTTTCAGACCTGATAAACATTTTGAACGGTTGAATAATTCTTCGAGACGGATTTGTATTCCTCAAATTGATGTTGATTTTGTCATTGAAGCATTAAAAGAGCTAATTAAGATTGATAAAGATTGGATCCCAACAAAACGAGGGGATTCGTTATATATCCGGCCTTTTATTTACGGATCAGATCCTTTTCTTGGAGTTAAACCTGCAAAGGAATATAAACTTATTTTATTATTATCTCCAGTCGGTGCATATTATCCTGAAGGATTCAAGCCTGTAAAAATTTTGGTTACTGACGAATATGTTAGAGCTGTTCGCAAAGGATTAGGTGATTGTAAAACACCTGCAAATTACGCTGCAAGTCTTTTAGCTGGGCAGGAGGCTGTTAAAAAAGGTTTTACCCAGGTTTTATGGCTTGATGGAGTTGAGCAGAAGTACATTGAAGAAGTTGGCACTATGAACATCTTCATCAATTTAAAAAATGAAGTTGTTACTCCAAAATTAAATGGCAGCATTTTGCCAGGTGTTACAAGAAGATCTGTAATTGAGATTTTAAAAGAATGGGATATGAATATTGTTGAAAGAGATATTTCAATTGATGAAGTAGTTGCAGCTTACGATAAGGGAAATCTTATCGGTGTTTTTGGAACTGGCACAGCAGCTATAATTTCATCGGTAGGCTGGCTTACTTATAAGAGTAAGCAAATGATTTTCAATAACGGAAAGCCAGGAGAACTGGATCTCAAACTTTTCAATGAACTTACATCAATTCATTATGGGACAAAAGAGGATTCTCACGGCTGGTTACTGCCTGTCAAACAAAAGGAAGTCGTTGTCTCTTAAAGATTAGTGGGTAGAAGAAATTCAGACTTCTACCCATTTTCACTCCTAATTGTTAAATAACTTACCTTTTCACTAAAAATAATTATTTGGGCTCTTGACAAGTGTTCATATGTGCACTATATTTGCAGTGAACAATTGAGCACTACTATGAAAGATAAATTAACAGATAGACAAGAGGACATCCTGACTTTTATAAAGCAGTTTACTTTAGAAAGCGGATTTCCACCCACTCTTCGTGAAATAGGGAAGCACTTTCAAATATCTTCTACCTTTGGAGTTAAAAGGCATCTTGAGGCTTTAGTCAAAAAAGGTTTTATAAATATTGAAAGTAATGCCAGCAGAGGAATTTCACTCATCAGAAAAAATTCTGATGATTTTATTGATAGATCATTCAGAGGTGATGAAGCATTTATAAAAATTCCTGTAATTGGTCGTGTTGCTGCTGGTATACCGATAAATGCAGTGGAAAATTTAGAAGGCTCATTAGTTGTCGATCCCTCATTTCTTAAAAAAGCTGAGGATGCATTTGCTTTGCGTGTAAAGGGAGATAGTATGATTAACGCAGGAATTAATGATAAAGACCTTGTGATTGTTTCACCAAGAGAACAAGCTAAGAATGGGGATATCGTCGTTGCTATGTTGAATGATGAAGCAACAGTTAAGAAGTTTGAATTCATAAACAATAAGATAAGGCTCATTGCAGAAAACAACGCCTACCTTCCGATTGAAATCAAAAGAGAAGATGACTTCAAGCTAATCGGCAAAGTAAAAGGTGTTGTGCGATGGTTGAATTAGGAAGGAGCATAAAAATGAAATCAGATATTTTTATTCAAGCAATCCGGAACAGAAACAATCTTCAGTTCCTTTATGAGTTGCAAGAAGTAAATCTTGAACCATATTATATCTCAAAAAATACTTACGGCAGAAAAATTATTTACGGACGACTCAGAAGTACAAACGAGATAAGAAAATTTGAATATAACAAGATTGCAAATATCAGGATATTGCAGTCATTCAGGTTTTCTCCGCTTATTCCAATTAATTCTTTTGCGGTGTAAGAGACAGGATATCGATATGAATATTTCAGAAAGAAAAGCAATAGATCTATTAGTGAATGAGTTCTGGCGGCTTGGCTTTTTTACTGTCAGTCGTAGACTTGGTACCTATCTACCCGAACCCGAAGAGATAGGAAAATTTAAAGTCGATGTTATCGGAAGGCAGAAGGAAAAATATGCAATAGGGATAACCTTAGGCAGAGACGATGTTTTTAATCCCGATCTCATCGAAAAAATTAATTACCTTGCTTCAAGAAAAACCAGGACTTCAGACAAACCTATTCTACTGCTCATTGGTGTACCGGATATTTACTTTAAGCAAGTAAAAGAAATTTTGTTAAATGTTGATGAGAAAGTCAAAAGAAACATAAAGCTTACACGGATACTAGGGGAAGATTTTGGAAATCGTCATAGTAATAGACGTACCCAGCAGATGATTTTCTCATAAATCTTTGCCCCCCACTCTCTATTTTTACCCTTGTTACTTGCAGTAAACAAGATAATATTCATTAGAATATATTAATTTACTTGCTATGTCATCTTTACCTTGATTTTACAGACTCACGGTTATAATTTTACAGGCTTCATCAAATTAAAAGTATAGGATTGGCAAGAAAAAGTACACAATCTGATAAAGCTCTCCAGGAGGAACTTAAGAAGAGCGGCGATATTCCCACGCATATTGCAATAATTATGGATGGAAACGGCAGGTGGGCAAAAAAGCGTGGCTTTCCTCGTGTAGCCGGGCATAGGAGGGGAGTCGAAACTGTTCGCGATATCGTGGAGGTTTGTGCCGAGGTAGGAGTAAAGTATCTAACTCTTTATACCTTCTCGACTGAAAACTGGAAGAGACCAAAGGATGAAGTTTCAACATTAATGCGATTGCTATTGAAAAGCCTTAAAGAAAGGCTTGATGAACTTAATAAAAACAATATTAAGCTAACCTGCATAGGAAACATTGAATCACTTCCGGACGTCGTACAGAAACAACTTTTTGAAGATATTGAGCGAACAAAGAATAATAAAAGAATGACATTAAATCTCGCCTTAAGTTATAGCGGTCGGTGGGAACTTTTGGAGGCTGTAAAAAATCTTTCACGAGAAGTTGCAGAAGGTAAGATTTCTCCCGATAGTATAACGGAAAAAAGTATCTCGGATCATCTTACTACTAAAAACATGCCTGAACCGGAACTCATAATTAGAACAAGTGGCGAATTCAGAGTAAGTAATTTTCTGCTATGGCAAATTGCCTATTCAGAATTTGTTATTCTTGATGTTTATTGGCCTGATTTTTCAAGAAACCATTTATACGAAGCTATCAGACAATACCAGAAACGTGAACGGAGATTTGGTAAAGTAAGTGAGCAGATACATAATACTATAAATGCAAATCATTAAAAGGATTCCTCTATTGAAGTTCCATAGGCTGTTGATTTTTTTATTGGCCTTTCTCTTTTCTGTTACGTCTTTTCCACAGGCTAATCAGAAGAGTTACAAGATTTTAGGAATTTCAGTAGAAGGAAATAAATCAGCTGATGCTGCCACTATTATTGCAAACAGCGGATTGAAAGTGGGCAGTGAGATTCAGGTACCAGGCGACCAGACTTTAAACGCAATCCGGCAGCTCTGGACACTTAATATTTTCTCGGATGTTCAAATTCTCATAGAAAGAGAAATTACTGAGGGCATTTTTCTTTTGATTAAAGTTGAAGAATACCCCAGACTGGAACGTGTTGCTATTGAAGGAAATGATGAGATAGATACTGAGGATATTGAAAAAACAATTACATTTCTAAGAGGAACAGTTATTTCTCCTCAATCCATTGCCAAATTAAAAATAAGGATAAAAAATCTTTACTCCGAAGAGGGATTTCTAAATGCCAAAATAAAAGATGATGTTTATGAGTTTTTAAGTGCAGATACAGTGGACGAAGATATTACGGTAACTTGGCGCAATAAAAAGGATTTCTCTGATGAATATCAATATACCTATGAAAGCAGCGATCAAATTTATTCTAACCTCATAGAAAAAATTAAGGATCGTGTTCTACTTAAGCTTACAATTGAAGAAGGAAATAAAGTTATAGTCAGGGAAATAGAGTTCAATGGAAATACAGTTTTTGATGATGATGAGCTTGCAGGGGAAATGGATGAGACTTCCGTTGCAAAATGGTGGAAGTTTTGGTCTAGTGCACAATTTAAACCTAAAGATTTCGATAAAGATAAGCAGCTTATTATAGATTATTATAAAAAGAATGGCTACAGGGATTCAGAATTATTAGGAGATTCCCTTATTTATTTTAATGATAACAAAGACTTGAGAATCGTTCTCAATGTTTATGAGGGACCCCAGTACAAAATTAGAAATATAACCTGGGAAGGAAATACAGTTTATCCCGGTTACGTGCTTAATGAGAGGCTCGATTTTGCTAAAGGTGATATTTACGACTATGAAAAATTCCAGAGGAATCTTCATGGCAATGAATCTCAAACAGATATCTCTGCTCTCTACCTTGATAATGGTTATTTAACTTTCAGTGCTCAGGCTGAAGAAAAAAGAATAGCTGAGGATTCAGTTGACATTCACATTCGGGTGGAGGAGCATAACCAGTTTAAAATTTCCCGTGTTGAAATAGCAGGAAATACAAAAACAAAAGACAAAGTAATCCGCAGGGAACTTTTTACTATACCGGGAGATTTCTTTAATCGTGGATTCTTATTCAGGAGTGTTCAGCAACTTGCGAATCTGCAATACTTTAGTGCAGAAAAACTTTACGGACCCGGTGGCATAGATACCAAACTAGAAAGCGATAGCACAGTCGCAGTAATTTTTAACGTAGAAGAAAAATCAAGCGATTACCTTAATGCTTCTGTAGGTTATAGCGGAAGTTATGGTTTCAGCGGTTCAATTGGTGTGACTCTCACTAACTTTTCGATTGCTGAACCTTTTTCACTCGGCGCTGGGCAGGTATTGAGTTTCAATTGGCAATTTGGTTTTGGAAATATATACCGGACATTTACTGTCGGATTCACTGAACCCTGGATGTTCGATACTCCAACTTCAGTCGGTTTTGATGTATTTGATACTCGGCAGCAGTATGTTTATGATCTGCGTCAAACCGGTATCACATTAAGAGTTGGAAGAAGATTAAAATGGCCTGATGACTTTTTCTATGTTCAGGGAAGAGTCAGATATCAATACAATAATGTTTTGCAGGGACAAAATTACTATAAGGAAGGTGTAACCAACCAATACACACTTGGAGCTACTTTTAGCAGAAGAAATATCGATAATCCAGTTTTCCCTTCGCAAGGTTCTTCATTTACTCTTGATATGGAAATTTCTGGCGGACCATTTTTACCAGGTGATGTAGATTATATGAAAAATATGTTTAAAGCTGAATGGTATAAACGACTATTCAATACTAACAGACTTGTATTTTATACGGTTGCCGACTTTGGCTATATTGACGAAATTGTAAAGGGAACACCTATCCAGCCGTTCGAGTATTTCTATATGGGAGGTAATGGTTTAGTGATTGCTACGGTTTCATTAAGAGGCTATCCAGATAGAAGTGTTGGTCCACGGAATATATTCGGGCAGGTAATTGGTGGAAGAGTCTTTGATAAAATTGGTGCTGAGATTCGTTTTGCGGTTACGCTTGAACCGATTCCATTATATCTTTTGACATTTGCAGAAGCAGGTAATGTTTTTGAAAGTTTTGATAAAACAGATATTTTTGATGTGAGAAGATCGGCTGGAGTGGGGGCAAGGATTTTAATCAATCCTATTGGTTTAATTGGCTTCGATTTTGGCTATGGTTTTGACCGTGAAATGGTAGATGGAAGAAATCCCGAATGGCTTTTCCACTTTCAATTCGGTAAAGGTTTTTAGTTTAAAATTATTCACAATAACATAAGGAAATAGTACGGTGAGAAATTATCTTGTAATTTTATTTGTGCTTCTTAGCACCACATTATTTGCACAGACTGCGCAAAAAATTGGCTATGTAGATTCTCAAATTATTCTAACTCAATTACCTGAAGCAATCAAAGCTCAGAGTGATCTTGATGCCCTAACCAAGCGCTGGTCTGATCAGCTTGATTCGATGACACTTGGATATCAGCAATTGCTTGCTGATTATCAAAAGCAAGCTGCTACAATGACTGATGAACAGAAATTATCCAAGCAGCAAGAGCTGATTGCAATGGAACAGAAAATTCTTGGTTTCAGAAATCAGAAATTCGGGCAGCCGAACGGAGAAATTTACCTGAAGCAGCAAGAGATTTTTGAACCTGTTAAAAAGAAAATTTATGCAGGAATCGAGCAGGTTGCAAAAGGTGAAGGGATGCAGTTCGTTTTTGACAAAAGTGGAGATATTGTTTTGCTTTATGCAGATGCAGCATTCGATATAACATTTAAAGTTCTGGATAATCTGAAAAGGGGTAAATAATTTCATTTATTTTAATAAGCAGGTTCTTTCTTTTTGGGAAGGAACCTGTAATTAAAAATTTAAACTCCCCGGAGTCATTATGAAATTAATTTTCATCTCTCTGTTCGTTTACTTACCGCTGCTGTCATTCGTTAGTAATGCACAGTTAAAAATCGGCTATGTTGATTCTGACACAATTATGGATAATTTCCCGGATGTGCAGGATGCCAGGCAAAAGCTTGATGCTTTAATTCAGGAATGGCAAACCGAAGTTAGGAAGCTTGAGTCTGAACTTAAAGCTAAGCAGGATGATTACGAAAAAAGAAAGCTGATTATGACCGACCAAACAAGCACCGATGCCATGGCAGAAATAAACAAACTTCAAAAGGAAATAGCAGATTACCGTGATAAAAAGTTTGGCGCTAACGGAGAACTATTCCAAAAGCAAAATGAATTGATGAAACCCGCTCAAAATAAAGTGTTCACTACAATACAGCAAGTTGCTACGGAAGAAGATCTGGATTTTGTTTTTGATCGAAGTGGCGATATTCTTTTTCTTTATGCTAAACCTCAATATGATTTGACAGCCAAAGTGATTGAAAGATTGAAACTTGAATAAAAATCTTATCATCAAGTTATCTGAAATTGCTTCGTTTGTCGGCGGTAAACTTACAGGCGATGCAGAAGTTATAATTAATTCCGTTGCAAAAATTGATGAAGCTGGCAAAGGGGATCTTACTTTTCTCTACCTTTCGCATTACGAGAAATTTTTTGCTACTACCGGTGCATCAGCAATTTTAGTCAAACCGGACTTTAATAAATCAAGAAATGATATATCTTATATTGAAGTTGACTCACCGGAAAAAGCATTTGCTTCTGTCATAATACATTTCTTTTCACCTGAACTTGAACTCAATGGGATCGACAAAACTGCGTTCGTTGACCCCACTGCTTACGTAGGGAAAGATGTCGCTCTTGGCAAGAATGTCGTGATTGGTGCAAATTGCAGGATTGGTAACAATGTTAAAATTTTTCATAACACCGTTCTTCTGGAAAATATCGAGTTAGGTGATAATTCAATTCTCTTCCAGAACATAAGTGTCAGGGAGGATTGTAAAATTGGTAATCGGGTTATTATTCATCCCGGTGCTGTAATTGGCGCTGATGGTTTCGGTTATCAGAAAGATGAAAAAGGTGTTTACCACAAAGTTCCCCAAATTGGCAATGTTATTATTGAAGATGATGTTGAAATAGGAGCGAACACAACTATTGACAGAGCTGCTCTTGGTAGTACTATCATCAAAAAGGGTTCTAAGATAGATAACCTTGTGCAAATAGCTCATAACGTTTCTGTAGGAAATAATACCGTTATGTCGGCACAGAGTGGTGTTTCGGGCAGTGTTAAAATTGGTAATAATGTAATTCTCGCCGGACAAGTTGGACTTGCAGGTCATCTAGACATTGGAGATAATGTCATATTCGTAGCGCAATCCGGTGTGTCCAAATCTATTTCAAAGCCCGGGGTTTACTTTGGCACTCCTGCTAAAGAATTTAAAACAGCAAAAATACTTGAAGCTCATTTCAGAAATTTTCCTGAATATGTAGATCGAATAAAAAAACTTGAGGAGGAAATTAAAATGCTTAAAGAACAAATTTCCTCAAACAAAACCTAAAGCTCAAGCGCTTTCGCAATCCTGATTTATTGGATTTCAAGGCTCATCTTGCTAATTTTCCCATCAATTAAAACTTTCAAATCGTAAACAATTCGGATTTATTAATGTTAGAGCAGCAGAGAACAATTGCCAAGCCTGTATCGATGACAGGGATCGGACTTCATACGGGAACTGAATGTAAGCTTACTTTTAAACCAGCACCTGAAAATCACGGAATTAAATTTGTCAGAACAGATCTTGGCGGCAATCCTGAAATTCCTGCAATAGCAGAAAATGTTGTTGATGTATCGCGCGGAACAACGCTAGGAATTGGAGATGCTAAAGTACACACAGTTGAGCATGTTTTGGCAGCTATTATGGGTTTGCAAATTGATAATATAATTATTGAAGTTGAAGGAATTGAACCGCCGGTTGGTGACGGCAGTTCACTGCCTTATGTTGAAGTTTTACACAGTGCCGGCTTCGAGCAGCAGGAAGCTCCGAAAGATTATCTTGTTATTGATCAGACGATTATGCATCACGAGGATGATAGGCAAGTAGACATAGTAGCATTACCACTTGATGATTACCGTGTTACCGTAATGGTTGATTATCAAAATCCTGCTCTTGGCAGTCAGCATACAGGACTTTTTGATTTCGAAAAAGAATTTGCAACTGAGTTTGCACCTGCAAGAACTTTCTGCTTTCTTAGTGAGGTTGAAACATTGGCAGATCAAGGGTTGATAAAAGGCGGTGATATTGATAATGCAGTTGTAATTGTTGATCATAAACTGAATGAAACTCAGCTTGATCAGCTTGCTAAAAAGATTGGAGTCAAAGGAAAATTAAGTCTTGGTGAAAACGGAATCCTTAATAGCAAACAGCTTAGGTTTAGAAATGAACCTGTAAGGCATAAACTACTTGATTTGATTGGTGATTTAGCTTTAATTGGTGCACCGCTTAAAGCACAGATATTAGCTGCGCGTCCGGGTCACAAAGCAAATGTCGAATTTGCCAAGCAGGTAAGAAAGCTTTATCAACAGAAAAAGCTTGTCAAGAAATTCCAGCTTGTAAAAAAGGAAGGAGTTGTATTCGATACAAATGCAATCAAACGAATATTGCCTCACAGATATCCCTTCTTGCTTGTTGATAAAATAATTGAACTGGAAGTTGATAAAAGAGTTATCGGTGTTAAATCCGTTACTGTGAATGAACCCTTCTTCCCGGGGCATTTCCCCGATAATCCGATTATGCCTGGTGTGTTAATCATTGAAGCAATGGCACAAACAGGCGGAGTATTTCTTCTTGGGTCAATACAGGATCCGGAAAATCATCTTGTTTACTTCATGCAGATCAACAATGCTAAATTCAGAAAACCTGTTGTCCCGGGTGACCAATTATTTATGGAAGTAGAACTTGTTCAGAAGAAAAGTAAAATTATTTTGATGAAAGGAAAGGCTTTCGTTAACGAAGTTCTGGTTGCTGAAGCTGATTTTATGGCAGGTATTGTAGATAAACCGAAAGCAAATAATTCATCTAAAGATATATGAAAAACATACATCCTACCGCAATTGTAAATCCCAAAGCTAAACTTGGTGAAAATTTATCAGTTGGTGCTTTTGCAATCATTGAAGGAGATGTTGAGATTGGTAACGATTGTATTATCGGTCCGCACGCCGTACTGTATAGCGGTTCTAGAATTGGAAATAGAGTAAAAATTTCACAAGGTGCTTCGGTTGCTAATCTTCCACAAGACTTAAAATTTTCAGGCGAACCAACTTTGTTTATTATTGGTGATGATACAGTTGTTCGCGAGTTTGCTACCTTGCACAGAGGAACCAATGAAACAGGCAAATCACAGGTTGGAAAAAATTGTCTGCTGATGGCATATACTCACATACCTCACGATTGTGCAGTGGGCGATAACTGTATATTGGCTAATTGTGTTCAGATTGGAGGTCACTCTCACATAGAAGATTGGGTAATTATTGGAGGCTCAGCTGGTTTACATCAATTCTCCCGCGTCGGTGAACATTCGATGATTGGAGCAATGGCAAAAATAACACAGGATGTTCCGCCCTACATTCTTACTGTGAACAATCCTGCTGAGTACAGCGGACTTAATGTTGTTGGTTTAAGAAGAAGAGGATTTAAAGCAGAAGACATTCAGCTTCTTAAAGAAGCTTATAAATATTTATACGATAAATCCCTGAATGTTTCTCAGGCTGTGAAATTAATTGAATCAAAATTTGGCGATAATACTTACGTTCAGAAAGTATTAAAATTTTTAAGCGGTACTAAAAGGGGAATCGTTGGTAAATGATCTGGCGGTTTATAAATACAGGTCTTAATTCAGGCAGCTATAATATGGATTATGATTTGGAACTCGTCAAAAATTTTTCGGGTTCACCTGTCTTAAGAATTTACCAGTGGAGCCCATATTGCATTTCCCTTGGTGCAAATCAGGATTACAAATCGGTCGATCAAAAAAAAACTACTGATGATGGACTTGAAATTGTGAAGCGGCCAACCGGTGGCAGGGCGATTCTTCATGCTGAAGAGTTGACCTATTCGGTTGTTTATCCGATTTCTGAAGACAAAACCCCAAAACAAATTTACCGCGAAATAAATCTAGCATTGAAATGCGGTTTAATGAATTACAATCCGCTTCTAAAGGATATTGAGCTGGAACACTCGCAGCCTCATTTCCCAACTTTTTATAAAGATACAAAGAGCACACTTTGCTTTGCGGTTTCAGCAATGAATGAACTTAATTATCAGGGTAAAAAAGTTGTTGGCAGTGCACAGAGGAAAATAGGTAATATCATCCTTCAGCACGGTTCCATTCTTTGTGGAAGTTATCATAAAAGAATAATTGATTATTTAAATCTTCCTTTAAACAAAGTTGAAGAGATTAAAAATGAAATAGAACAAACTACAACTGAGCTGGAAGCTGTCCTCAATGATAAAATAGATTATCAGAAACTTGCATCATCAATTAAAGAGGGATTTGAAAATCACTTTAATGTTAAGCTTGAAGAAGAAATATTTGTAGAAAGTAATCCATAGGTTAATGTATGTCAGCTGAAAAAGAAATAAAAAGAGTAACCACAAAAGCACTCGATATACTCAAAAAGAAAAAAATCAAGATCACTTCGCTCACAGCTTACGATTTTATTACTGCAAAATTGCTGGATGAAGCAGGGATTGATATCATACTGGTCGGTGATTCACTGAGCAACGTTTTTCAAGGAAACGAAACCACTCTACCGGTTACAATGGATGAAATGATATATCATACTAAGGCAGTAACCAAAGGAGTGAATCGTGCAATGGTTGTGGTGGATATGCCGTTTATGTCGTATCAGCTTGGTGCCGATGATGGCTTCAGAAATGCAGGAAGAATACTAAAAGAAACTCACGCTGCAGCGGTGAAATTAGAAGGCGGCAAGCGCGTTGCAGAAACTGTAAAGAAGATTACGGAGAACGGAATTCCTGTTATGGGTCATGTTGGATTAACTCCGCAGAGTATTCACCAGTTTGGCAGTTATAAAGAGCGCGGCACAACTAAAAAAGAAGCAGATGAAATATTTGAAGATGCAAAAATTCTCGAGCAGGCAGGAGCTTTTGCTTTAGTGCTGGAGAAAATTCCTGCTGTGCTTGCAAAGAGGATAACAGCCTCTTTAACTATTCCGACTATTGGTATTGGTGCCGGAAAGTTTTGTGATGGACAGATTCTGGTCACTCCCGATATGCTCGCACTCAATGTTGATTTTCATCCTCGATTTGTGAGACACTACTCCAAACTTGCTGAGGAAATAAACAAGGCTGTCAAAACATACATCGTAGATGTTAAAAAAGGAAGCTTCCCATCTGTTGAGGAAAGCTACTAGTTTGGTTGTGGTGTATGGGAATAGGGTACAAAGTCATATCACATAAAATTTTTAATACTGCTTATACTCATATACCTATTTACATTTATATCGTAGTAGCTTTAACCTTTCTTCTCTCTCTAAACTCCATCGCACAAGAGCAGTCCGAAGTATTCTTAAAAGGTGCCGCAGTTACTGATATGGCTGGAGAAGAGGGATTCCTTTGGGTTGCAACTTACGGACAGGGAATTTACCGCTACTCATTTTCGGACGGCAAATGGATTAATTATTCTACAAAAAGCGGCAACCTTAGCGATGATCTTTTTTATGCTGTTGAAGTCAGCAAAAATTTTGTGTGGGCTGCTTCGGTTGAAGGATTGTACACTTTAACGAAAAAAGCAGGCAGATGGGACAAAAGAAAATTTGCCCAGGGTGGCGAGTTCGGCAACTGGATACGTTCTCTTAAATACGATGAGAAGGAAAATGTTTTATGGATTGGCAGGTTCAGGAATATTACACGGTTTGATCTTAAAACAAGAAAGTACGAAGACATTGACCGCACTCAGGGAACAGACCAAAAATCCAATACAATAAAATCTATTGAATTTGATGGTGATAGCCTCATCTGGTTCGGAACAGAGTCGGGCGTTCATATCTACAATAAAAAGAAAAAATATAACGACCCGGCTGCCTGGAGGTATTTCACCAATAACAATAAGGCATTTAAAGAAGAGGGGAAAGCTGTTTCTGTATCGAAAATTCTTTTCGAGGGAAGGAACATCTGGTTCGGTACAGATGAATTCATAACTGCTGAAGAACCTGACTTTAATCTTGGAGGCATTTACATCCACGACAGAAGATTTAACTGGGACAGGATTTACAAAAGAGATGGCCTTGGCGGTAATGGAATTTATTCCCTTTGCAGAATAGGCAATTATATCTGGGTTGGAGTTTATGAATTTGACAAGCTGCAAAAACTTGAATACGGCAAAGGCTTGTATATAATCAACAGAGTTACGCGGCAGGTCACTCCGGTTGATCTCAACGAACTAAACATTACTTCTTCGTCTATTTTATCTTTTCATTTCGACGGAACAAATATCTGGATTGGAACCGGCGAGGGACTCATTAGACTGAAAATAGATAACAGACTTGCTGAGTGGCCGAAGAAGAAATAGAAACCTATAATCGTCCCTAAATTGATATTTTTATTTAGCCTTTCATTCTTATACTCTAGATATTTGATTTCTACTCAAGATAAATATTTTTCAATTCGCTACTTTTAATAAAGCCCCTTCATTCGGGGCTTTATAACCTCTCTATTTATACTTATTTTAATCTTCAAATTTTGCATAAATCAGGTAAAAAATGGTAGATATTTCAAATAAACGACTGAATGAACTGAAAAATGGCTTTGGCGGAAAAAGAATTGCTGTTATTGGCGATATGATGCTTGATGGTTATTTCTGGGGAGATGTTAAAAGAATCTCACCCGAAGCACCTGTTCCCGTGCTCGAGGTTGAGGATGAATTTTTCCGGTTCGGTGGTGCAGCCAATGTCGCGTTAAATATTCTAACTTTGGGTGCTACTCCCATTCCTGTCGGTGTGATTGGAAATGACAGTTATGGCAATATCTTTTCATCATTGTTAAAAGAAAAAAATATTGAAGACAATGGGATTATTATTGACAACGACAGACCTACTACCACAAAGACTCGTGTTATAGCTAACAATCAGCACGTTGTGAGAATAGACAAAGAGAGCAAAGCTTATATTAGTAATAAAATTGAGTCAAAAATTTCATCATACCTTGAAAGTGTTCTTGGTAAAATTGACGGAATAATACTTCAGGATTACAATAAAGGAATTTTAACTCCATCTCTAATCACAAAGATTATTTCACTTGCAAACAAAAAAAATATCCTTATTACCGTCGATCCTAAGTTTGATAATTTTTTTGAGTACAAAAACGTTACCGTATTCAAACCCAACCGCAAAGAAACAGAAACAGTCCTCGGCATACGGATAAAGGATAATAAAGATATTTCATCTGCCGGAAGAAATCTTCTTCAAAAATTGAATTCGGAATTTGTTCTTCTTACTCTCGGCGAAGAGGGAATAGCAGTTTTCGAAAAAGGTGATAAAGAAAGACGGATGCCGACAAAAGCAAGAAAGGTTGCTGATGTTTCCGGTGCTGGGGATACAGTGATTTCAACTTTAACAATAGGTCTTGCGGCTGGTGCAGATATTTATGAAGCTTGCTTTCTTGCTAATTATGCAGCGGGAATAGTTTGCGGTGAAGTTGGGATCGTTCCCATCGAAAAAGAAAAATTGTTCGAAATAGTTTTAAAAGATAATTTATGAGCTCATCAACTTCTCTTTCAGAATTTAAAGCTAGCCGTTCGAAGCTTAAAGCTGAAGGAAAAAAAGTCGTCTTCACTAACGGTGTTTTCGACCTGATTCATTCGGGGCATGTGGATTATCTTTCTAAAGCAAAAAAACTTGGCGATGTTCTTATTGTTGGTCTAAATTCTGATGATTCTGTCAAAAGAATCAAAGGAGACAAGCGTCCAATTCTTAAACAGGAAGAGAGAGCATTTATCCTTTCTAAT
>Ga0208980_10000669_pt1 | contig 19816 bp, 13 predicted proteins | sample WetSurMetagenome_3_FD_187993 | JGI IMG/M metagenome (GOLD analysis project Ga0208980, IMG submission 187993) | Wetland microbial communities from Twitchell Island in the Sacramento Delta, sample from surface sediment Aug2011 Site A1 Bulk (version 2) | ecosystem: Environmental > Aquatic > Marine... | reverse complement strand
CTTCAGGACATCAAGTTCATAATGTTTGTCTATTCTTTTTGACAGAAAATTATGCTTTAAAAGAGGATAATAGAAGATGTCGGTCCAGGGATCACGTAGGTCAGCAATCCATTCAATCTTTAGTTTCTTTTTAAGCTTCAATCCGATGAGTTGGGATGAGTGGGGTGGGGTGGAGGTGATGACTTTTGTGATCCCTTCTGTTTTAATAATTTGGCGGGCTCTCTTATAGGCAAAATAATTCCATCCCCTTCGGGGATCCGGGATGAACAATCCACTGCGTATGATCATTCCAAGATTATGAACGATGCTTTTCTTATCGAGGTTATAAAACCCGGCCGTGGGAACCTTTTTCTTTCCAAAGAGCTTCGCAAAGACATTAATGATTTCCACTGACCTTGTCTTGACAACTTTGATATCAGGGTGGATCTCATCCTTGAGCGACCGGTCAATTTGCATATAACTAGCATATTTTTCATCGACGGTAAGGACGTGCACCTGGATGCCCTGCAGGGTGAGGTATTTCGCTAATTTGACCCAGCGCTGGACCCCTGATCCGCCAGAGGGTGGCCAATAATAAACAATGATCAGTATTTTTCTATTTTGCTCCTTCATCGGAGAGCCGTTTGGTGTAGGCATAATACCCAAGGGCGCCTAAGGTCAGTAAAATGACAAGCAATGAAGCAGCCAGGGATACATTCTGGCCCTTATAGAAAGATCTGGGCTCGAACTTGAATTCGATTTTATGGTCACCGGCCGGGACAATCATTGCCCGCAGGATGAAATCGGCCCTGAAATGAGGAGCCGGCTTGCCGTCTATGAAAGCTTTCCATCCCTTATCGTAATAAACTTCCGAGAATACGGCCATCTCATCCTGGCTGGCAGAGTATTCATAGACCAGGTAATTAGGAGCATAATTAGTGAGGGCTATCGTTCCTTTTGGCGTATTTGGCACGGTAAATCCTGAAACAAAAGAGCCAAAACGATTATCAATGATGGCCGTGCTGTCTGGATTCAGTCCTTCTATGGCGGCCAGCTCTTCATCGGCGTTGTTCACAAACTTGTAATCCCTCACAAACCAGGCATTACCGCAGGCAAAAGGATTTTGTAACGGCTGGGAACTTTCATTGATGATAAAATATCTTGTGTTCAGCATGTTAAATGCAGCTGAACGCTGAAGGGCTTGCTCCAGGGGGATTTTCTTATCATTGATGGATTCGATGATCATCCTTCTCTCGTTGATCAGGGGGACATCGATGAGTTCCTGGTACCTCCGCAGTTTAGCCCCATGATAGCCGCCAATGTTTTTATGGAAATAAGATGTCCTGGCGGATTGGTCAAAAGCTTCATTGAAATTATAAACCCGGTAATTAGGGTCTTTGTCTTTGAGGATTTCAAGATCTGCCTTGGAAGCCTGGTAAGGTGTTTCCACCTGGTTTTTCCGTGCAAAATCATCATTGCTGATGAAACGCTTGTTAACCGGCCACATATCAATGAGTATAAGAACAGGTAAGATGATGAGTACATAGCTCAGCTTCAGCTTTCCTTTCAGGTAGAACCAGAGCAGGCCAAAGGCAAGGAGGACGAATATGAGCGACCTGATAGCATCTGTCCGGAACATGGAGAGCCTGTCGGCCCTAACGGCAGCCCAAACCCAGTCAGGCAATCCTAAGGCAGCATCGCCGGGCCCTGAAAAAGAATATAAGCTCCCTGCCAGTGCGATAAAAAGCAGCAGGATCCCGCCGACTATATAAAGGGATAATTTCAAATACTTGAAGATGACCTCTTTTTTGCCATCCTTAAGCAATTGATCAAGGGCGATGAATCCCAGTAATGGGATTGAGAATTCGGCAATCACCAGGGTCATGGAAACCGCCCGGAATTTATTGTAAAGCGGAACGTATTCCATGAAAAAATTCGTCAGCGGCATGAAGTGTTTTCCCCATGAAAGCAGGATTGATAGGACTGTTACGGTTATACCCCACCATTTAAGCGGCCCTTTGAGGTAAAAGAGCGAGAAAACGAAGAGGAACAAAATAATGGCCCCGGCATACACCGGCCCGGAGGTGAATTTCTGCTCTCCCCAGTAAAGGGGGAATCCTTTCAGGAACCTCTCCGCATCGGCTTTTGGGACTTTATTTTCAATAAGTGCTTTGTATGTTTCTGAGTTTTTAGAAAGGGAACTGTTTGATGAGCCCCCAAAAAATCCGGGTATCAATAGGGTCATGGTCTCATCTACCCCGTAGCTCCAGTCGACCGCATAATCCTTGTCCAGGCCGCTCGTGCGGTTCTCTTTTTCGGTTGAAAGCTCAGTTTTGCCCCGGATTGAATATTTACTGTATTCATAAGTATTCCAGAGACTCGCCGAATGGGTCAGAATGGCCAGGATGGCGGCACCTATCAAAACGGCCGAAGCTTTGAAAAATGGTGCCAGGTTTTTCTCCCGAAAGTGCTTAATCAGCTCCATGAGTCCATAAACCAGGATCATGATCATCAGGTAATAGGTGATCTGTGGGTGCCCGCTGACTATTTCGAGGGCAAGAAAAAATGTCGTGATCAATCCCCCGGCAAGGTATTTTCCCCTGTAAGTCAGGATGACCCCTGCTATGACCGGAGCCATGTAACCGATTGCAAAAGCTTTTGATGTATGCCCCGCAACAAGGATGACGAAGAAATAGGAAGAAAAAGCAAAACCGATGGCTCCCGCTATGCTCAGCCACTTATTGAGGCCAAGCACCTGCAGCAGAAAATAGAATCCAAGGAAATACAGGAGCACCATACCTATTGGCAGATAATTGCCCATCCGGATGAAGGCATGGATGTATGTCATCAGGTTTTTATCATATTCCATTGAAATCTGGTAGGCCGGCATCCCGCTGAACATATTGTTCGTCCACAGCGGCTCATTGCCGGTTTTATTCCGGTAATCGGTGATTTCTTTGGCCATCGCCTTGAACTGCACGATATCACCACCGTAGAGCTTTTTACCTTGAAAGACAGGATAAAAATATACGATGGTGATAAGCGCAAAAACGGCAACTGCAACGATATAAGGGAGCAGTTTACCATAGTTGAAACCCTTTTTAGCATTCATGACGAGGAGGATTTATTGAATAAAACTGGTGATCAGGAAGCGAAAGTAAAAAAAATCCCCGAATGGCAGAAAACAAAAAAAGAAGATAACTCTGGTTATCTTCTTTCATTTCAATATCTTAATGAAAAACAGGAAATTAGTGCCTTTCGTCTGATACGGTCAGCTTCTTTCTTCCGGTAGCCCGTCTGTTTGACAATACCTTTCTGCCGTTCTTGGTCGACATTCTTTCCCTGAACCCGTGCTTGTTCTTGCGTTTTCTGACAGATGGCTGGAATGTTCTTTTCATGATCGTTCAAATTTGGAGGCGCAAAATTACACCATTTTTTTTAAATTCCAAATATCAAATTACAAATTCCAAACAAATTCCAAATCCGAAATATTTGAAATAGAATCCCTGGTGGTTCCTGGGCCGATAAGTAGTTTGAAATTTAGAGATTTTAATTTAGATTTTGTTTGTTATTTGGTGGTTGTAATTTGGGGTTTTTATTTCGGGCAGTGTTTCAGGGTTTCCGCCAGGAATTCCCAGAACAGCCCAACTGAAGCAATGTTCACCTTTTCGTCAGGGCTGTGCGGATGCCGGATGGTCGGACCGAAGGAGATCATATCCCAGTTCGGATAATTCGATCCCAGGATCCCGCATTCCAGACCGGCATGGATGACCTTGACCTCCGGGGTTTTGCCGAATTTCACCCGGTACACTTCTTTCATGGTTTCCAGGATAGGAGAATCAAAATTGGGCTTCCAGCCTGGATAGGCCCCGGATATCTCAGTTTTTGCGCCGGCATCCTTTAGGATCTTTGACATCTGGTCTGACAGGTCCATTTTGCTCTTATCAACCGAGCTTCTCAGCAGGCATGCAATGAAGATATTGCCATCCTTTGATTTAACAATGGCAAGGTTGGTGGAGGTTTCCACCACATCATCCACATCCTTGATCATGGAAATCATGCCATTCGGAAGGGCTTCCAATGCACTGTAAAACCTGGCCTGGACATTTTCCTCGATAATGTGGCCCGGCATTTTAGTGGCGTTGGCAGAGATCATCAAACCCGGATCGGCATCCTGGAACATCAATTTGGCATTTTCCTCAAAATCGGTAACTACCTGTTTGAATTCCTCTTTTTTTGATTCAGGAACGACAACGGTGGCAAAAGCTTCCCTGGGGATGGCATTTCGGAGGTTTCCGCCTTCGAAATGGGCCATCCTGGCACCCGTCTTCCCGGCAACTTCTGAAAGCAACCTGGCAAGGATTTTATTGGCATTCCCGCGTCCAAGGTTGATGTCGAGCCCGGAATGCCCTCCTCTCAGGCCGGTCAGGCTGATCCGGTATGGAACATAAAAAGGCGGTACTTCAACCTGCTTATAAGGCAGGTCTGCCGAAACATCAACCCCACCGGCGCATCCTATATATAATTCGCCTTCATCTTCTGAATCCAGGTTCAGCAGGATATCTCCTTTAAGAACGCCCGGCTTGAGGCCTTCAGCCCCTGTCATCCCGGTTTCCTCATCGCAGGTGAGCAGGGCTTCGATCTGCCCGTGCGGTAAATCCTTGGATGCCAGGACAGTCATAATGGCTGCCACGCCGATCCCGTTGTCGGAGCCAAGGGTGGTGCCTTTAGCCCTGACCCATTCACCATCAATGAATGTTGAGATCGGGTCCTTTTCAAAATCATGCTGCGTGGCTGTATTTTTTTGCGGAACCATGTCCAGATGTGCCTGGAGGATAATACCTTTGCGGTCCTCCATACCCGCCGTTGCCGGCTTGCTGATGATGATGTTCCCAACATGGTCACGCCTGGTATCCAGCCCCAGCTCATCCCCGAATTCTAACATAAATTGCTGGATTTTGTCTTCATGCTTGGAAGGCCTCGGGATCCTGGTGAGGGCATAAAAATTCTTCCACACTTCCTTCGGCTCAAGTTTTTTAATTTCGTCGCTCATATTTTTAAAGTTTTTCGTTGATTGTCATAAATAGTCATTAAGTTGACATTAGGTAGACATTAAGTTGTCATTTGTCGTCATAAATAGTCATAGATCGTTTTCGTTTACCGACCGCCGACTGCCTACTTCTGAATATTCGGCAACTCCAGTCCATACCCCTTCTTCTTATCTTCTGCTTTCAACAGGAAGGCGAACACGAGGGCCAGGACACCGAGTGAAGTGAAGATCATCATAGGGATAGTATAATTATAGGAGTTTATTGTCACACCGTCAACCACCTTTGTTCCGGTGATGCACCATTTGTCGAGCACCCATCCAATCAGCGCAGGAACACCCATCAAACCCCAGTTCTGCACCCAGAAGATCATGGCATATGCCGTTCCAAGCTGTTTTTCAGGGATGATCTTCGGCACTGAAGGCCACATCGCGGAGGGTACCAATGAAAAAGCTATTCCCAGAATTAAGATCAGGATGATGGCAAATATCCAGCTGTTAAAAGCAGGAATGGAAAACATAGTGTGAACAAAGATCAGCAGGAGAGCTCCCAGGATCATAATGGAAGCGCCCTTTCCTTTCCTGTCATATAGATTGCCAAATGTTGGGGTCAGTATTATAGTGCCATAAGGCAGCAGGCTTGGGATCAGCCCTGCGAGGGATTCTTTCACGCCAAATTTATTCACCATCAGGTCGGATGCATATTTTAGGAACGGAAAAACCGCGGAATAAAAAAGAACGCAAAGGATGGCAATATACCACCAGCCTTTGTTCATAAAAATAACCTTAATATCAGCAAGTTTAAATTCTTCTTCCGGTTCTACGTCGCGGCCTTCATTATCTTTCGCTATGGATGCCTCAAGTTTCTTATCCATAAAGGTGTAAATGAAGAAAGAGATCAGTCCGATGCACAGCATAATGAGGCATAGCAATATTGGAACAGAAACATCATGCAGTGCTTCCGCTATAGGTGCAGAAGTTGAAAGCGCCAATGCAGTTCCCAGTCGTGCCGTGGCCATTTCAAGGCCCATGGCAAGAGCCATTTCTTTTCCTTTAAACCATTTGACGATCACCTTCGAAACGGTGATCCCTGCAATTTCAACCCCAACGCCGAATATAGCATATCCGAGAGCTGCAACCATAACCTGTGATTTCCATCCGAAAAGCGTAAGGCCATCAAGGCTGTGTGTGGAAATAGCATAGTACTTAATTGCAGTGCCGACCACCATGATAGTGGCTGCCATCATCCCGGTAAATCTCACCCCCCTTTTGTCCAGTATAATACCTCCAATGATGAGCATGACCAGGAATACATTGAACCAGCCGTAAGCACTGGTGAAAAAGCCGTATTCTGTGCTGGACCAACCTTTCTGACTCTCCAGTAAAGGTTTTAACGGTGCCATGACATCTGCGAGGTAATATCCGCACAACATCGTGAAGGCAACAATGCCCAGGGCGGTCCAGCGTGCAGCTTTGGAGTCCCTCAGGGTTCTTCTGATAGCTTCTGTCATAAGTTTAAGTTTAAATGGTTTGATGAAATTTGGGCGAATTTAAAATAAAAAACAAGACCAGTCAAAATTCCCGGGAAAAAAGGTGGATGAGAACTTTTGTTGAAAAATAAGGCTCTGAAAAATAGTCAGATAAGTAATAGATCTTATAATTTGGTGTTCTATTGTTCAATTGTTCAATTGTTCCTATTTTTCCTGCTTCCTTGCTTCCCTGCTTCCCCGCTTCCAAGCCACCCTGCCTCCAGGCCACCATGCCTCCAGGCCACCATGCCTCCATGCTTTTCAGTTCCCCTTCTATTTCCCCTCCCTTCAGGCAGAGCATCCCGTTTGGGATTTCATTGAATCCTCCATCGATTACATTTTTCCATACCCACCGGGTCATCTGATCCAGTGAAGCGACCGCCCGGCTGACCACATAATCATATTTCCCCGGATGATCCTCTAACCTGGAATGCCCGGTCATGACATTCTTAAGCCCGGTTTCATAAGCGATGGCTTTCACTACTGATAATTTTTTGGCAGTACTGTCAACCAGGTAGAAGCTCACTTCCGGGAACAGGATCGCAAGCGGTATCCCCGGGAAGCCTCCTCCGGTACCAGCATCCAGGATCCTCGTCCCCGGCTTGAACTGCAGGACTTTCGCGATAGCAAGAGAATGCAATACGTGCCTTTCATACAGGTTGTCAATATCCTGCCTGGAAATGACATTGATCCTGGCATTCCAATCCTGGTAAAGTTGGCCGAGCATTTTAAACTGGCCTGATTGAAAGGATGTCAATCCAGGGAAATATTTCCCGATCAAATCTTGCATTTCCTGATTCCTAAAGACTGCCGACTGCCGACTCAATTATCCCCACAAAAATACTTCATATTCCATCCCAAACATCTTCCATAAACAATCGTATGTGAATAATTCCGTTTCTATTGATTACGGTCACAGACCGTACAATTGTAATTTTGGCTGTGTAAAAGGATGAATCGTATTTCTTTAGTCACGGTACTGGCAATGCTCCTGCTGCCTGCAATTGTTGTTTCCCAAGGGGAAATCACAGTGGAGGAATATATTGATACATACAAGGCTATTGCCATACAGGAAATGGAAAAGCACCATATACCGGCGAGCATAACCCTGGCGCAGGGGATCCTTGAATCAGGTTGTGGGAACAGCGAACTGGCGAAGCAGGCCAACAATCATTTTGGAATCAAATGCCACGACGGATGGACTGGCAAGACTTATCAACAGGATGACGAAGAAAAGAACGAGTGTTTCAGGAAATACAAGGATGCTGAAGAGTCATACATGGATCATTCTTATTTTCTTACCACGCGCGACAGGTATAATTTCCTTTTCGAACTAGACGTGACTGATTACAAAGGATGGGCCTATGGCCTGAAGCAAGCCGGGTACGCCACCAACCCGAGGTATCCGGAGATGCTCATCAGGATTATCGAGGAGAATGGATTGACAGAGCTGGATGAAGTTGGCAGTCGGCAGCTGGCAGTCAGCAGTCATAAAAGATCAGACAGTCCTGATAATCCGGAACCCGGAGCCCGGAACCCGGAATATAACTGTGCACCGACATCTTTCGAAATTATCGGTCGCGGTGGAAATGACAGGGTGATATTCCGGAATAATGGAGTGAAATTCATCCTTGCCAGGGAAGGGGATAATCCTTCTATGATTGCAGCAGAGTTTCAAATCTACACATGGCAAATTAGACGATATAATGAATTAACAAGGGATGGCAAACTCTTGCCGGGACAAAAAGTCTACCTGGAAAGGAAAAAATCCCAGTCGCCTATTGCCGGGCATATGGTTGAGGCAGGGGAGAGCCTTTTGTCCATTTCACAAGATTATGGGGTGAGGTTGAAATCACTGTCACGCAAGAATGAATTATCTTACAATGCAGAATTAAAGGAGGGGCAAAAAGTATTGCTTCATTAGACCATTATAATGGCAGTTTGAGGCCTGAAACAATAATCATGGAAATACGTATTACAATTAAGGAATTTATAGATTAATGGATAAAGTGGGTTTTTTTTAAGATTTTATTAAAAAAGTCATAATAATGTTTGCTTTCTTTAGTAGAATTAGTAAATTTGTTATACCAAAATATTTTTATTTACAAAAGGGCTCGCCAGGTCTAAAAAGTTATAATTATTTGTTAAATTTGAAATTTAGATATCAATTTTCATTTAATTTGCATAACATTGCGGATAGGCTTTAATTTAATAAGGTTCTGGAAGCTGTTAAAGTCGCAAATAACTATGAAAAAAATAGTTACGATAAAAGAACAAAATCCTCGCATTATGAAAAAAATATTCTTTACGCTCTTATTTCTAATGGCCTTTTTGGCAGGTTTCACCCAGGTTCAGAACGCGGGTGGCATTATTACCGTTGAAAGCGGTGCGACACTGGTTATCGAAGGAAGTTATACCAGTTCCAGCAGCGGTGACATTGTGGTAAACGGCAATGTAGAGTTAAAAGGTCATTTTATTAACAATGGCGGGACTATCAATTCCGCTTCCAGCGGGACCATGAAATTCAACGGCACCTCAGCCCAGGAGATCAAAGGTTCCCAGACCACTGCATTCAACTGCAATGTGGAAATCAACAATGCAGGCGGGGTATCTCTGACCAGCGTTAGTGATACACTGAAAAAGGGACTCACTTTTACGAGCGGCAAGCTGACCCTGAATGCTTACGACCTGACCCTTGGAGCTTCTTCAACGGTCACAGGGGCCGGAGCAGGGAAATACATTGTGACCAACAGCACAGGGAAGCTGAGGCGCCCGGTAGGTGGTTCTGATGTGGCTTTCGCGGTGGGAAATGCTTCTTATAATCCATTGGTCCTGAATGAAGCAGGAACTGCTGACACTTACGGTGTCACCTTTGCCGATGCTCTTCCCGGTTCATGGGGAGGCGGCACTGCTCATACAGTGTTAGGAAGCTGGACAGTTACTGAAGCCATTTCAGGAGGCAATAACCTTACTGCAACAGCACAATGGAACGGAACCCAGGAGCAAACCGGCTTTGCCCGCACTGATTGTGCCGTCGGCAGAACCACTGATAATGGCTTGACTGTTGCATGGAAGCCATCAGCCGGTGCTTCAGGTGGCGACCCATATACGAAGAACGGAACAGGATTCACCGGCGTTGGCAAATTCATGGTAGCTGACTATTGGTTCGAAGGAATCGACCTGGACCTGGACTTATTCCTCGCAGGACCATACAGCAGCGGCACTATGTCGACAGCATTGAAAACGGCGGGATTGATTCCACTGAACGATCCATATGGCAATTCAACAACAGTTGCGTCAATTCCGGCTAATGCTGTTGACTGGATTGAGGTTCAATTGCGGAATAATAGCACACCTTCCACTATTGTTAAAAAGTATTCTTTCTTCGTTGATAATGCTGGAAATGTCCTTAATGTCGATGGAACAGTTGGTACGAAATTGACCGGTGTTGTTAAAGGAACCTACAAGGTTGCCGTTCGTCATCGTAACCACTTAGGGGTTATGAAAGCAACAGGGATTGACTTTACAACCGCTGGCCCGTTTGCATTTAATTTTGCAGCAGGGTCAGACATCTATGGTACAAATGCAATGCAAAACATAAGCGGAACCTATGCCTTATGGGCAGGCGATGCCAATTCTGACGGACAGATCATCTACCAGGGCGCAAGCAATGACCCGACACCCATAGGAACCTATATTAGTGGTTTTTCACCTTCATTCACATACGTTAAAAGCAATGTTTATCAGACTTTTGATGTAAACTTGGATGGAAGTGTGGTTTATCAGGGCAGCAATAATGACCCGACGCCGATCGGCTATTCTGTGAGCAACCACCCGGGTAATACAGGCAATTCATTTACCTATGTGATAGCACAACAACTGCCATAATAAAAACTTGAATAATCGAAAAATAATTCAATTATGAAAAAGATATTTATACTCATCTTAAGTTTATTCCTGATAGGTACTGCAAAAGTTGCTTTCTCCCAGAATGGGACAATAACTATTGGACTGATAGCAACTGAGTGCGATCAGATTATCGTTCAATGGAATTCGACCTTTGCCTTTGTGGGGACCGGAAGCAACCAGTGGACCCAATCCACTATAACCCTGACGTGGCCAAGCGCACAAGGAAGTTCCGTGCTTGGGAGTATTACAGCTATCGCTCCTGGTTTTACAGGTTGGCAGTATAACGGGTCTCCGACTCTGGTCGGGTCAGAATATCGACAAGAAATCATCCTGCTTAACGGAGGATATGTTCAAAATATCCCTGTTGGTATTACTGAAATCATTTCCATTAAACTGGCTGGAAGTGGAACAGCTAATTTCACATTGGCAAACCCGAACAATAATACCAATATTTCATCATTTAACTATGGAAGTGGTATTTGGAATGGAACATTGAGTCCTTCTACTGTGACAGGTGTCCCACTTGATGACATAGTCCGTTGGAATGGAACAAGATGGTGTGGAGGTAGCTCGACTACTTATTTTGGTGAGCCATCCAGTGCTGATATCGGCATAGATTGTTTTATTACCGGAGCCAGTGGCGTGCTTCACCAGTCCAATGCGCAGGTTCGCGACCTTACTGTGAATGCTAGCTGCAATCTGACAATAGCTCCAAATGCTTCTCTTTTAGTCAACCGTTTAAGTACGATAAATGGCGTGAATGGCTTGAATGTAGATGCCAATGCTACGGGAACCGGATCGTTTATTTCAAAAACAGGTACAGGTACCGGATTAAATTATGGAGGGAGTGCCAGTTCAAATGTCAAACAATATTTTACGGATAATATAACCTCTACAAATTATCATGTTCACCTGGTTGGACCCTTGGTAAATGACCCAAGCTACCAAACTTCTAATGGACATCTTGGCGTTTACCTGGGTGCTTTCAATCTAGTGAACACACAGACCTATGCTTATATTTATAATAATCAGCAGGGAAATCCTTGGGTAAATGTAGTGCCTGTAACCTATCCGGTGCCAACTACTCGTGGATTAGCTTTAAGTACGACGACGAACGCCTCCCAGACCATGTCGATGACCGGTAAAATGGTACATGGAAATATTACCACGGCAAATGGTAATACTGTTCAGAATACTGGCTTGAACCTTATTTCAAATCCATGGCCAAGTGGTATAAACCTGGAAAATTTCCTGACCACCAATAGCTATGACGGTAACACTTCGATTAATGATGCTGTGTATGTTTGGGAAGGTGCAAATAATTCAAACGGAGGCAACTACAGCGCTTACACTTATACAGTCGGTGGGACAGGTGGATTGACCGATGGTAAATTAAGAATTGGTCAGGGATTTTTTGTTGATTATACAGGTGCCGGATCTATTTCATTTCTGAATAATACTCATAGAGTACATGCCAATGGGATTCTTTTAAAGGATGATCCAGCTAATTTCCTCAGGATTAAAGCGATAGGCAATGAGTTTTCAGATGAATTAATTGTTGATTTCAGAGAAGAAGCATCGAGTACTTTTGGAAGATATGATGCAGAAAAATGGTCCAGTATGTATGAAGAAGCAACTGAAGCATGGACCTATTCCACAGATAATGTTGCCCTGACAATCAATACACTTGAACCACTAGGAAATCAGATGGTATCTGTTCCCCTTTCATTTAAATGCGGCACTGACGGTACTTATTTTGTTGAAGCTAGTAATGTCAACAGTTTTGAAATAGGAACTGAAATATATCTTGAAGACCTTAAACTGGGTGGCAATTGGTATAACCTGATGATGAACCCGGTTTATGAATTTACCGGTTCTCCGGACGATGCGCAGGCAAGATTTATTCTCCACTTCTTCGGACCCACGGCTATTGATGATCCTGATGGTGGCGTCGCCAAGAAGGCCATACAGATTTATAGCTGGCAACATGAAGCATATATCGTAAACCGTGGCCCAGAAACAGTGAAGGAATACATTGCCTATGACATGATGGGCCGTGAACTGCACCGCGGTACATTGCCGAACAACATGGTGAACAAGGTCACCATCGGTAACGTGTCAGCATATTATATCGTGAAAGTCATCACCAAGGAAGGTGGTGTATATACCGGTAAGGTCTACATTACGAAATAATTAAGGCCAATTATTAATCATAATTAATGAAAAAAATCCAAATATGAAAAAAGTAATATTGAACCTGATTTTAATAGGATTATTAATAATTGTTCCTGTGATCATTGTGAGTGCTTCAGCACCACCACCACCACCTCCTGGACCGGGTACCGGTGAATTGCCAATCGGTGGAACAGCGCCGATCGGCAGCGGCCTGGTTATGCTCATTTCAATGGGTATGGCATATGGGGCAAGGAAAATCTATAATGCCCGCAAACGGTTAGAAGAATAGATTCTTATCGTTCTTGCTTGAATAGTAAAATCCATCCTTATGGCTTCATGGCTATAGGGATGGATTCTTTTTTATATAAGGTTTAAGATTTGAGTTGGAGAAGGAAGTAATTTACCGCTGAATCTTTAAAAACTTTCCAAAGATGTAATGTTGCTTAACTGTCAGGCGCACGGAATAAATGCCCGCGGCAAGGTTAGAAACGTCCAGGTTAATCAGTCGTGTGGCCTGATCCGAGAAGTCTTTCTCCAGAACCTTCTGGCCAAGAGCATTAAAGACTTCTGCAAAGATATCAGCAGGCAGATCGGCATCAAGATAAATGTTCACTTCATCCGTGGCCGGATTAGGATAAATGCGTCCAACGACCTGGATATAATCTTTGAGCAAAAGGCTGTCGGACTTCTCACCGTCTGAGACTACCAGGCCAACATCATATAAACCCCCTTTGTCATATTGAATGTCAGGGGGATCCTGGCCCAGGTAAGTCGCCGGATTGCCCCCTTCAAACGTCCATTCCCAGGAATCAGGGATGCCGGAGGATTGATTGGTGAAATGAACAAGCCCTCCGGAAAGCAGAATGGTCTCGCTAGCAACAAATCCGGCCGAAAGGGATGAATTCATCCCGGGAAGGGAAGTAATGCCGGTATTATAAGGATCAAGCCAGTATTTCAATTGCTCCTCCGGAGCGGAGCCATTTTGATCCCAGGAGAAAGAGAATTTTCCATAATAATCCGGCTGATCCGGCCCCGTACCGGCACCTCCGCCACCAGGCTCACACGATGCCATTCCCCCGGTCAATGTTCCTATGATCCTTCCATTGTTGTCAAATAAAGGTGCGCCGGAAGAACCTCCTTCAGTAACGCCCCAGCCGTTGGCTGTTTCAGACCAGATGACCTGCCAGTGGGTATTTGGAATGCTGCTCCATTGGGAGGAAGTCAATGGATCGGTATAGGTTGATATTTTTTTTATGTCTCCGGCTGGATGATGAATGGAAACTCCGGATGTACTGGCGATATTTTCAGCGCTCCAGCCATTAAAATAAGGCTGATAATTTTGCGGAACGTCTTCATTCAGGCGTACCAGCAAGAAATCGGACCCAGTGGTAGAAGCGCTGGAAAGTTTCACAGCACCGGTCATCGTGCTGCTGGCCGGTGTGCCTGCAGGTGTTTCACACTCCGGGGCTTCATAATTGAAGTAGAATACCCATTGTGATAAATCATCCGGGGTGGCTTCAGGACCGCAATGGTCGGCTGTGATCAGGAAAGGCTGCAAATCCTGAAGGGCATTGTTGACCAAAGAACCTGAGCACCAGAAGAAGCTCCCATTATCTTTTACATAGATCTTAACCACGCCTCTTTTCTGTTTCTGCCAGTTATCCCCTTCAGGACAATTGATGTTCACCTCGCAGGGATCGGAGGAACCAAGATTAAGCACGAAAACCGGCACATCACGGTAAGCATAAGAGATCTCTGTTAAATAAAAATCAGGTAATTCATTAGATCCGGGTGATATTTCGAGCTCAATGGTGGCAGATTCGCCAGGGATGAGTTCCGTGGCGAATAGGTTATTTTTGCTGTTATTTAATAAGGTGTATGCCCCAAGTATCTTGTCTCTGTTTTCATTATAAATAAAAAGCCTTGAACCTTGTGTAAGCCTGAAATGATCGAAGCACATACTGATAGCAAGTGCCCCTTCACAGATAACCTTTACATGCCAAACTCTTGTGCCATCTGGCATGGTGACCCATTGGCCATCCTTTTCCGGGGTTATCCCGGCTGCTACCGGCACAGCGATGCGCCTGGGCAATGCCATTTTCTCCGATGCTACATCTGCCGAACGGATTGCTGACAAATCTGGCGATGGCAATGTGATTACCGGAACCTCCTGGTTCCTGAGATGAATGAAACTCAGCGGTGTCCCGCCCTGTGATATTTGGGAGAAGAGGGGAAAAGGGGACAAGCAGAAGACGAGAGTAAAGTATATTAGATTGCAAGAAATAACACGAAGAGCCTTGTGGCCTTTGTGAAATCCTTTGCGCCCTTTGTGGTTAAAATTACTCATTAACAAAGTATTGCAATATTATTTCAATAAAGAAACCTTTTGCTGGACTGACCGGTCATCGGAAGAAATCCTGATAATGTAGAGCCCGTTCGGCTGATTAGAGAGGTCGATCTTAGTACTACCCTGCTGTGCATCAATATGTTTGATCCAAATAGTTTTACCAAGAGTATTAAGAACAGAAACCTCAAGCATGCCTCCCTGCCTCCATGCCTCCAGGCCGTTTTCCAGCCGAACATTCAGCTCCCCGGCGCTTGGATTTGGATAAACAAAGAATCCCTTATTCCGGTTCATGTCTTTCACCATGACATTACCGACCACGATATAATCATTTTTGAGGTTGATATTATATCCATAGCTGTTCTTGGCCCGGAGCTGGACATCATAGGTGCCGGCGGCAGTGTATACGATTCCTGTGGGATTCTGCTGGCTGGAGCTTGCAGGAGTAGCTCCTTCAAAGGTCCAGATCCATTGGGTCGGGTTATTGGTTGAAAGGTCGAAGAAATTGACGGTGTCGCCGGTCATGATCTCTGTGACATCTGCATAGAAATCAGCTACCGGTGGCATACCGGCATTCACGGTGATATAATCGAGTTTCTCCTCGGAATCTGAGCCACCATTATTGGCAACTGTCAGCGTAACATCATAAACGCCCGGAGTATAATAAATAATGGAGTCAGGATTCTGCTCGAATGAGGAGATAGGCAGGCCTCCTTCAAATACCCAGTTCCAGCCCATAGGGTTGTTGGTGGAAAGGTCGGTAAAATCAATCATCTCGCCTTCAGTGATGACCACCTGGCTGGCGGAGAAATCTGCAACCGGGGCAAATACCTGGTCAACCGTGATGAAGCCTGTTTTGGTCTCAGTATCCGTTCCATCCGGATTGGTGACAGTGAGGGTCACATCGAAAACACCGTACTGGCTGTAAGTAACTGACGGATTTTGCTGGGATGATGCATTGGGCGTTCCGCCGGGGAAGGACCATTCCCAGGAAGAGGCAGGATTGCCGGTTGTCAGGTCAATGAAATTGACTGTTTGCCCCTGCAGAATATGATTCGTATCAGATGAGAAATCGACCACCGGCGGGAGGATTTGCGAAGAAATACCCGGTTGCCTGAGTATGCCGGTATTTGTCGGGTCGAGCCAGTCTTTGAGCCTCGTGGCAGCTGTGGTGCCATTCTGGTCCCAGGAATAATAAATTTTTCCGAAGTAATGCGGCGATGGGTTGTCGCAGGTATTCGCAGTAGTTCCTCCAGAAAGGTCACCCATAATCAACCTGTCCTGGTCGAATATCGGGGAGCCGGATGATCCACCCTGCGTAGTAGCCAGCCCGTTAACGGTGGGAGCCCAGATCACACGCCAGTGCGTCGGAAGACCATTCCACCAGGTGGTTGAGACCAATGGAGTACTATAAGTGGTGACTTTTTTAATATCTCCGGCCGGATGGTGCAGACAGACACCGCTGTCGCCGGGAATATTTGTCCTGTTCCAGCCGTTGTAATAAACGTTGTAATTAGCAGGAGGGGTGCTATTTAGTTGAACCAGGTAAAAATCAGAACCGGCATCCGAAAAGGATGGATCATTGGCTTTCAGCGTGCAGCCGTTGGTGGTATTATTGCTGGGGCCCCAGGTTGCGCTGCAGGTCGAACCCTGGTAATTAAAATAGAATATCCATTGGGTCCTGTCCGTTGCCGAGGAACCTTCGCCGCAATGGGCAGCGGTAAGGAAATAGGGGACCCTGTTGTTGCTGGTGTTATTGATCAAGGAACCAGAGCACCAATACCAGCTATTGCCAATCTTTATTGAAATGCGTGCGATCCCCTGGATCTGGTCTTCCCAGCCTAAACCTTCCGGGCATTTCACATTGATCATACAGGGCCATGATTGTTCCCTGTTCTGCCTGGTCTCTTCGAATTCAATGAAACGATAGGCATAGGCGACTTCAGCAATGCTGATCATTGGCTCTTCATTCATTCCAGCCGGTTCCGAATATTCCAGTGTCACTGCTTCACCCTGGATAAATTGCGTGGCAAAAAGCCCGGATTCATCGTTGTTTTCGGACGTGAATGCTCCTATGATTTGAGTTTTAGCCGCATTATACAGGTAAAGCTTTCCTCCTTCGGGAAGGTAGAATTGGTCATAATACACCCCGAGGGCCAGGGCACCGCTCACTGACAGCTTTAATCGCCATAAATGACTGCCATCCGAAAGTGTCTCCCATGTGCCTGCGGTATTCATGTCAAGATTAACCGGCACGGAAACAGCCATCCTTTCAGGACCGGGGAACTGGGATTCGGCATTTTCCTGGTCTTCCAGGGCAACCTGGTCCATATCCGGCTGAGGCAGCGACCGGGAATCGAATAATAGATTAATTGGTTCAGAAGTAGTAAAGCTGAGGGGACTTCCTCCCTGGCTGATCTGTGCAATAGAAATGAAACCAGTCAGCAAAAAAGTCAAGGTAAGAATTGCGGAAAGGCGAAACGAATACAGCTTCATATTTAAGTAGTTTTCGGTTAATATCCGGGGTAAAATTTTGATGACGGGAGCAAAGATAAATATTATCTGTTCTAAGGAAATGGAAAAAATGTGTCAAATTCCCCGGAAAATTGTACTTTTGAGTAACAGCCAAAACCAATAGAAATGCCCAAGATCATCATAACCGGAGCCGCCGGATTTATCGGAAGTTTTCTCGCTGGAAAACTGAACAATAAAGGATACGCTGACCTCGTGCTGGTCGATGATTTCAAGCGCAAGGCCAAGGAAGGGAATTTTGTGCATAAAGCTTTTTCTGAGCTGGTAGACAGGGAGCAATTTTTCCAGTGGCTCGAAAAGAAAGCAGGTGAAATTGAATACATATTTCACATTGGGGCCAGGACTGATACGGCGGAATTCGACCGTTCCGTTTTTCAAAAACTCAATGTGGATTATTCAAAGTCGGTATGGCAATATTGCGCCGATCACCAGATCCCTCTGATTTATGCCTCCTCTGCAGCCACATACGGTCTTGGAGAAATGGGTTACGAGGATGACCACGATATTGTCGGGTTACTTAAGCCGCTCAATCCATATGGAGAATCCAAGAACGAATTCGATCAATGGGTTTTGGGTCAAAAATCTGCGCCGCCCTTCTGGGCCGGGATGAAGTTTTTCAATGTATACGGCCCCAATGAATACCATAAAAACCGGATGGCATCGGTCATCTTTCACGCGTTCAATCAGATAAAGGAAACCGGTAGTGTCAAGCTGTTCAGATCACACCGGGCTGATTTCAGGGACGGGGAGCAATCGAGGGACTTCGTCTATGTGAAAGATGTCGTCAATGTCCTGTTTTTCCTGATGAAACGAGGCGAAACAAACGGTCTGTACAATCTTGGCACGGGGAAGGCCAGGTCATTCCTGGACCTGGCAAGGGCTACCTTCCGGGCAATGGATGTGCCTGAAAATATTGTCTTTATTGATACTCCGGAAGATATCAGGGAAAAGTACCAGTATTTTACGGAAGCACCAATGGGTAAACTGATTTCTGCCGGTTATGATAATGAATTCTACTCCCTGGAAGAAGGAGTGGAGGAGTATGTCAGGGAGTTCCTGGTTAATGAAAGATACTTTTAAGGCAGTCTGTTCAGGAAAGCTTTTTATCCAGATCGACCAAAAATTGCCTTATTTCCTGCAATGTTTTGACCACATCCTGATTTATTTCCGCTTCAGACTTGTTTTTAGAGAGATATTCCCTGGCACCTTGGATCGTATATCCTTTTTCTTTTACGAGATGATAGATCAGGCGAAAATTCTCAATATCCCTGGAGGTAAATAAGCGGTTTCCTTTCTTGTTCTTCTGAGGTTTTAGAATTGAAAATTCTTTTTCCCAGAAACGGATCAGGGAAGCGTTCACATTGAACATCCCCGCTACTTCGCTAATTGAGTAATATAATTTATCAGCCATGGCAATATCTGTTAATCCATGGTTTGGGACGGCTTCTGCGACAGGATCAGCATCTCTTCGTACTGTTCAGGTGTAATATCGTTGAAGAAATAATTGATCGGGTTGATGGGCGTATTGCTTTTCCAGACTTCATAATGGCAATGGGGTGAGGTGGATTTGCCCGTACTCCCAACCGTTCCGATTATTTGTCCGCGGGTGACACGATCGCCTTTCCTGATTTTGAAACTTTGCAGATGGGCATACATGGTTTTATACCCGAAGCCGTGATCGATGATGACCTGGTTGCCATAACCTGTTGGGGCCCGCTCTGCGGTGATCACCACTCCATCGCCGGTGGCATAGATATCAGTGCCAATGGGTGCAGAGAAATCAACGCCTTCATGGAACTTGGTGATTTTGTAATAGGGATCGGTGCGGTATCCAAAGTAGGAAGAGAGCCTGCGGAGGTCTTTATTACTTACGGGTTGGATGGCGGGAAGGCTCGCAAGGAGCCGGGCCTTATTCTTGGCCATGTCATAAACTTCATCGAAAGATTTGGTCTGGACATACATTTGTGCCGTGATCTGGTCCAGCCTGGAAGCTGTCATTTTGAGCAGATCCGAATTCCGGAAGCCTTCCAGGTCCTTGTAACGGTCGGCACCGCCGATGCCTGCTTTCCGCACATCACTTGGAATCGGTTCTGATTCAAAGATCACCCGGTAAATATTATCATCCCTGTCGGCCATATCATTCAGAACCGCCTGGATCTTATCCAGCCGCTCATTGATAAGCTTATACTGAAGCTCATACTGCTGCACCTCTCTTTTAAGCATCCTTTCTTTGGGGGAATCGACCACGTAAAATGCCACAAGCAATATCACAGCCGAAAAGACCACACTGGTAGATAAGTA
>Ga0208980_10000668_pt1 | contig 19820 bp, 14 predicted proteins | sample WetSurMetagenome_3_FD_187993 | JGI IMG/M metagenome (GOLD analysis project Ga0208980, IMG submission 187993) | Wetland microbial communities from Twitchell Island in the Sacramento Delta, sample from surface sediment Aug2011 Site A1 Bulk (version 2) | ecosystem: Environmental > Aquatic > Marine... | reverse complement strand
GCCCATCTGTATCGCGACCGCGGCGATGCGGAAAATCCCTTTTACGAGCTGAAAAATCACTGGGGCTGGGGCGGCTGGCCTCCAGGGTCTGGGACCTGGCCGGCTGGCACCTGGAGCTGTATCTGGAGGGGAGTGAGCTCCCGCGCCTGGAGGATCGGCTCAAATGTCTGCCCGTCCTCTGCATCGACCACCTGGGTATATCCCGGGACGGCTTGACTTGCCTCCTGCGTCTGGCGGGGTGCTCGGGTGAAGGCAACGGGTTACGGCCGGGTGGATCTGGATGTGCCAGCAATGTTGCAGGCGCTGGCCCGGGTCGACCCTGGCCGTCCTGGGGGCCGATCTTGCCCCGCGAGTGCTGTGGGACAACGCCCGCGATCTCTATCGTCTTCCCCGGACGGGGTGGGCTAACCCCTTAACGCGGCAGCTTCAGGGTCACCTCCTTGACCTGCTCCATGGCGTGAATGGCTGCCTCCAGGTTGATTTGGTCGGGGTTCTCGGTGCTCTGGGCGCGCAGACGCCCCATCAGCTCGGGTTGCTCCAGGGTGTAGCCGTTGCCGGATTGTTCCTGCACATAGGCGGCCCAGGGCACGAACTTGGTCAGGGGGAAAAGGCGTCCCTCGGTGGGGGAGACGTCGATGTTCAGGCCGGCGACGAACAGCAGGCGCTTACCCTGGTAGGCGTGCTCCTTGACCAGCGTGCGGTAGGTGCGGTCGAACTCGATCTGGGTGTTGATCTGCGCGGCGGTCAGGGGCGGTGAGGGTGCGGTGACGATCAGCGGCATGAAGCGCATCAGGTTCTGCTCGAGGTGCTCGCGGCCTTCCTCGTCGGTCGATACGTTGCGGCGGAAGAAGAAGAGATCGGGCGTGAGGGCGGCGCCGATGGGACGGGGCTCGGTGGTAAACCGCTCCAGCCCCAGTTCCCGTACCAGCCCCTCCGCGGCGAGAAACACCTTGGAGGTGCTGAGTGACTGCACGTACTGGGGCTGCCCGTCCTCGCTGTGCCGCACCAGGGTGGCCAGGCGCAGAAACAGGCCTTGCTCGCGGCGCTGATTCAGCAGTTGGTTGTCGATGGTGATCAGGCCCTGGCCATCGCGCTGGTGGATCAAAACTTGGCCTTTGGCGAACTCGTACTCCCTCCGATACCAGTCGATCACCCCGCAGATCTTTCCGCAACTGGTGGAGGACTCCTGGTCCTTGGTCTGCAGCCGCCGATAGGTGCCGAAGGTGCCGGTCTCCGCCTCGTAGCCGACGTGGCTGGCCTGAAGCAGGACCAGGTCCTCCCCATGATGGGCGTGGGGACCGTGGCGATCGGTGGCCACCACCCCGCCGACCTGGCCGTGATTGAAGGGAAAGGTGCCGAAGTGTTTCGCCAGGAGGATGATCGGGTAACCCTGGCTCTCGTCGGAGCAGAAGGCACGGGAAGCCATGATCTTGCCGCTTTGCATGCCAAGGGTGCGGCACAGGTTGTACAGGCGTGGCACGAACAGGCTGTAGCGCATGGCCAGATTGGCGATCTGGAAGTTGGCCAGGGGCTCAGGGGTCGGGCTGTCGGCGCGATACATGGGCTCACCTCGCACAGGGTGCAGTCGCAGGGTTTAGGTCAATCCTCGCATATCCGGATAGATGTGGCACTTAGGGCAGCGGGGCGTCCCCGTGCGAGGCGGGGGCGAGCCTTTCGGTGCGATCTACCCTGACGGGTTAGTGGGGTGCCGCCCGCAGGCGCGCAAGGGTCGTGTCTCCGTGCCGAAGCTCAAGGACCCCATCGGTGATCCGGAACCGCTCGGTGCGCTTGAGGGCGTCGAAGAAATTCCGCTCCATCGCGGCCTCCTCGACGCAGGCGCGCAGGGTGCCCGCCAGGGAGGAAAACCTCAGTCCCTCGCCGTCCTGGGTGAACTGGCCGCGGAAGCGATTGCATCCGCTGTAGCCGCTCACCGAGCGGATGCGCGGGTCGAGCAATATCTCGGGGGTGTGCTGTGGGTGCCTGGGCGCAACGGCCGTCCCACCAAGCTCGAACAAGCGCCAGCGGGTGCCGGAGAGGGGCATCGCCGCGAGCGGGCCGCACTCCTGGCCTGGCCCAACCCGCCCAATGGCCTCCAGTACCAGGGTTGCCACTGGCCGGTTGGCTTCCATTCCCGGTCGGCGCTCGATGTGGCCGCGCACCCTGACCAGGACTGGCTCTCCCGGGCCGGAACCTGCGGCCAGGTATGCCCGTTCCAGCTCGAGGTATGCCTGCTCCATGGCCACCGGGTAGCGCTGGCCGCTGCGGCAGTCGGTGAACAGGGCCGCATCCGCCAGATACTGGAACAGGCCCTGGTACTCAGCGCTCGCGGGGGGGGCCGCCTTGGTTGCTGGGTCCACCGGGCTCGCGGCAACGACACCTGTTAGCAGAAGGCTCAACAAGAGCAATCGGGACATGGCGGGGTCCTCACACCAATCCGCCCAATCTGCCGCCTCGCCTTCGCCTCTGCCGCCCACGCAACTCCCATAGCTTCAACCTCCAATCAAACTAGCCATTTTGTTAGGAATGGTGCGCATCGGCTGCTCGGCCTGTGCCACAGCAGGTCTAGTGCCTCCGCATACTCCTGCTTCCTCCCGTCCAGAAACAGTATCTGCAGGGCAATCAGCATAGCCTCCTGCAGGAAGGTTGAATCGCGGCGGTAGCCAAGGCCAGCGTCCTCTTCTAGCCTCTTGACGTGTCCCTCCCCGTACACTCCCATCAACCACGAGGCTTCCTCGCAGGAGAGGCCAAGATCAACCCGAACCCGCTTGAAGTTTCTGTGGGTGGGGATCTATAACACTTTTTCTTCAGATTTCATACTCCGGTTCCCCAGTGATTAGCCCTCAATGTGGCTGTCAGCTCAGCTATGAGCTGCCTCTATATCCTCAACGTTCTCCTATAGGGTCCCCAGAAGCCACCGAGGGGTTCAGCACCATTGCGCGCTGGCGGTTTCCGCGTTGCCATGCCGCCAGAATTAGCCGTCGCCGGGGCGTGATGCAGTACCTGGACCATGTCGATCCCGATGGCAACCGGCGGAGGCATCCGCGCATTTTCTTGTGTGCCTTCGTGTAGCTGCCGGACCAGAGGCCGGTCAGCCCTGTAGTGGATGAGCAAAGCCCATCCACCCCTCCGCGTCGGAGCCGGTGGATGTTGATACCCTTTTTATGTTTTCGCTGTCATCCTCCGGTTGCTCGTGACTCCGCGACTCCGCCATGAACCCCAGACCTTCTTTTCGCCTCGATCTACGCCGTGCTCGCGGGCCGTCGCGCTATGGCCTTTCGGTGCTCGTCTGTATCGCCACGACGCTCATCGCCAAACCCCTGTCCCCCCACGTGGATCCGGTGAACCTGGCCATGCTGTTTCTGCTGGGGGTGTTTGTGGTCGCCCTGCGCCTCGGCTGGGGACCGGCCTTGCTGGCCTCGTTCCTGAGCGTGGCCGTGTTCGATTTTTTCTTGGTACCGCCCCACCTGTCTTTCGCGGTTGCGGACGCTCAGCATCTGATCACCTTCGTCGTGATGTTGACGGTAGCCCTGATCACCAGCCATCTGGTGGCCCGTTTAGGACGCCAGACCGAGGAGGCACTGGAACGGGAGAGTCGCACGCGCGCCCTGTACGAGATGGCGCGGGAACTGGCGGGGACGGTGGCGTTGGCGCAGGTGGCGGAGATCACCGAGGGCTTTCTCGGCCAAGTCCCCGGAGTTAGCTCCAGACTCCTGCTGCCCGACCCTGCCGGGGAGCTGCACACTCCGGAGGCCGATGGATCCGCCATAGGGGACATGAGCCCGGGGCGGCAGGCCTATGCGTTGGGCGAGCCCGTCGAAGTCTCGATTCCGATTGAAGGCAAGGTACGGATCTACCTGCCCCTCGCCGCGCCCGGACGTGCTCCAGCGGGTGTACTGGAGGTGATCGTGGATGCAGCGACACTGCAACGCGAACGACCCCTGCTCCACGCCGTCGCGCCCTTGGCGGCCATTGCCGTGGAGCGCCTACGCTACGCAGAGGCGGCCAAGGCAACCCAGGTGCAGGTGGAGGGGGAACGGCTGCGCAATTCGGTGCTATCGAGTCTGTCTCACGACCTGCGCACCCCGCTCACGGCCCTGGTCGGCCTGGCCGACACCCTGGTCATTGCCGGAGACGCCTTGCCCCCTACCCATCGGGAGACGTCCCAGGCCCTAAAAGAGCAGGCGGTGAAGCTGGCGGGCACGGTGCACAACCTTTTGGACCTGGCCCGCCTGAATGCCGGGCGGGTGGGCCTGCGCAAGGAATGGCAACCGCTGGAGGAGGTGGTAGGGGCGGCCATCAAGCTGCTGCGGTCGGCCTTGGCCCAGCATCTGCTGACAGTGGAGCTCGACCCGGATCTGCCTTTGCTGGAATTCGACGCCCTGCTGATCGAGCGGGTCATCGGAAACCTGCTGGAAAACGCAGGTAAGCATACGCCGCCGGGTACCGCTATCGCCATCACCGCGCATCGGGACGGACATCAGGCCATCGTCAGCGTCTGCGACCATGGCCCCGGGTTTCCGGTCGGCGGCGAGCTCCTTGCTCCCTTCGACCATGGCGAGACACCCACCGGCAAAAGGGGTATCGGTCTGGGCCTTGCTATCTGCAAGGCGATCGTCGAGGCGCACGGTGGCCGCCTGACCCTGGACAATCCATCCGAGGGCGGCGGCTGTGCGAGGTTTTCCCTCCCCTTGGGGTCGCCGCCGGCAATCGAGGAGGAAACTGGGGAGGAGGCGCCGTGAGCACGATTCTGCTGGTCGAAGACGACCCCCAGATCCGCCGCTTTGTACGCATCGCCTTGCAGGGCGAGGGCTGTGCAGTGCGGGAGGCGGGCAGTGTCGCCGGGGGACTGGCCGCGACCAGGGACCACCAGCCGGATCTGCTGATCCTGGATCTCGGCCTGCCGGACGGCGATGGACTGGAGCTCATCGCGAATCTGCGTCCCTGGGCCGACGCGCCCATTCTGGTGCTGTCGGCGCGCAGCCTGGAGACGGACAAGGTGACCGCCCTGGATCGGGGGGCGGACGACTACCTGGCCAAGCCCTTCGGGGTGGCCGAGCTACTGGCCCGGGTGCGGGCACTGTTGCGCCGCCGCAGTGCCCGCGAGCTCTCTGGCCCTCAGCTGAGCTTCGGAGAGGTGGTCGTGGATCTCGCCCGGCGCACAGTGGTCCGGGCGGGGGAGGGGGTGCACTTGACCCCCATCGAGTACCGCCTTCTCACGTTGTTTCTTAGCCAGCCCGACCGGGTCCTCACCCAACGCCAGATCCTGCGGGAGGTTTGGGGACCGGGTCACAGTGACAGCAGCCATTACCTGCGGGTCTACGTGGGTCGGCTGCGCCACAAACTGGAGATTGATCCCACCCAACCCCGCCATCTCATCACTGAGACCGGGGTGGGGTACCGGTTCGTTTTCTGAAGACCAAGTGCTCCCCCAACACCCCTCAACAGCAACAACGCTTACATTACAGAAGGTCGCCATGGACTCCCAATACAAGAATCTCTCTGCCCTCATCGTCAGCGCCATCGGCGTCGTGTACGGAGACATAGGCACCAGCCCCTTGTACGCACTCAGGGAAACCTTTGCCGGTCATCACCCGCTGCCGGTGATCCCGGACAACATCCTGGGGGTGCTGTCTCTCGTCTTCTGGGCCATCACCATTTTGGTCTCCGTCAAATATGTAGCGATCATCATGCGGGCGGATAACCATGGCGAGGGGGGCAGCCTGGCTTTGCTGGCCCTGGTCACCGAGATCGTCAAGGGGAGTAGAGTGACCTGGGTCATCGGTGTGCTCGGCATCTTCGCCGCCGCCCTGTTTTATGGCGACAGCATGATCACCCCGGCCATTTCGGTATTGAGCGCGGTGGAAGGCTTACAGGTGGTCGCGCCCGAGCTTGGGGGCTACGTGTTACCGATCACGGCTGTGGTGCTCACGCTCTTGTTCTGGATCCAGAAGCGGGGTACGGGGGCGGTCGGTCTCTTGTTCGGCCCCATCATGTGCTTCTGGTTCGCCGCCCTTGCCCTGTTCGGCGTCATCGCCATCGTCGCCAATCCCTCCGTGCTCTCGGCGGTCAATCCTTGGTATGGCGTCCGCTTCTTCGCGGCGCACCCCTGGGAGAGCTTCATTGCGCTGGGCGCCGTGGTGCTCTCCGTGACCGGCGGCGAGGCGTTGTACACGGATATGGGGCACTTCGGGAAGCATCCTATCCGCTTGGCCTGGTTTAGCTTCGTCTTGCCTGCCCTGCTCTGCAACTATTTTGGACAGGCCGCCTTGCTGCTCGGCAATCCCGCCGCGATCGAAAGCCCCTTTTACCTTCTTGTGCCGGAATGGCTGGGCCTCCCCATGGTGGGTCTCGCCACCCTGGCCACGGTCATCGCCTCCCAAGCCGTGATTTCCGGGGCCTTTTCGGTCGCCCGTCAGGCCATCCTGATGGGGTATCTGCCCCGCATGCAGATCAAACATACCTCGGGCGAGGAAAAGGGCCAGATCTATGTCCCCTTCACCAATCTGACCCTGTATCTCGGCGTCATGGCGCTGGTGCTCGGCTTCCAGTCCTCGAGCAACCTGGCCGCCGCCTACGGTGTGGCGGTCACCGGCACCATGACGATCGACACCATTCTGGTCATCTTCGTGATGCTGCATCTCTGGCGCTGGAGCTGGCCGGTCGTGGCGCTGGTCGCCGGCACCTTCCTCGTCGTGGACCTTGCCTTCTTCAGTGCCAACGCGCTCAAGATACCCCAGGGCGGCTGGTTCCCGCTGGCCATGGGTCTGTTGTCGTTCACCGTGCTGACCACCTGGAAGCGGGGTCGTACCAATGTCTTTCGGGAAATCGCCAGACAAGGCATGCCCTTGGATGCCTTTCTCGCATCGATCGATGAGTATATTCACCGCGTCAGCGGGACGGGCGTCTTCCTGACCAAAGACCGGGCGGGAATTCCCGCGGCCCTGCTACACAACCTCAAGCACAATAAGGTGCTGCACGAGCGTGTGGTGCTGGTGACGGTGACCACGGCGGAGGTGCCCTATGTCGGGGCAGAAGAGAGATTGCACCTGGTGGACCTTGGCAAGGGCTTCTGTCGCCTGGAAATCCGTTACGGTTTCATGGAGCAACCCGATATCCCTGCCGCGTTCGCTCAATGCAAGCAACATGGCCACGAGTTCGAGCCCATGGAAACCTCCTTCTTCCTGAGCCGCGAGACCGTGATTCCGAGCGTTAAACAGGGGATGGCGCTCTGGCGCGAGCATCTGTTTGCACTCATGACCCGCAATGCCACCAGTGCCACGGAGTTCTTCCGTATCCCGACTAATCGTGTTGTCGAATTGGGAACGCAGTTGGAGATATAGCCGGAGGCGCGGCGAGTAACCATTCCGATCGATGGGAGCGGATTGTACAGCTACTACCGGGCGAGCCGAGCGACCGCGGGTTTACCGCAGCGACAATCGCTGGTTCGTCGAGGCGGGAGCGCAGGGGCGATTGGCAGCTCACGCGAAGGGCTGACAACGAGGATCCATGCCTTGGCCAAGGCCCTCGACAACCTCGCCCACTGGCGCCTTGCACCCAGACAAGCGGCCGACGCGACCGAAGCTGACCCGCTGCTTGATGGCGTCGTCGCCGATGCAGAATCGCAACGCGATACGATAAGCTCGACAGTTGCTACAACGCATTCACCATCGCTGCGGCGTGGATCTGCTCGCCTAATGCCAACACCACCTAGAGTCGCCACGAAAATGTTCTCTCTAGCACCATGAAGATAATCATTCTCGGTGCCGGTCAGTCCGGTGCATCGGTGGCGGAAATCCTGGTTTCCGAGCGTAACGACCTGACGATTGTGGATACGGACGAGCGCCGGCTGCGGGCGATCCAAGAGCGTCTAGACCTCCGCACCGTGCTCGGCGATGCCACACTGCCATCCGTACTACGGGCGGCCCAAGCCGGAGATGCGGACATCTTGTTGGCTGTGACCCATAGCGATCATGTCAACCTGTGTGCCTGCCGCACGGCCGAGACCCTGTTCAACATTCCGACCAAGATCGCCTTTCTGCGTTCCCCGGACTACACGGAATTCCCCGAATTGCTGAGCGCGAATAGCTTCGCGGTGGATCACAACATCTGCCCCGAGCAGCTCGTAACCGACTATATCGTCAGGCTGATCGAATTTCCCGAGGCACTGCAGGTGCTGGAATTTGCCCAGGGTCTGGTGAGCCTGGTGGCGGTGCGGATCGCATCGGACGGGGTTCTCGTGGGGCAGCGGGTGGCGGACATCCGCAAGTATGTTCCCCGCGCCGAGGTGCGCATCATGGGCATCTCCCGCGGTGACCGGACCCTCGTCGCGGAAGGCGACACGGCGATCGAGGCAGGGGACGAGTTGTTTTGTCTCGCCGCCACCCAGGAACTGCGCGACGTCATGCGCGGGCTCGGCAGCAAGGAAAGGCCCTGCAAGCGCATTATGATCGCCGGTGGGGGCAATACCGGCTTGCGGCTCGCCAAGGCCACCGAGGCCAAGTTCGTGATCAAGCTCATCGAATTAGACAGTGCACGGGTGCAGGATCTCGCCTACCGGCTCGGCCGTACCCTGTTGTTGCAGGGCGATGCCGCGGACGAGGCCCTGCTCGCGAACGAAGGGATCGGCAACATGGACTTTTTCCTTGCCATGACCGACGACGAAGAGACCAACATCGTGGCCTGTCTGTTGGCGAAGAAGATGGGGGCGCGGCGGGTGCTGGCCCTGATCAATCGGGGGGTGTATGCAAACCTGGTGCAGTCCGACCGGATCGACATCGCCATCTCGCCGGCCCAGATCGCCCTTAGTGCCCTGATGATTCATGTGCGCCGGGGTGACGTGGCCGCCGTTCACAGGATCCGCCACGGGGCCGCCGAGGCCCTGGAGGTGGTCGTCCATGGCGACGCGACTACCTCCAAAGTGGTGGGCCGACGCATCGAGCAGCTCGCGCTGCCCAAGGGGGTCAGCATCGGCGCCATCGTGCGCCCCAACCAAGCGGCGAACCTCGGGGGGCCCGAGCCGCAACCAAGCGACGCCAGCGGCTACCAGGTGCTGATGGCCCAGCGCGATACCCAGATTCAATCCGGCGACCATGTCATCGTCTTTCTGGCCGACCGCAAGTCGGTGACACAGTTGGAAAGACTGTTCGAGGTGGGAATCTTTTTCATTTAGGACCCAGCGGATATGATCCAGATTCTGTCAGTCCTCCGGGCCTTTGCCCTGATTCTCAAGATGTTCAGCGCCGCGATGCTGGTGCCGGTCGTCGTCTCTTGGATCAACCAGGACGGGGCCGAGCGGGCCTATGACGACGGGCTGCTCATCAGCCTCGGTATGGCCCTGATCCTCTGGCTGGTGGCCCACCGGGACCGGCGGGAGCTGCAAATCAAGGATGGGTTTCTCTTGGTGGTCATGGTCTGGGCCTTGTTGCCGGCCTTCGCGGCCATCCCCCTAATGGATTATTTTTGGCCCAATCTGTCGTTTACCGACGCCTATTTCGAGACCATGTCCGGCGTCACCACAACCGGGGCGACGGTGCTGACTGGCCTGGACAAGCTGCCATTTTCCATCAACCTTTGGCGCGGGGAGCTGCAGTGGCTGGGCGGCATGGGCATCATCGTCCTGGCGGTGGCCATCCTGCCCTTCCTGGGGGTTGGCGGCGCCCAGATATTCAAGTGGGAGTCCCCCGGCCCCATGAAGGAATCCAAGCTGACACCCCGGATCGCGGAATCCGCCAAGAGCTTCTGGTCTGTCTACGTGGCGATGACCCTGGCCTGCATTCTGGCGATGTGGTTGGCCGGTATGACCTGGGGCGATGCGGTCTTGCATGCCTTTGCCGCCCTGGCGACCGGCGGATTCTCCACCCACGATGCGAGCTTCGGCTATTTCGACTCGCCCGCCATCGAAGCGGTCACGATCCTCTTCATGACCCTGGCCGCGATGAATTTCGGCACTCACTTTCTGGCCTGGCGGGAGAAGAGCCTCTCCCCCTATCGCGTCGACTTCGAGATCGGCTGGTTTCTGCTCGTCATGTACGGAAGCATACTCGGCTTGGCACTTTTCCTCTGGGGGATGGGGACCTATGAGGATTTTTTTACGGCACTTCGCTTCACCGCGTTCAATGTCGTGTCCATTTCCACCACCACCGGTTTTGCCAATACGGATTTCAACCTCTGGCCGCTGTTCGCCCCCCTGTGGATGTTGTTTATGTGCAGCTTTGTCAGTTGCTCCGGCTCCACCGGCGGGGGAATCAAGATGATCCGCGGCATCGCCCTGTACAAACAGGTATTTCGCGAGCTCATGCGTGCCACCCACCCCGCTTCGCATCGCGCCATCTGGATCGGCGGGGAGGCATTGCCGAACGGTATTGTCTTTGCGGTGCTCGCGTTTGGCTTCATCTATATGGTGATCGTCGCCTCTTTTACCCTGGCGTTGGTCGCTACCGGCCTGGATCTGACCACCGCCTTTTCGGCGGTGGTGGCCACGATCAACAATACAGGCCCAGGACTGAACCAGGTGGGACCGGCCACCACCTTTGCGGTGCTGACCGACACCCAGACCTGGATCTGCAGCATTGCCATGTTGCTGGGACGTCTGGAGATGTTCCCCGTGCTGGTGGTGCTAACGCCTTCGTTTTGGTTCCGATAACCGGTTAGGTGGCGATGGGATGGGGTGGCTGTAGCATGTGTCAAGCTTTCTCCGGTTACCAAACTTCGAGATTGTGAAAGTATTCGCCGTCCCGCCCCGGAAGGACGCACTGGCGTGCGGGGTGGGCGGTGAAGGTCCATGGACCGCCTCAGGGTCAACCGGGCATAGTGACAGCGGGAAATCGCCCCAAGTCGTCTATACGGCCCATGAATATCGAAAAAGTAGAGGGTGCATCATCCTTCTTCCTGAGCCGCGAGACCGTGATTCCGGGCGTTAAACAGGGGATGGCGCTCTGGCGCGAGCATCTTTTTGCCCTCATGACCCGCAATGCCACCAGTGCCACGGAGTTCTTCCGTATCCCGACCAATCGCGTTGTCGAATTGGGAACGAAGTTGGAGATATAGCCAGGGGGCTCGGCGATGGGGCGTGGTTGCGTTCATTTGTGGCTGTATGCCCTTTCCAGGGTTATCGGTGCCGGCGGAGGCCTCCGCGCACCGGCGCAGCGCGGGCGGGGTCCTCTGGCCAGGTGTGCTTGGGGTAACGGCCGCGCATCTCCTTGCGCACCGCCGTATAGCTACCGGCCCAGAAGCCCGCCAGGTCGCGGGTGACTTGCAGCGGCCGGCGCGCGGGGGAGAGCAGGTGCAGGGTGAGCGCTACCCGGCCGGAGCACACCGATGGGGTCGTCGCCGCCCCGAACATCTCCTGCAGCGGGACCGCCAGCACCGGGTCTTCGCCGGCGGTGTAATCGAGTCGCCGCCGGGTTCCGGCAGGGGTGGCAAGTGCCGTCGGGGCCTCCTCGTCGAGGCGCCTGCGGTGCTCCCAGTCGAGGCGCGAGAGGAGCACCGCGGTTAAGTCGAGCGCGCGGACCTCTGCCAGGGACTGCTTGCCGGGGAGCCAGGGTCCCAGCCAGTCGGCCGGATGTCCCGCAAGCCACTCATCCGCGAGGTCGGGCCACCCGCCGCCGGGCTCGACCCGGCGTAGCAGGGCCACTCGCGCTTGGAGTTGCCGCGCATCTGGGCTCCAGGACAGGGCCTGGGCGAAGCGCCGCTCGATCTGTTCCGTCAACAGGGGTACCGCCTGCTCCGGGTGCGCCAGGGGTTGGGGGTGGGAGCTGATGACCAAGGCACCCAGGCGCTCTTCGCGGCGGACGGCGACCGCCTCCCTGCCGGCGTCCCAGTAGACCGCATCCTTGATCTCGATGTGGTCCGCCAGGACCCGCCGCAGCGCCGCCTCCGACAGGGGCAGGGCGAGGCGGATGCGCCCCTCCCGGCCCCCGGCGTCGAGATCGGCGACCACCAGCAGCTCCTGTACCGCGAGCGGATCATCGACTGGTAGGACCGCCCCGGTACCGGCAGCGAGCAGGTAGCGGCCGTCCACCCCCGGGCGCCGCTTGGCTACCCGGTCCGGGTAGGCGAGGGCGAGCAGGGCGCCGGGCTCGACGCTCGCTCCCTCTCCCGAGTCGCCTGTGTTGCGCAGGAGTTGGCGGCTCACGCGGTCCGCAGCGGCGAGGCGACCGCGCTCCCCGCCGGCACCCTGACCCGTGTCGCGGAACGCCTGCAGGGCCTGGAGGCGCAGGCCGAGATCCGCCGGGCGAGGCATCCCTGGGGAAGAGATCCAGGGGTCGCGGTCCGCGAGCAGGGCCGCCAGGTCCGCCGCCAGCCGGTGGCTCTCGCCCACCGGAGCGCCGGCCAGCAGGCGCGCCAGCCGCGGGTGGATCGGCAGCTCCGCCATGCGCCGCCCCAGGGCCGTGATCGCCCCGCTCTCATCCAGGGCATCGAGCCGCTGCAAGAGTTCCACCGCCTGGGCCCAGGCACCGGGTGGGGGCGGATCGAGCCACGCCAGCTCCGCCGGCTGCCGTACCCCCCACAAGGCCAGCTCCAGGGCCAGAGGCGCCAGGTCCGCCTGGAGTATCTCGGCGGGCCGATGGTCCGGGCGTCCGACCTCCTGTCCCTGCGTCCAGAGGCGGTAGCAGGTGCCCGGTCCTAGCCGGCCAGCGCGACCGGCCCGCTGGTGAGCCGCGGCGCGGGAGACCGGCTCGGTCACCAGTCGGGTCAGTCCAGTGCCGGGGTCGAAGCGCGGCTTACGGGTGAGGCCAGTGTCCACCACGGTGGTCACGCCCTCGATGGTGACACTGGTCTCGGCGATATCGGTCGCCAGCACCACCCGCCGCGTTGGGCCAGGGTTCGGGCGCAGGGCCAAGTCCTGCTCCTCGACGGACAGACTGCCGTGCAGGGGCAACACGACGACCCCACCGCCGAGGGCGGCCACCAGGCGCTCGCGGGCGCGGCGGATCTCCCCGCTACCGGGGAGGAAGGCCAGTAGGTCCCCCTCACGCTCCGCGAAGGCGCGACGCACCCCGGCAACCACGGCCGCGACCGAGTCGCTGCCGGGGCTGCGCTGCGCGTAGACGACCTCCACCGGGTGGACGCGGCCCGCGCCACGGACGACCGGGGCGTCGCCGAGCAGGGCGGACACGGCCTGGGTATCCAGGGTGGCGGACATGACGAGCAGGCGCAGGTCCGGCCGCAGGGCCGCGACGCAATCCAGTGCCAGCGCCAGGCCCAGGTCCGCCTGGAGGCTGCGCTCGTGGAATTCGTCGAAGATCAGGAGCCCCACGCCGTCCAACCCAGGGTCCCCCTGCAGGCGGCGGGTGAGTATGCCCTCGGTGAGGACCTGGATGCGCGTCTGGGTGCCGATGCGCCGCTCGAAGCGCACCTGGTAGCCGACGCCCTCGCCGACCGCCTCTCCCAGCAGGTGGGCCATGCGGGCCGCTGCCAGGCGTGCAGCGGGGCGGCGCGGCTCCAGGATCAGCATCCGCTTCCCCCTCAGCCAGGGCTCAGCGAGGAGGGCGAGGGGCACCCGGGTGGTCTTTCCAGAACCGGGGGGCGCACAGAGCACCGCGTGACCGTGGGCGAGGGCTGCGCGCAGGTCATCGAGTACCCCGTCAACGGGCAGGGCGGGACCGGGCAAGGGCTGGTCGGTGGGGCGGAGGGATCTCAATAAAGCGTCTCTTCGCGGGCATCAACATCTCTCGCCATGCCACCGGCTTTCGGGTCGTGGCGGAAAGCAACAGAATGCGCGCAATCTTGGTCCTGATCCCATTCTAGGTCGACCCGGCGGGCGGTTCGAATGTGGTGACGGTCCGGCAGCTATTCACGCGGTGCTCAGGGGCCACGCATTGCCCCCGTGCGCCGGGGTGCCCGCCGATGTAACCTGATAGTCGCTTCTCCCCCTCGCGCGACTCACCTTTTTGCCCATGCACCGAAGCCTCTTCCTCGCGATCTGTCTGGTCCCCGCCGCGGTCCTGGGGGCCGAGCCCGTGCCGAGTCCGGCATCTGGGTCGGCGGTGATCCTCCGCGCCTGCTGGAGCCCGGAGCAGCTCTCCGGGAACCCCGCCGAGCGGGCGATTCGGCGCGGTCTCACACCGGACCGCGAGCCGCCCCCCGCCTGGGCCCTGCAGGCCGCCCGGTCTGCCGCCCAGCCACTGCCCCCGGACCGACGGGGCTCCATCCGCCGGGTGGAGCCGGCTGACCCGCAGGCGCGGCTCATCGCCCTCACCTTTGACCTGTGCGAGCAGGCCAACGAGCAGTCGGGCTATGATGCAGGTGTGGTGGATTGGCTACGCGCCCACCGGGTCAAGGCAACCTTCTTCGCCGGGGGAAAGTGGATGCGCACCCACCCCGAGCGCACCCTGCAGCTCATGGCCGATCCCCTGTTCGAGGTCGGCAACCACGGTTGGACCCACGGCAACCTGCGCTTGATCCAAGGTGAAGAGGCGCGCCAGCAGATCCTAATGACCCAGGCGCAATACCAGGTCCTGCGCCGCGCCCTCGGGGAGCGCTCCTGCGTGGCCGCGGCGGGGCCGGCGGAGTGGGCGCGCATCCCGGCCTGGCTGACCCTCTTTCGCTTCCCCTACGGAACCTGTAGCAGCGAGACCCTCGCGGGGGTCGCCGACCTCGGCCTTGCCGCCATCCAGTGGAGCCTGGTGACCGCCGACCCCGACCGCTCCCAAAGCGCCGAGGCCATCGCGCGCGGCGTGCGTGCCGGGGTCAAAGGCAATCGCGGGGCCATCGTAGTGGCCCACGCCAACGGACGCGGTTGGCACACCGCCGAGGCTCTGCCGCTCTTCGTCCCCCAACTGCAGGCCGAGGGTTACCGCTTCGTCACCCTAAGCGAGCTTCTCGACGCCGGCAGACCGATTGCGGTGGATCAATGCTACGAGGTCCGCCCGGGGGACAACCTGCGCTACGACAAACAATTCGGCCGGGGAACCGGCGGGTGAGCGGCACGGAGCTGGAAATCGTCAGGGTCCCGGCCCTGGAGCCCACCTCGGCGGCCACCATCGCTGGTGTCCTGGCCCAGATGGAGCCCTGGACGAGGCTGGGCTACAGCGCCGAGGCCCTGTCTCGGGGCCTCCAGATCCAACACCCAGACCTGCTCCGGTATCTCCTGCTGCGCGCCGGGGAGACGCTCGGTCTGGCAACCATCCGCTATCCCTGGTTGCGCGGCGCCTATATCGAGCTCTTTGCCGTGCTGCCCGCGGCCCAGAACCAAGGGGTGGGCAAGGCGATACTGGGGCACCTGGAGGCGAGCTACCGGGAACGCACCGGCAACCTCTGGCTCCTGGTCTCCGCCTTTAACGCCCGGGCGCTGCGGTTCTATGTGGACCGGGGATTTGTCCCCATCGGTACTCTCCCCGACCTGGTGGTGGCCGGCGAGGACGAGATCCTCATGCGGAAGCGGCTGTGATGTTGCGGCCCCTGGGTCGCTCACCCAAGATTCCACGGTTTCTGGTCTCTGGCCCCTGGATACGGTGGCTCTACGGCCTGCTCGGGGCGAACGGCACCTCACCTGGTGAGATTCTCGTTCATCCCGAGTAGCCAAGACGCGGCGTATCGCGGGATCTCTCCGATTGGGTGCCCGGATTGCGGCCTACATCCGAGCTGCGATTTCTGCGGTGGGTGCGCAACGGCAGGGCAGCAGGGCGACGAGTCCGACAAGACTGAGCCTGTAACCTAACCCGACTTCCGCAACTCACGCTGGGAAAAAAGAGGCGATTTCTGTTCTTTTTCATTGCTAACCTATTGATATCCCAATAGCCGGCTAGTGAAAAACCCGCAGTGGTGGAGACCTTGCCCGTTGCGGCTCGGGCAAATTTTGGGGTGGTTGCTACAGAATTTCGGAGTATGGCCGATTGGCGCGAAATTCGCCGGTTGGGACAGATCCCATGCTTTGGATCGGAGATCAACTCTATCAGTGACCTTGCTGGTTTGCGCGGTGTGGGCAGCGGTGCGGGTCAGCTACCTCCGATGTCGGGCGGCGCCGCGCGCTTAGGCGGGCTTTCTGGTCCGGTTGTCAAGTGGTTCTTCCAGGGTATTCTTTGCTGCACAGCAATATTCGGTTTTGCTTATTATTGCACTGCACAATATACTATGCCCATCCCAATCCACACCTCTAGGTAGTACACCAATGCGTGAGCTTACGCAAAGCGTTATCGAACGGATGGAGCCCCTGCTTGCCGCTGGCGACACCGAGACCGCCGCGGCCTTGTTGCTGGAGCTGCAGGACAGCACGGCGCTGCGCGCCGTGATCATTCACACCCTGCGTGCCTACGGTAAAGACGTGGCAGAGGCGGTGGCAACCGCCTTTCTGAACAACCGCCAAGCGGCCTGAAGCGTCTCCGACGCGCCACGCCACCGTTGCCGGGGCGTGGCCTCTCCGCGGGCCCAGGCCCGCTGTGCTCCCTGTGTCGCTCGCGCTCGCTTCGCGGGCTATTTCTAGGCGCCGTCAGCCAAGGCGCGCATCAGGCACTGAGCTGGGTCGAATTTGCGGCGCTCGCGGGCATCGCGAGGGTGCCGACCACCGGAGTCGGGGATTTCGACATCCGCGCAATCCTCTGGGCTTGGAAGCGGCCAGGCGTGGGACCCCCTCGCTATCGCTGTTGCGCGCGAGAGGGTGGTCCCCCGCACTCCCCATCCGCTCAACCTAGAAACCGCGTCTGGAGTCTTTGAGTCTTCTTCGGCCAGGCTCGGGACAGGCATCGATACCTCTTGCGGGGCAAGGCTACTGGGGGCCATCCCTCGATACGGCGCTCGGCGATTGCTTGGGACGAACAGGAGTGATACAGGTTCGGTTATGTGGCGTTCGCCCCGAGCAGGCCGCGGGTCGGCCGTACCGTAGGGGCGTGCAACCGGCGACCGCCGAAGTTGTCAGGGCCTGAGGTGCCTCTCGGGCGACCGGCGCGGAGCCCGAGGGCTCCGCGCCCCGGGGCGCCGGATCAGCGCCGCTCCGTTATCGGGATGTAGTGGCTCTTGGTGTTACCGGTGTAGATCTGGCGCGGACGGGCGATCTTGTTCACCTGGGTCTGGCGCTGCTCCCACCAGTGGGCGATCCAGCCGGGCAGGCGCCCGATGGCGAACATGACGGTGAACATATCGATGGGGATGCCAATGGCGCGCAGGATGATGCCGCTGTAGAAGTCCACGTTGGGGTAGAGCTTGCGCTCGATGAAATAGGGATCCTCGAGGGCGATCTCCTCCAGCGCCCGGGCGATCTCGAGCAGGGGGTCGTGGCGCCCGAGCTGGGGCAGGAGCTCCCCGGCGATGCGGCCGAGCATCTTGGCTCGGGGGTCGAAGTTCTTGTACACCCGGTGGCCAAATCCCATCAGGCGCGCCCGCTTGTCCTTTTTCTTGGCCAGCTCGACGTACTCCTTGGGGCTGATCTGGCCGCCGTGGATCTGCGCGAGCATACGCAGCACCTCCACGTTGGCGCCCCCGTGCAGGGGACCCCAGAGGGCGCACACCCCCGCCGCGCAGGAGGCGAACAGGTTGGCCTGGCTGGAGCCTACCATGCGCACCGTGGAGGTGGAGCAGTTCTGCTCGTGATCGGCGTGCAGGATGAGGATCAGGTTGAGGGCATTGCGCATCGTGTCGCTGCAGGCATAGCGCTTGTAGGGCTGGGAGAACATCATGTGCAGGAAGTTCGGCACATAGCGCAGGGCCGGGTCCGGGTAGATGACCGGCTGCCCCTGGGAGTGGCGATAGGCGTAGGCGGCGAGGGTGCGGATCTTGCTGATGAGCCGGGCGGCGGCAACCTCCACGCTCGCCGCATTCTCCAGCTCGTGGAGCTCGGGGTGGAAGCAGGACAGGGCGTTGATCATGGCCGAGAGTATGGCCATGGGGGGGGCGGTGCGCGGAAAGCTCTCGAAGTGCAGGCGCATGTTCTCGTCGAGGTAGGCATGCTCGGAGAGCTCGTCGGCGAAGGTCTCGTACTCCTTTTGGGTGGGTAGCCGTCCGAAGATTAGCAGCCAGGCCACCTCGACGAAGTTGGGCGTCGTCTCGAAATCCTCGATGGGGATGCCTCGGTAGCGCAGGATGCCCTCCTCACCGTCGATAAAGGTGATGGCGCTCTCGCAGCTTCCCGTGTTTCCGTACCCCTGGTCGAGGGTGATCAAGCCGGTCTTGGCGCGCAGCTCAGTGATGTCGATGGCGCGCTCGCCCTCGCTCCCTTCCACAATGCGCATCTCGTACTGTTTTTCGTCGAAGGTCAGAATGGCTTTCTTTGACATTGGGTGGCCCCGAATGGTGAGTGTGTTGGCAATGGAAGAACGGGGCCGGGGGGCGGAAGACTCTGCCCGCGCCGATCGCTGGGCGCACTGCCCCGCGGCGGGATCTCCTTCCCCGGCGGACCCGTCTGACGCGCTGGGCCCTGACGTCCTTCCGCGCCCCTCGCGGAAATGGGTCGGAGGCAGGGCCGATAGGCGCGCAAACCGCCCATGGTGTCCGGGCGGAATGCGGGCGATAGTGTAACCGAACCCCGGGCCTACCACAGTCAGCCTGCGCTGGCGGAAAAGGTAAATGGCAGGGCGGGGGAAGCGAGAGGGCGCTTGAGCGTTAGCAGAAGTTGATTGCGTACGCCCGCGCGATTAACCTAATTCGTTTGTCGGCCGCCCCATCAAAACCGGGTGCGGCGGTCCGTCGATGACGGCGTTCCCGGGTTGCCGCAAGGCGACCCCGCGCTGTGGGTTGAGCGCTCGGATCGGTGGCTGACCGCCGCCGGACGGGTCCCACACACCCCTCTCCCACGCCCTGAGCAAGTGAGTCACCGGTGAGCCCGAACATCACGCGTTCCAGCCTCCTCATTGCCATCTCCATCGCCTTGGTAACGGTTACGGTATGGGCCTTTCTCAACCGCCCAGAGACCGAGCCGCCTTGGCCCAAGCGCATCCAGGGGTTCTCCTATTCGCCCTACCGTGCCAATCAGGACGCGCTGAAGGATGAGCTCCCCAGCGAGGCGCAGATCGATGAAGACCTCGCCCTGCTCCATAACAAGACCCACGCGGTGCGCACCTACACGGTGGAGGGCACCCTCGGGGCGGTGCCGCGACTGGCGCGCAAGCACGGGCTCAACGTGGCGCTGGGGGCCTGGATCGACCATCGCCTGGAGCGCAACGACGAGGAGATCAAGCATCTCATCGAGATCGCGGAGAAGAATCGCCGCAGCGTGGTGCGGGTGTTCGTCGGCAACGAGGTGCAGCTACGCGGCGAGATCTCCATCGCCAAGCACATCGAGTACCTCGACCGAGTGCGCGCCGCCCTCGACGTGCGGGTCAGCACCGCGGAGCCCTGGCATGTGTGGCTGCGCCATCCGGAGCTGGCGGAGCACGTGGATTTCATCGCGGTCCACCTGCTGCCCTACTGGGAGGGGGTTCCCGTTGAATCCGCAGTGGACTACGTCATCGACAAGGTCAAGCGCCTCAAGGATGCCTTCCCGGACAAACCGATCGTCATCTCGGAGGTGGGCTGGCCCAGCCAGGGGCGTACCCGCGACGGGGCGGTGGCCTCGGTCTCCAACCAGGCCACCTTTCTGCGCCGCTTCCTCGAGCTGGCGGAACAGGAGAAGTACGTCTACTACGTGATGGAGGCCTTCGACCAGCCCTGGAAGATGCAGATCGAAGGGGCGGTGGGGGCCTATTGGGGGGTGTATAACGCCGAGCGCAAGCCCAAGTTCGAGTTCACCGCCCCGATCGTCGACATTCCCGAGTGGCCGGCGCTGGCCGCGGCCTCGGTGTTGATCGGTCTGATCACCCTGGGGATCCTGTTCATCGACAGCCGGGCCTTGAGCAGCCACGGCCGGGGCTTCCTAGCGCTGGTGGCCTACGCGGTGGCGGGTGCGGCGG
>Ga0208980_10000667_pt1 | contig 19825 bp, 11 predicted proteins | sample WetSurMetagenome_3_FD_187993 | JGI IMG/M metagenome (GOLD analysis project Ga0208980, IMG submission 187993) | Wetland microbial communities from Twitchell Island in the Sacramento Delta, sample from surface sediment Aug2011 Site A1 Bulk (version 2) | ecosystem: Environmental > Aquatic > Marine... | reverse complement strand
CACCCGATCACCAATATTACAGTTGCTGACGCATGCGCCTAAGCCCGCCACAAATCCGGCTCCATCGGCTCCTGGGATGTGTGGATATTCTAGTTTGATTCCAGGCCAGCCATTGCGGGTCCATAAATCCATGCGGTTCAATGCTGCAGCCTCCAGTTTAACCAACACCTGCCTTTCTCCTGGTTCTGGAGTGGGGAAGTCGGTATATTCCAACACCTCGGGACCGCCGTGAGAATGAAATAACACTGCTTTCATATAATCTCCAAATCATCAACATTCAAATAGATGAGCACTTCCACACCGATTTACTAGAATACCGAAGGACCCAATTGCCAGGCTACCCAATTATTTAAATTCAATCTCCCAAATATGCACATTGGAAGGCACCCCAGAATAGGGTTGTAAAACTTCAAAACGTACTTTTTGAGCTACTACAGATTCGCCAAAATCCACATCAAGCTCAGGATTGCTGGGCGAACCATCAAAATCTGCAACTGACTGATAAGGTTCTCCATTTTCAGCTGGGTAAAACAACGAAGTCACCCGTATATCAGCACTACTTAGGAACATCTTGTACCCGCTGAATGTGCGCGCTTCAGGGAAGGTCAGCTCAATAATAAATGGGTTGGCTTCAAGCGTGCGCGCAACGGATTGTTTATTACCATCAAACAACAGATCAATCGTACCCATATCCAGTAAAGAGTAATCCACTTGCACAGCATCACCGTCGATTATAACTTCGCCTTCTTGCAACACACTTCGCGCCTCTGCTTCAGAGGCGAATATTTCATCGACTTTATCGATGTACTTAAGACGTACAAAGAAAAAACCGGGTCGCCCATCCGGGTATGGTAAGATCTTGTCAATTTTTATTTCATCGAACTTACCACTGCTGACTGCTTTATTGTATTCATCCGGGGTCATGACAAAAACTAAATTCTCGTCCAATGGTTTTTTCTCAAACATATATCTATCAATGACACCCAACTCAATCTGGTAATCACTGGTGGAGAAAAAGCGTGCTAACACATCTGTGCCATTCGCCCAATTCGGTGAAACGACGATCTTCGCCTCTGGATGGCTCTTTTGATAATCTATCACAGCTGGAAATACCTGTGAAGCACCATACTGCATTCCAGTGAGACCATAATTGCTGAACCATCGTGGACCGTTCACCAGGGCGTCGCGCAGCATTGCCAAGTTGATAAATGACAAGAGAATGAATAAAGCCACCGAAAGGATTGTCCTACGGAGATGACGCGTTTCCAGCCAGGTCATAAGCCGGTCAACGCCTAGGGTAGTCAGCAGTGCAGCCGGAATTACCATCACCAGAGCACGCGTAACACCTAACTGCACCAGCGCTGCCCCCGAAGGAGCTGCTACTAGGGCAATTAAGATGGCGCGATTAGCCGACGAACGGAACCCTTTAATTGCTAAAAACAATCCCAGTGCGAAAAAAGGTAGCGTAACCAGCAGCAGGTGCCCATAGCCTTTCATCACGTGTCGTTCTAATTCCTGTAAATTAGGATCAAACCAATAAACCGGATTCAGGCCATGTAGGTATTCCGCAAAGTAATGATGCACCTTATCAACAAGGGGCATGGGGTAAACCAAGTATGAGCCGAGAGCCAGCAACGATTGGTAATTACTTCGCTCATGGGCTAGCCAAAAGCGTAAGTATGGAATCACAAGCAGGCCTAACAGAATCAAGCCGCGTAATCCCACTCCACGATGTTGCCAATGGTAACGGGCATCGGATAAAGCCAGGAGAACTCCACTGATAACCAAAATAACCTGGAATGGGCTGTAAGAATAAAAAGACAGCGCTCCAACCACTAACGCCAGGTATAGAAAACGTGGATTGGTGTAGCGATATTGAAGGTAAAAGTAAAGGAATAATGCGTAGAACGCCACTGCAGTGGAGTATTCGAAGGCGGTTCGAGAATGTAAGAACCAAGCTGGCGTGATTGAGAGGAACAATACACCGCTCCACCAGTAGCTAATCTTACAATGCTGCCTCAGAATCAAGCCAACAGCTACCGCCGCTCCCATCGAGATGACTACGGAAACCGCTCGTGACACCCACAAAGATTTACCCAATAACAGGTAAGGCAAAATTTGTAGATAAACCGTCGTACCCAACCGGTACACACCGCCATTCTCAAAAAAAGCTGGTAAAAAATCACCGGCGTAATTTCGGAAGTGGTTATGTATCAAGTCGCGTGCCAGCATAGTCGGAATTGCTTCATCGGTGAAAAAGTATATAGGAAAATCTATTAGACGCCACAACCTGACAATAAGGTAGAGCAGCAGTGCGCAGAAAAAAAGGAGCCATGGAAGCGAAATGGCGTGGACAGATTGAGAGATCAGTTCGGCACTGGAGAACAGCCAATGATGTAATGCTTTGCGTAGGGGACTGGAATCAATTGGTAGTTCTTCGATGCTTAATTGCACTCGACTACCATCGATCAATGGTAACTTGTTTTCCAATTCAAGCATGTTCGCATGGTATATTGCGCTAGAATTGAACCGTCTTCTTGCCCGAGCTGCTTGCCATTGCTGGCGGCGTTTGCGTATTGCTCCAGAGAAGTTCTGACTGGCTTGGACGATACTCAGTCGTAGCGATGCGAATTCTGAGCGCGAATCAACAGCTAGTATCGTCAAGCATATTGCCAATGATATTAAGCTTATTACCAAACCGATATAGAAAGGGATGGGATGGTAGGAAAATATATATTTATGCGTCCCAGGCATCATGTTGGTAGCCAGATATCCACCTACATTAATCAGTGATTCTTCTTTTCCATCTATACTGACTCGCCAGCCCGGATAGCTAGTTACCAGAACCACTAGGGTTTGTTGTGACTCGGCTGAGGCGATCAGTTCGATCCTGCCCGGTCCCGATTGGAACGCTAGTAGCTCATCCACCATTGAGCGGGTTAGCTCTGGTCCGGTTGTTGCTAGTAGGGCTGAGTTTAACTTAAACGCGAAAGGTAAACTTTCTGGCAAGTAAAAGATGTTTAATCCTTCTACCTGCTGGATGAGTTTGACACCGTCACCCTCTGGAGTTGGATCGCTTGATCCTTGGATAACGTAATTGGGATGTGCCTGAACTTGGCGTATGCTTGTATTACCATCCAGGTCACGGATATCACTCCAATGGTACCAGGCATCGATAAATCGTAAGTGGTTTGCAAGAAGTCCATATACGCCTGCATTATTCGGATTAAAACGGGTGTAAAAAATTTTTCCATCGTATTGCCGTAACGAGTATGCTGCGTTGACAGGAGGCATCGGCATCTGTGCTGCCTGTACATAGACTTTATTTGTTGCATATACATCCCAGATAGTAACTATGATGAAAATAAGCAACAGCATCCGAGGAAATTGCAATAGCACGCTTTTAATCCGGGAAAGTCGGCTGGTCTTAGTTAGTTCTGATCTCTGGTCGAATAATTTCCATGCTCCATCCAACCCTAAAGCCCCCAGTAATAGGATTGCAAAACTACCAAAGATTAATGGGCGTAACAAGTGACGGAATTGGCTTAAGAAACGGGATTTCTCATATAAATCATGCCAGGGCATTGCTCTGAGGTCGATGTAAATAATTACAAAGCCAACCACCAGAAGCAAGAATATAATCGTGCGAAAATGATGCTGTCGGAAAGCCAGAGGCAACAAGAAAAGTGCCAGAAAAGGTGCAATGCCAATATAAGCATAAAATTCTTCGCGCGCTGGTAAGTCTTGATAAGCATCCGGGCGAACTGTATCTTTAGAGGTGTAATCTAAATAGATTTGTCTGATGGTATGCGACCCAATAGCTCCCGAACCTTTGCTCATGTGTGGCCAGAATTCAAGATTAGGCAATAATTGGACTGAAATTAGCCCCAAGGCTAACACGCCAGCTACGGCTAATCGTTTTGTTTTTATTATATCGATCCGAACAAAGGGAGGCGCTTTTTTCCTAAAGATCAGGTGACTGAACCAAAATAAAGCGACCACAAATAACATTAGAAAAGGGTAATATGCATTTCCGCTCATATAGAGCAATGCGAGGAAAAGTGCCAGCAGGATGATGTACCTCCTGCGACCAGTTTGAACCACCATAAACAACGAAGCCACAATCCATGGAATCCAGGCAAAGCCAAACACAAACAAGTATTCCCCCTGAAAGAAGCGCGCCACGGGCTGTCCTGCAAAGGTATAAATCAATACTGCCCACAGGCTGGTTAGACGGCCAAGACCTAATACTTTGCAAAGCCAGAGCATGCCAAGTGCAGCGGCAAGGAAACTCAGGAAAACGCCAACCTTAAAGCCATCCCAGCCGCCCCATAAAATCACTGGTAAGCCAACCAAAGGGTTGTAGATATAAAGCATGGGATCGCCCAAGTATGGCAAGCCAGTATGAAGGTATGGATTCCATATCGGTAATTGGTGGTTTTCAACCACTGAATTGTGCAAAAACCAACCGATAACCGTGAACAATTCAGTTTCATTACCGGGCAAACGGTTTTCGATCCCAAATTTCAATACACCACTGGCGTAGCTGCTAACAACTACTAATACAATAACAATTTCTAGTAGCCAAGTTTTCGCCAATGCCTGTTTGGCTCGCTGAAAAAACGACATATTACCTTTAGCCTCGTCTGAGGTAAGGGGTGTAGGTGCGACAGAAGGTGCGTTGTCAGTCTCTGGCTTACTAGTTTTTTGATCTTGAAACACTTCGCTGTTAATAAAAACCTCACCAAGTTTAATGGTTTCCGTCGGATCAGGCAGCCAGAAGCATTTGGGGTTATCGAAAGCCTAGCTCCATCCGCGAAATGACCAGCCGTTGGATCTCACTGGTGCCCTCGTATATTTCCGTGATTTTGGCATCCCTGAAGTATCGCTCCACAGGAAGCTCTTTGCTATAACCCATGCCGCCATGAATTTGTACTGCAGTATGGGCAACGAACATCGCCGTTTCGGAAGCGAATAGCTTTGCCATGGCGGCTTCCCTGGTAAAACGGTCACCCGTAGTTTTTGAACGTTCCTTTGCCATGGCAGCATTGTACACGAGCAAGCGGGAGGCTTCGATGCGGGTTTTCATATCGGCTATCTTAAAGGATATGCCCTGAAACTCCCCTATTTTAGCGCCGAAAGCCTCACGCTCTTGGGCATATGCCACACTGGCCTCATAAGCAGCTTCGGCAATCCCTAAAGCCTGGGCAGCAATCCCGATGCGTCCTGCATCCAGGACCGCCATGGCGATCTTGAATCCATCCCCCTCCTCACCAAGCCGGTCTTCCAGTGGGCAGCGATAGTCCTCAAACAAAAGCTCACTGGTCGCCGATGCACGAATTCCGAGCTTGGGTTCTTTCTTCCCTCTCACAAAGCCAGGTTGGCTGGCATTGACCAGGAATGCACTGATGCCTCGATGCTTCTTTTCGGGATCGGTCATGGTAAACATCACTACAAAATCCGCCACCGGTCCACTCGTCACCCATGATTTCCGTCCATTTATGACATAAAAATCGCCATCCCGTACTGCGCGGCTGCGCATCGTACCTGCATCAGACCCCGACATGGGTTCAGTGAGTGAGTACGCCCCTATCGACCTTCCAGAAGCAACAGCAGTAACATATTTCTGCTTCTGAGTTTCCGTCCCAAATTTCAGAATGCCATTGCAAAACAACGAGTTGTTGACCGACATGATGGTGCCATGGGCTGCATCCACTTTGCAGATTTCCTCCAGCGCCAGCACATACGCCAGGGTATCCATCCCAGCACCCCCGTATTCCTCGGGTACTTCGATCCCCATAAAGCCCATTTCACCCATCTTCTGGATGGTTTTCGATGGAAACTCACCCGTTTCATCAAATTCTGCCGCCACTGGGGCGATCTCTTTTTGGGCAAAGTTACGCGCCGCCAGGCGGATGCTCTCGTGTTCTTCTGTAAATGGAAATAATCCACTGCCAGCCATCTTCTCCTCCAAATTTATCAGGGTTGGAATGTTTTTGATTATAGCATGGGAAATAATTCACATTTAATTTAATACTTGTTGCTACCACTTCGGATTATTGTGGTTTATACTTAAGGATAAAGATTATTTAAAGTCAAACTCATTTATGCTATCTAAACTAAAAAGCGCGTTGATTGGTTCACCCCTTCCCACCGAGCAGCTGGCTGAGAAGCGGTTGAATAAAATCCGCGCTCTGGCAGCATTTTCCCCCGATGCACTTTCATCCATTGCATATGCTAACCAGGAGATATACCTGGGTCTGGTGGTGGCGGGTAGTGCTGGGTTGATATTAGCCTGGCCAATTGGTCTGGCGATCATTGGAGTACTTATCATTGTTTCTATCTCATACTATCAAACTGTCCACGGTTATCCCTCTGGGGGGGGGTCCTATATTGTCGCACGTGCCAACTTAGGCATTCTACCTGGTTTAATTGCAGCTGGCGCATTGTTGCTTGATTACTTACTTTGTGCTGCAGTCAGCCTGACAGCCGGCGTGGCTGCCATTGCTTCAGCCTTCCCCACCCTGTGGCCTTATAGAATTGAGATTGCGCTGGGATTGCTTGGGCTGATCATGCTTGCTAATCTTCGGGGGCTGCGCGAGACTGGCACGCTGATGGCAGTCCCTGTCTATTTGTTTTTATTTACCTACATTCCCATGTTGATTTATGGGGGTATTCGCCTATATATCGATGGACCAACACCAATGGTGACGGTTGCCCCTCAACCCATCCAGCCCTTAACCCTATTCCTGATCTTACATACTTTCGCCACCGGGTGCACTGCCCTCACCGGAATTGAAGCCATCAGCAATGGTGTGCCAGCGTTCCAGCGTCCAGAATCCAAAAATGCTGGACGTACCCTGATTGTAATGGCATTTTTGATGGGGGTTTTATTTGTCGGCAGTATCGGATTAACCCAATTTCTGGGTATTATCGCAGGTCCGCAGGAAACCATCCTCTCAGCGCTAGCCCGGCACTTGCTCGGTAGTGGACCAGCTTATGTGCTGATCCAGATTTCCACCCTGCTCATACTGGCAGTAGCAGCCAATACCAGCTTTGCGGATTTTCCACGCCTGTCTGCTATTCTAGCCCGGGATGGATTTCTGCCTCGCCAATTTACCGGTCTGGGAGATCGGCTGGTTTTCACCAACGGCATCGTTTTCCTTGCGATTGCAACGGGTGTTTTGATCGTAATATTCAGTGGTTATAGCCACTTGCTAATACCACTTTTTGCTATTGGAGCCTTCCTGGCATTCACACTTTCACAATCTGGCATGGTCGTCCACTGGTTTCGAGAACGCAGTAAGAATTGGCAATTGAAAGCCACCCTCAATGGACTGGGCGCAATAGCCACTGCGACGACCCTTATGGTCATCACCATCAGCAAATTCCGCGAGGGTGCCTGGATCACCTTGCTGCTTATCCCGATATTCGTCATTGTCTTTCTACGTATCCACCAGCACTACCAGGATGTTGGCAAGCAGCTAAGTTTGCGTGGTCTCCCCCCGGACCTTAAACCGCTACCGCCGATGCGCCTTATTGTGCCAGTCTCAGGGGTACACCGCGGCATCATCGAAGCCATGGATTTCGCACAGTCTATATCCAAAGATATCACTGCAGTCTATATTGAGCTTGATCCTGATGGCGGTGAGCAAATGCGGAAAGAATGGGAATGCTGGTGGCCGGATGTGCCTTTGGTAATACTCCCCTCACCATACCGCTCAATAATCCGCCCATTATTGGATTATCTGGACCAGACTGACCTGGAACACAATGATGGCACACAGGCTGCCGTGGTGCTGCCAGAATTCATCCCTGCCAAATGGTGGCAGCAATTGCTCCATAACCAGACCTCCTTGTTGATCAAGACTGCCCTGCTCTACCGGCGACGTACCCCCGGACATCAGCGTATCGTCATTGACGTGCCTTATCGCCTGAAGAAATGAAGAAGGAGAACTTATTATGAAAATTCTAATCGCTGCCGATATGGAAGGTATCACAGGCGTGACCAACTGGGATCAGGTTGATCCCAACCATGCTGAATATCCTCGCTTTCGCCGCTTGATGACCAATGACGTTAACGCTGCTATCCGTGGCGCGTTCATCTCTGGTGCTGACGAGGTCCTTGTAACTGACGGTCATGATCGTGGAACCAACATTCTACTCGAAGAGCTCGATCCACGCGCCCATCTGATCTGTGGAGACTACACTCCATTGGCCATGGTCCAGGGTGTCGACCAGGGAGTTGATGGTGTCCTCTTTGTGGGTTATCACGCCCGTGCTGGCAGCCAGAATGGAATCCTTGACCACACCTGGTCCAGCCGGAGGGTGGCCAACCTGTGGTTGAATGACATTCTGGTGGGTGAATATGGCTTGAACGGTGCTGTCGCTGGGCACTTCAACGTACCCGTGCTGATGCTCAGCGGTGATCAAACCGTTTGTGCTCAGGCATCCGAGCTGCTGGGCAACATTGAGACCGCGGTCGTGAAAAGAGCCATCAGCCGCATGGCAGCTGAATGTCTTCCGCCAAAGGCTACTGAAGAGCTTATAAAAAAAGTAGCCAGCCAGGCTGTGAAACGCTTGATGACTGGTGATGCTCCAAAGCCGTATATCGTCGCCGGTCCAGTGCATGTCATTATCGATTTCAACACCTCCGACCAGGCAGATCAGGCTGCCATCTTCCCAGAGTCTAGGCGGATGGATGGCAGGCGCGTTGCTTTTACAGCTGACAATATGTTGGCAGCTTACCTCGGTTTCCAGGCTGCAGTGGCGATGGTGAGTTAATCGCGATTGATGATCGAATATACGATTGGTGAGTCGTCATCCCTCGATATTTTTATCAAGTATTGACTGGTGAAGGGGTGGTGCAACTCTTGGACGCACTTAGTTCACCCAACAGCCGTATAATCTCCGGATTAATAAACCTTAACCACCACCCACACCGCTCTCAATTTCCCTTAAACTAACTATGCTATAATCCCCCCGCAGAAAGGGAAATTATGCTCAAGAAATTCGTCACCCTTTTCGGTGGTGACCCCAACAAAAAAGCGATCGGTAAATCAAACGAAATTGTCGACCAGATCAACAACCTGGAATCAGAGTTCGAAGCGCTGAGTGATGAAGCACTCCTGGCAAAGACGGGAGAGTTCCGCTCCAGATTGGCTCAGGGTGAGACTCTCGACGACTTGCTGCCAGAGGCATTTGCGGCTGTACGTGAAGCCAGTAAACGCACCAACGGTCAGCGCCACTATGATGTGCAGCTGATTGGTGGCATTGCCCTGCACCAAAGCAAAATTGCAGAGATGCGTACCGGTGAAGGCAAGACCCTGGTTGCCACCCTGCCACTTTACCTGAACGCCCTTACAGGCAAGGGCACGCATCTCGTCACCGTGAACGACTACCTGGCCCGACGGGATGCCCGCTGGATGGCACCTATTTACAATGCTCTCGGGCTGAGTGTGGGTGTGCTTCAGATGGCAGCTCGCACCGAAAACGGTAAGAAAGCCTTCATCGTAGACCTGGAGAAGGCTTCCCCGCATGAAGACCAGCATCAATTACAGCTGGTGCCTCGCGCTGAGGCATACGCTGCCGATATTACCTACGGTATCAACTCGGAGTTCGGTTTCGACTACCTGCGCGATAACATGACCATGCGCCTGGATGAGCGTGTCCAGCGCGGTCATTATTATGCCATCGTGGATGAGGTGGACAACATTCTCATCGATGAAGCCCGTACCCCGCTCATCATCTCCGGGCCCGCACAAGATGATGCCGAGTGGTATGTACGCATGGCACAGGTGGTACGCCAGCTGCGGAACGAGGATTACGAGCTTGACGAGCGCGACCGTAATATCACCCTCACCGAAATCGGTGAGATCCATGTCGAGGACCTGCTGGGCACTTCACTGCGCGACCCCGACCGCCCGGAGGATGTCACCCCTGAGCAAGCCCGATTGATGGGCTTTTTAGAGCAGGCATTGCGTGCCCAATTCCTGTTCAAGCGTAACAAGGACTACCTGGTCCAGACCGGTAAGGTGGTCATCGTGGACGAATTCACCGGTCGGCTGATGCCTGGAAGACGTTGGTCTGATGGACTGCATCAGGCGGTTGAAGCTAAGGAAGGCGTGCGCGTCCAGGCGGAGAATGTCACCTACGCCACTATCACCATCCAGAACTACTTCCGCATGTACGAGAAGCTGGCCGGTATGACTGGAACGGCGCTCACAGAAGCAGAAGAGTTCGACAAAATCTACAAGCTGGATGTGATTGCCATCCCCACCAACCTGGAGTACCAAGCGATGCGGGATGGCTCACCCCTGATCATGCTGGAAGCCAGGGACGAACAAGGATACAAATACAACTATTATGCCCGCCGGGATGATGACAACAAAGACGCAGTCTACTTCAAGCGTAAGGACTTCCCTGATATCATCTATCGCACGGAAGAAGTGAAGTTCCGTGCCATCACCAGCGAGATCTTGCGTTATCACGTCATGGGGCGACCCATGCTGGTAGGCACCACTTCGGTTGAGCTCTCTGACCATCTCTCCTCCCGCCTGCGCGCTGAACCCCTGCGTAAGCTGGCTCAGGTTGCCTTGCTGCGCAAGGTATGGCTAGAGAAGAACAACCGCCAGGAAGATGGGCGACTCATCGAGGAGCTGGTTTCTCTTAACGCTCCGCTCGACCAGCTTAATATCACTGAGATGCGTAAGATGGCGCGCGAGTTGGATATATCCTTCAACCCTGAAGACCCCGAAAACTTACCCCACCTGCTGGATATCCTGGACCTGACATCTGCAGATATCGGACGTTTAAAAGCTGACCTGGAGTCTGGCATTTCCCACCAGGTGTTGAATGCCCGCAAGCATACCGAAGAATCGCAGATCATTGCCGGGGCGGGTGCCTTTGGTGCTGTCACCATCGCTACCAACATGGCTGGCCGTGGGGTAGACATTAAGCTGGGTGGTGAGTTACCCGAAGGTGTGATCGACTCGATCAACCGTGTGCTGCACAGAGCTGGATTAGCCGATCCCTACGATCTACGCCATGAAGAACGCCGCCAGGCACTTTCTGCCCTCACTTCGGATCAGATAGGCATCTACGAAACGGACATCAACCATTTCTTGCAGTACATGCAGGATATGCAGCGTGTGAAGGAGCTGGGTGGCCTGCACGTGATTGGCTCCGAACGCCATGAGGCGCGCCGCATCGATAACCAGCTGCGTGGCCGTGCTGCCCGCCAGGGTGACCCGGGCTCGTCGCGCTTCTATCTCTCTCTGGAAGATGAGCTCATGCGCCGCTTCGGTGGTGGTCAGGTTGAGTCGGTCATGCAACGCATGAAGATCGACGATGCCGTGCCCATGGAAGTGGGGTTGGTGAGTCGATTGGTCGAGCAGTCGCAGACACGCGTGGAGGGAGCCAACTTTGACGTACGCAAGCACCTGCTTGAATACGATGACGTGCTCAACTCACAGCGCAAGCGTATCTATTCACAGCGCGACCTGATCTTCATCAAAGCAGACCTCTCGGAGGATGTGACCGAGCTGTTAGGCACCGAAGTCAACCGGCGTGTACCCGAATCATTGGCTGACGAGGAAGGACCATGGAAGTTGCTTGCCTGGCTTGACCAGATTCAGCCCCCACTCGACCTGGGAGGCATGCTTTTCCCTTCCTACACAATGAAACTTCTGCTCGACCATCTTGCCAGCAAGCAGAAGACATATGGTTCACTGGATGACATACGCGATGCCCTGCTGGGTTTGGCGGACGATGCCCTCAAAGCTGAGGATGAACACCTTTTACGCACGGTTAACAATCTGCTAGAGAATTCCCGAGAGCGCCTGGATAGCCAGGTGAAGGAACACCTGGAAGCACTTGACACCTTTTTTGAAGGGTTAGACCTGGGTGAGACAGAAGATGCAGCCCCGCGCAGTCCACGCGAACTGCTGGATGAGCTGGTGGGGGTGGTGCATGTTACCATTCGCCTGACACCCGAGGAACAACGCCTGCTGCGTGATGACCCGGAGGAAGTTCGGGATGTCGTGCGTTCCCAGGTCGAGAATGCCGTTATCAATCAGTCGACTTTACGATTGGTGGGTGCCGTCGAGCGCCGCCTGGATGACACTCTCGAGCTAGATGCCGCCCAGTTGGAAGGGGATGATTGGGAGGCATTGGCAGACCAGGTATACCAGGCTGTCCAGCAGGCGTTGCAAAAGCGCCGTGAGCGCCTGATGGGCAACGTTACAGGACCAGCTTCCGGACAATTGAGCCGTGACATTGAAAACGCCCTGGCCAAGATCACTGGACCCATTACCTCCAACCACATGCTGGGTCTGCTTCTGATGATGCCACAGGGCACAAAAGCTGCCTTTGACAAGAAGACCCACCGGCGTATTGTCCAGCGTACCACCCGTTTGACATATATTTACCTGGCAGCTCACCTGCTCGGATCGAAAGATCCACGCGATGTCACCGAAGATGTATTGAAGCATCTGCAAGCAGCCCAGGCAACCATCCGGCGCGCCTGGGGGGCAGGTGAATTCTCCCGCCTGGCGCAAGGCCGCCTACCTGAGCTGGATTCACAGTTACGCGATACACTCTGCAATCTGCTGGGTGAAGAGCCCTGCAACAGCTTGCAGATCCAACCTCTGCAAAGCCTCGATCGGGAGCAGATTATCAAGGTAATGGATGAGTTGGGGCGGCGCGCCATCACCGAGGTTTACCGCCAGCTGCTCTTGGGTGTGATCACCGAGCTGTGGGTCGACTACCTGACCCAGATGGAGGCCTTGCGCGTGTCCATTGGGTTAGAAGCCTACGGACAACGAGACCCTTTGGTACAGTATAAGAGCAAGGCGTCAGAGCTCTTCCAGAATCTGCTCAAGGATATGAGGTCGGGTGTGATCTCACGCATGTTCATTTACCGCCCGCGGGATATGAGTGCGGTGCAGAATGAGGCACGCCGCTCAACCACCGCTGAGGAACTGGAAGGTGAGGTTGCTATGATATCCGCCAACGGAGATGGGGGTGAGGTCGGTATGGCATCTACAAGTGGTGATGGAGGAGATGCAGCCCAAGAAGAACAACCTGAAGTGATGGAAGAAGAGTTCTCTGAGGAGACGCCGGAGACGATGAGCCCTGGCCAGCCGCAGATGAGTCGGTCGCAAAAGAGGCGCAGGCATCGTAAGTAGGAAAGAATGCGGTTATCAATTAGCGGGTAATTGGTAAAAAAATATAACCACGAACGTCACAAAGCAATTTTTAAGGAAAAGAAGTGCAACGATTCCATACCTCTCACGTATTCATATTGAGAGAGGAGAAACCCATGGAATCGAAAACGGTAAGAAATATCAGAGTGGATGCGGGGATTGGGATGTTCTGGTTCATCGGCTGGTTGTTCACGATCGCTTTTGCTAAACTGTTATGGTGGCAGGCTTTATTAGGGCTGGTGGTCTGGCCTTATTATCTGGGCGTAGCTGCCAGGTAAGTTGGATAATATTCTCCTTTATAATCCAGGATTGACCTCATTATTACTGTCGGCAACAACCAACAAACCAACAAACCAACACAAACCCCAACGTCAGTATTCTCGCTCCAGGGTGTCGTCTGGCATTGGATTTCCGTGACTAATCAAACCACAATAGAAATGACGATGGCCACAAACCCAGAAAATTACACCATTATCTTCAATGCTGATGGCACATTCGAAGATAAAGCTGATTGCAACAATTTCGGCTGCGCCTACTCCCTGAAGGGCCGTGGTATTACCATTACATAGGGGTAATCCACAATGGCATACTGCGGCAATTCATCGTTGGATCAACAATACCTGAGCTTACTGGGCAGTGTAGTGGCGTGTGTACCAGCCGGTGATAGATACCTAGCGTTGGAGTGGGTCGGTGGTGAACAGCGTATGCGCTTCCAAGACGGAGGCAGTACTTCTAAGTAAGCGATCTATCGCCCTTGACGATCCCTTCTGCTCGACGATTTTCACCAAGAGCAACTATACCTTGTTACCCGCAGGGCTTGCTCACTGTGGTATTGCAATTTCTTCTCACGCCTTCAGGATCGATTCCAGACCACTCGTAAAATCAATCTGAAAATCATATTTACGAATACCCAATGGGAGAACGATTCCTGCCTCTAGCCAGGTAGTTCGTATTTATGTCTTTCTCCTGTATTAATGATTTTCCGATCGGGAAACAATTAGGAAATTGGGGATTCAGTCTTATAATTGATGGTATATCCAAAATCTAATTCAACTAAATATCGTGGAGGAAAACATGTCAGCGGATACATTTTTCACCCTTACCTGCGCTGCCTTTATTGCATCTTTATTCGGGTTGGCGCTAACTTTTACCGGATATAAATTATTCCGGTTCCTTCTTCCAATCTGGGGCTTTTTCTTCGGCCTGTTGTTGGGAGCGCAAACTATTCAGGTCCTTTTCAATGAAGGTTTCCTGACAACCGTTACAAGCTGGCTGGTTGGATTAATCGTCGGCGTCATTTTTGCGGTCCTCGCCTTCCCGTTCTATCTCTTCGCAGTGGCGATCATCGCTTCATCGCTGGGATATTTTGCAGCTATGGGTTTATTGCTTTGGCTTGGTATGAAATGGGGTGTCCTGGTATGGATCATCGGGATCGTTGCAGCGATTGCAGTAGCAGCGGTGACCCTCATATTCAACCTTCAAAAGTGGGTCATTATCATTGCTACAGCCATCCTGGGCGCTGGTCTGATCGTTGGTGTCTTCACGGCATTGTTTAAACCCATGTCCGTGTTACTAGAAAATCCAGTCAGGGTGATTCTCCAGACATCCCCATGGTTGTTGATCGTTTTTCTCTTGCTGGTGATCTTCGGGATCATCGTACAGGCCAGAACCACCCGCAGTGTTGTAGCCGTTGAAACAGTTACCCCCACCAAAGCCTCAGAAGTTGCTGGGACAGTTGCAGGTGAAGCTGCCCCCGCTGCTGCAGTAGCCGGTGCAGCTGGAATCGCTACAGTTGCGGAAGTAGCCAGGCAGGAACCTGTCCCAGCCGAATCTGTAGCCGAGGTTGCTGCTTCAGAATCTAAGGTCGCTTTCATCAGCGCGGAAGAGGTCGACAAATTTAAATACGGCCTTGAATATGTCGAAGGCATTGGGCCGGTTTATGCCGCTAAACTATATGCGATTGGCATCGCTAACCTGCATGACCTGCTTGAGAAAGGTGCTTTCCCCAAGGGTAGGGAAGAGATCGCTCAAGCTGCTGGAATCAGTCACACTTTGGTGCTTAAGTGGGTCAATCACGTTGATTTATACCGCATCAAGGGGGTGGGATCTGAATATGCCGACCTATTGGAAGTGGCAGGTGTGGATACTGTGGTTGAGTTAGCTCTTCGAAATCCAGATAATCTATTCGCTAAGTTAGTTTCAGTTAATGAGGAAAAGAAATTGGTGCGCAGGGTGCCTGTACTCAACCAGGTGCAGGATTGGGTTGAGCAAGCTAAAAGCCTGCCACGCAAGATCAATTATTGATATAAATTCCAGTTTTACCCAATGGAGTTTCATCCAGCTGGAGAAACACCTCCAGCTGGAACTCTGCTATCCATAAGTGAAACGAAATGCCTGGAAGCGTGTTTTATCAGGAAACTATAAAAAAGGAGAGATAAACCATGGGTATTCTTAGCTGGATCGTTTTAGGCGGTATTGCCGGCTGGCTGGCCAGCATTGTCACCAAGCGTAATGACCGGATGGGATGCATCACCAACATCATCGCCGGTGTCGTGGGAGCAGCGGTGGGGGGATGGGTGTTCAGCTTGTTTGGTGGTCCGAGTGTCACCGGTTTTAACTTGACCAGCTTGTTGGTTGCCTTCGTTGGCGCAGTTATTGTGCTGGCGGTAATAAACCTGTTCACGCGCAAGAAATAAACCTGTCAGGCATTGGGGGAGAGGAAAATAGCATAATCAACCAGCTACCGGACGGTGGCGAGGAGCAAATGCTTTCTGCTGTCGCGTATATTGCCATGGGTAGCTTCTGGCAAAGCAATCATTGGTTCCGCCCATGCGGAAAGCAGCCAGGCCTTTATGACCCAGTGTGCAATCATACCCAACCGGGAACGTATGGATATTGAGTGAGGAGATTGCCATGGAGACAAAATCTAGGGATAGGGTTTTGCGGGTCGAAGCCGGATTGGGGATGTTTTGGTTCATCGGCTGGCTGTTTACCATTGCCTTCGCTAAACTGGTATGGTGGCAGGCGATTTTGGGGTTGGTAGTCTGGCCATATTACCTGGGTGTGGCAGCGAGATAGGCGCGGTAGATATTTTTATTCATCGGATAAGGTTGATACACAGGGCAATACAGAGAAGAAAGTGGTACACAGGCTGACTGTGCTCGAGCATATGATGGATTGGATCGAATTGCTAAAAGCCTGCTCTGCAAGATCAACGTTTGATATTCTTCTTATTTCTTCCAAATGACTAAAGACTAGATGGAGGTCGATCGACCTTTAGTTGGTTTGTCTTTTATAATTTTTCAATGGGTTCCGCCTTTTTACCACCCCGGTTACATCCTGAACGAATGACCACCCTACGGGAAAAAAATAATTGATGTAGGCTATTGAAATAAATCCAAAAAGTGCTATAGTATCTTATACTGAATAGTTTGGAGAATTCCAAAACCGAAAGGTGGGAGCATGTCAAACAAAGCATTCTGTCTCGGGCTGTGTGTAGTCTTCTTTATCCCAATCCTGGTGGCTTGTAACCAGGGTGCAGCGCCAACGCAAACCCCTACCCAACGTATGATAAATACACTTGCTTCCACATCCACACCTGCTCCCACAACTACACCTACATCTCCTTCAACGCCCACACCAACAGCCAAAGCCACATCTACCCACGTCCGGACCAATACACCAGCCAAGACAGCAACTCCTGTGAAGAGTGATGTGGTGAGCAGTTGCCCCGGTGCCCCAGATATAACCCTTAAACTTAACGATTGGGCGATGGTTAGCACAGATCCGCCTTTGCCGAATAAAATTCGCAGCCAACCCGCCATCAGCGGTGAATTGATCGGTCAGGTACAGCCTGGAGAAAATGTACAGGTTGTGGACGGACCAACCTGCGCGGATGGTTATACCTGGTGGTTCGTGCGCAGCCTGGATGGATTGGAAGGATGGACAGTAGAAGGCGATAATGAAGGATACTGGCTGGTGGATCCGATTTATGCCTGGTATGGTCTTCCAAAGCCGCTTACATCTCGAGGTGTTAAAACCTATGACTTGTCCGAGTTGAAGATTTCAGCGGATCAAGCTCTGATTACTGATATTTCTGGCACTTACAACCCACTGGCAACCCCCATGCCCAGGCCGCAAACGGAAGAAACACCTTATCCGGATGATCCGCGTTATAGCGATTTTGGTACCGCATCCTACGCTGCCCACAGCTTTTATAATGTTTCAGGAACGATTGGCGATTACTTTTGGGTATATGATTTGCAAGACCCACTTAGCAGGTATTATCTCAACCACATGAGCTATGACGATTGCACGAAAGCATTGCAGAAGAATCTGGAAAACGCAGTACCTGTCGCCGATTATCTGGACCCTTTCTGTGGGATCAACGGAGGCATCCCGTTGCTATTAAAAACGGGTGTCAGAGCAATCGAGTTTAGCGGGGGAAAAGGAGTGCGTTACTTGACCGCCAGCGGAAATTCCCAGACTGTCAACGATCTGGTATATCACTTTCAGGGATTATCGGATGATGGGCGTTATTATATAACAGGCTTCTTCAGACCGATCTTACACCCATATATCATTGAAGACAAAATATACGGAGACGATTTCGGGTGGCTCCTCGAGTGGAAGGATGGGCAGTATGAAGAGGCTCAAAAATCGTATGACGAGTTCAATACCCGCATCGAGCAATTACTCAATGCCGGAGCGGTGACACTTTATCCATCACTTGATTTTTTGGATAACATGATGGCTTCGATAGTGATGAAGTGATTTGCAGGCTTCCGTCATGGAACCCGGATACAATCGCCGTAACGCTTACGACCTCGATAATAAAATATGAGCGTGGCAACATCCTTTCGGGAGTAAAAATAAAATATCTCAGTCGAGGTGGGTAGGCATGAGCCGTACGTATTGACGTGGAAAGCAGGTCACCGCGGATCATTCTTTCGACTTCCCGGGCGTCCAGCTGGTGCACCCGGGGCTAGAAAAGAAAACGATGGTATGGGGTCTTGAATTTTGAAAAACTTGTCGCACGACAGGATGTAATATTTCTGGGCGGACGATAAGGGACTCGTTTCTTGTTTTTTTAGTAGAATTTATTTGTATTTAAAATTTATTAGGTTAATTCTGACAGACAGTCCCGGCTATTATGCCTGATGCCATTCCTAAACAACGTGTTTACAACCGCACACCAGCCAATAAAATTTACTGCTTTCTAACAAGAGCAATCCAGGGCTACAGTTTATTAATCTTTAAAAATACAATTATGTAAACGCGATACAATTACTATCCCCACCCGGGTGAAGAAATGCAAATTCTTAATGATCGCTATGCAAAACCCGGTCTTTTTCCTTGGTTTATTTGAACTCAAAGGATTCCGATCCACTCATAACCGTTCGAACTCAATTATGAACAGCAAATATGCTATCATTAACATAAGCCTGCCTCATAAGCAGGACAATGAAGTAAATTTTGAGATGAGGCTCCCAAGAAGAAAAATATGAATTCTGGAGTATCTACCAATGGAAACATCACCACAAAGTTATTCCCGTAGTTTTTGGATTGGTTTGGTTGGTTTTATTCTGGGTGGGATTGCGAGTGCCCTGGCCACATATCTCATCTTCGCCAGCGGGATTATATCAATAATCCTAAAGCTAGTTCCTGAGGAGCAGTCGTTCGTCCGGCTTCTCATGGGGATTGTTCTCACTTTTGTTGGCGTCGGTTTAGGTGGTGCAATAGGCGGTTTAGTGCGCGGTCATTCCTTACACTTAATTGACCCACAAGGTAGCCAAAAAAGATATTTACTGGGTGGTGCGTATTCCACATGGATCAGTCAGGGCATACTGGTTGTTCCAATTTTGCTGGTAATTGGATTGATCAGTCTCTACAACAATGGATCTCTAAGGGATCCAGCATCTTATATTGTCTTTTTCGCTCTAGTTGGTTTTCTATTCGGGTTATTGAATGGTGCAACACTCTCACTGATGACCCTTCGTTTGCGCTATGCCTGGATTGCCTGGCTCGGATATCTATTAACCAGCCTGGTGGGCGGCGCCTTGTTTGGTGTGTTGGTGTGGCGCTGGGAATGGATCTCTTCCCCGGTGCCTAAAGGTTTTATTACTCTGCTTTTCCTGATATTGGCAGGTATAACAATTTATGGAATTCCTGGTGGCGTGCTTGGATTGATTTATTCCTGGTTGAGCCGCAAACGCAGCGTGGAGCAATCACAGATGATCACTCCACGTCGCTGGCAAGATATCATGACCATAACGTTATTCACTATGTTATTTCTATTTGTGGCCTCCTTTATCAACCAAGCAACAGACTTTGTGACAATATACCCGGGTAGTGTTACTACTAATCTAAGTAATCCAACCGAAGGTATCCATTGGCAAGAATCGTTTGTGAACAGTACTGATATTTCTGCACAGGGTGAAACAAGCTTAGGTTTGGCAGCTGGACCACAGGCTTTGGCGACGACCTGGTCGAATGGTTCTGGAGGAATCCAGCTTGCTTTTCAACAGTACACAGAAGATGGATCCATAATATCGAGCAGTTCATTCAACGTATCTAACAGCTCATCGGAAAAATCGCAACATCCACAAGTGGCTCTCTCG
>Ga0208980_10000665_pt1 | contig 19827 bp, 21 predicted proteins | sample WetSurMetagenome_3_FD_187993 | JGI IMG/M metagenome (GOLD analysis project Ga0208980, IMG submission 187993) | Wetland microbial communities from Twitchell Island in the Sacramento Delta, sample from surface sediment Aug2011 Site A1 Bulk (version 2) | ecosystem: Environmental > Aquatic > Marine... | reverse complement strand
ACGAGCGGCTGCCGACCAGCACGTCGTCACCGACCCGTCAGCCGATCTCCGCCAGCAGCCGCGCCATCATGGACTCCGCCTGCGCCCCGTAGCCGCCGCCGAAGAGATTGAGGTGGTTGAGCACGTGGTAGAGGTTGTAGAGCAGCTTGCGCGTCGCATAGCCCGCATCGAGCGGCCAGGCCTCGCGGTAGCCCGCGTAGAACTCGCCGCCGAAGCCGCCGAACAACTCCGTCATCGCGAGGTCGGCCTCGCGGTCGCCGAAGTACACGGCAGGGTCGTAGATCACCGGCTCGCCCTCGACCGTATAGCCGATGTTGCCGCCCCAGAGGTCGCCGTGCAGCAGAGAAGGCGCAGGGGCGTGGTCGAGCAGGGCGGGGAGGAGCGCCACGAGCCGCTCGCCGAGGGTCTGCAGCCGGCCGCCGTGGCCGTTGCGAGCGGCGAGACGCAGCTGATGGCCCAGGCGCCGGTCGCGCCAGAACTCCACCCAGGACGGCGTCCAGGCGTTCGGCTGCGACGTGGCGCCGATGGTGTTGTCGCGTTTCCAGCCGAAGGCCGGCGCGGTCCTGCGGTGCAGCGCCGCCAGCCGGCGCCCCGCGTCGCGTGCGCTGCCGGGACGCGGCGGCCCGAAAAGGATGTCCTCGAGAACGAGCCACGACTGCGGGCCTTCGCTGCCGACGGCGAGCGGGCGTGGCACGCGGATCGCCGCGGCGCCGGCCAACTCCTCGAGACCGGCGTGCTCGGCCTCGAACATGTCGAGCATCGAGGCCGCGTTGACCTTCACGAACCAGCTCTGCCGGCCGTCGGAAAGGCGCACGGTGGTGTTGATGCAGCCGCCGCCCACCGAACGGGGTGCGGCCGGTGTGAAGGGGGCGCCGGTCAGCGCGCTGATCTGTGCGGCGATGGCGGCCCAGACGGTCATGCCGTGTCGATGCGCGGCGCAGTCCCGAGGCTCAGTCCCTTGGACCGCGCTGGCCCTTCTTCGGGCCGCCCCGGAACTCCTGCTTGCGCTCCTCCGGCAGCCGCTGCCAGTTGTCACGCAGCTGCTGCTTACGGTCGTCGGGAAGGTCGCGGTACCAGTTGTGCCGCTGCTTGACGGCCTCCTGCTGCTCGGGTGGGAGCTCGCGCCAGCGGTTGATGCCCTGCTTCGTCCGTTCCTTCTGCTCGGGCGTGAGCTGCTGCCAGCGCCTCGCGCCGTCGCGCAGGCGCTGCTGCTGCTCCGGCGACAGCTCCTGCCAGCGTGGTTTGGCGCCGCCGAGCACGGAGCGCTCCTGGGGCTCGAGCTGGCTCCAGTCGATACCCCGCGCCTGCGCCGCGCCGGCGACCAGGCTCAGGATGAGCGCCGGAACCAGCCTGAGGCTCATGCGCTATCTCCGCTCTCCGCGACCTGGGGGTCTTCGGTCTCGAGCCAGCGGAAGAATTCGAGCTTCTCGAGAAGCTCGAGCTCCTCGTCCTCCGCCAGCATCTCGAGGTCCGCGGGGCTCGGCGGCATCGGCCCCTGCATGGGGCCGTGCAGCCAGATCGAGACGCCGAAAACGATGCTCGCCGCGAGGGCGAGTCCGCCGACCGCCTGCCACCGCCGCGTCGACAGCCCGAACGCGCTGCGGCGCGTGGCGAGGGCCCGGTGGCGGGCCGTCGCGAGTCGGGCGAGCGTCTCGGCATCGAGGTTCGCGGCCCGGTCGTCCAGGGCCGCTGCGATGCGCTGCTGCAGAAGATCGCTTTCTGTGTCTGTCATTGCCAGTGCCCTTCCAGTTTCTCGCGCAGGTGCTGCAGCGCGCGCCACAGGTGGGTCTTCACGCTGCCTTCGGAGCACCCCATCGCGCGTGCGGTCTCCGCGACGTCGAGCCCCTCCCAGGTGCGCAGCAGGAAGGCCTGCTGCTGCCGCGGCGGCAGGGTCTCGAGCGCGGCCATCACGGCGTCGCCCGCCCTCGCCAGCGCGACTTCCTGCTCGGGCGTTCGCGCGTGCGGGTCGGGTGCCGTCTCGATCGGGTCCAGCTCGTCCTCGTCGTCGCGGTTCAGCCAGACCCGCCAGCGGCGGCGCACCCGCTGGCGCCGGTGCCAGTCGCGGATGCGGTTCTGGAGCACGCGGTGGAACAACGGCGCCCACTCTGCCGCATCATGATTCGCGTAGCGGTCGACGAAGGCCAGCATGGTGTCCTGCACCAGGTCCAGCGCCTCCTCACGGTCCCGCGTGGCGAGCTCCGCGATCACCAGCGCGCGTCGCTCAACGTCCCGCAGGAAGCCGTCGAGCGGCTTCACGCGGACCCGCCCGGACTCGCGCCGCGCCGCGCCGTCCACCGGGGCGCTGCCTTCCAGGCCCTCGACGCCCTGCCACACTGCCGCTGTAGACACCCTGCCTTCGCCTCGCCCGACGGCTGCTTCGCCCGTTCATCTGGCCCAACGCAGCGCCACCGGGCCCGTTGACAGGGCCGTGGATTCAGGGGCTTATGCACATTGCCGCGGCGTGTTGCGTGAATGTTGCGCCGATGTGGCAATTGCTGTAGGGCGATCTGCATTCCCGCGCTAACCCATTGTTGTTCCAGAAGCCGCCAACCGGTGGCCGATTTGTACGCAGGCGACGTTTTTCCAGAAAAAAAGGCCGCTTAGTGTCCGTCTGCAGCGTCTCTCAACAGAGTTTTTCACAGTTTCTGTGGAAAACCGACCCCGCGGGCCGGTGCCTGCCCCGGACCGCGGCCGGGTAGCCCCGCCGATGGCCCCAGAGCCGCTGCTGCGCGTCGCCGTTCCGGCGCCCGTCCGCACCCTGTTCGACTACCTGCCGGCTGGCGGCGGTGCGCCGCCGCTCCCCGGCGTGCGGCTCCGGGTTCCTTTCGGGCGGGCGGAGCGCTGCGGTGTCCTGGTCGAGGTAGCCTCGGGCGAGGGCGCGGGCCGCCTGCTCAAGCGGGTCGGCGCCGTCCTGGACACCGAGCCGCTGCTCGCGGCCGCCGACCTGGAGCTGCTCGCCTGGGCCGCGCGCTACTACCAGCACCCGATCGGGGAGGTGGTCGCCGCGGCGCTGCCGCTGCGGCTGCGTCAGGGCCGGGCGTTGATGCCGTCGCGGCGCGATCGCTGGCGGCTGACGGGGACCGGACGGGAGCTGGCGCACACGCTGCCCCGTGCGCCCCGCCAGGCCGCACTCGCTGCGCTGCTCGCGCGGGCCCCCGAGGGGCTGGCCGTCGCGGAGCTCGTCGAGGCCGGCGCCGCGAACGCCGCCCAGGCGCTGCGTGCGCTGTGCGCCAGGGGTTGGGTCGAGCGGGTGCCGGGAGCGGACGACGGCAGCAAGGCGCCGCCGGCCGAGCCGGGTCCCGCGCTCAACGCGGCGCAGGCCGCCGCCGCAGCGGCCGTGCGCGCGAGGCTCGACCGCTTCGCCGCCTTCCTGCTCGACGGCGTGACCGGCAGCGGCAAGACCGAGGTCTATCTCGAGCTCGTGCGCGAGGTGGTGGCAGGCGGCCGGCAGGCGCTTCTCCTGGTGCCGGAGATCGGTCTGACCCCGCAGGTTCTCGAACGCTTCCAGCGCCGCGCCGGCGCGCGCATCGCCGTGCTGCATTCGGGCCTTGCGGAGGGTGAGCGGGAGCGGGCCTGGCTGGCGGCCCGCAGCGGCAGGGCCGACGTGCTGATCGGCACGCGCTCGGCCGTCTTCACGCCTCTGCCGCGCCTGGGGCTCGTCGTCGTCGACGAGGAGCACGATGCGTCGTTCAAGCAGCAGGAGGGGTTCCGCTACTCGGCGCGCGACCTCGCCGTGGTTCGCGCGCAGCGCGCCGGCTGCCCCGTCGTGCTCGGTTCGGCGACGCCGTCGCTGGAGACGCTGCGCAACGCCCAGCTCGGGCGCTACGCGGCGCTGGCGTTGCCGCAGCGGGCGGGCGCGGCGGCGCCGCCGCAGCTCGGTCTCGTCGACATCCGCGCCGCACCGCTCCAGGCCGGGCTCGGGCCGGTGAGCCGTCGCCTGGTGCAGGAGACCCTGGAGCGCGGGGAGCAGGCGCTGCTGTTCCTCAACCGGCGCGGGTACGCGCCCGTCGTGATGTGCCACGCGTGCGGCTGGGTCGCGGGCTGCCGGCGCTGCGACGCCCGTCTGACCCTGCACGCCGGCGATGGGCTGCTCTGGTGCCATCACTGCGGCAGCCAGCGGCCGCGCGACCGGCAGTGCCCGGATTGCGGCAGCGCCGATCTGGTCGACGTCGGCCTCGGCACCGAGCGCCTGGAAGAGCAGATCGCGGCGCTGTTCAAGGGCTACGAGGTGGTCCGCGTCGACCGCGACTCGACGCGCCGCAAGGGCGCGCTGGAGCGCTCCTTCGAAGGCATCCGCACCGGCCGCTTTCCGTTGCTCGTCGGTACCCAGATCCTGGCAAAGGGCCACCACTTCCCCAACGTCACCCTGGTCGTCGTGCTGGACGCCGACCAGGGCCTGTACGGCGTCGACTTCCGCGCCCCCGAGCGCATGGCGCAGCTGATCGAGCAGGTGGCCGGGCGGGCAGGGCGGGCCGACAAGCCCGGCCGCGTGCTGATCCAGACCCGCCACCCCGAACACCCGCTCCTGCAGCTGCTCGTGCACGGGGGCTACGGCGGATTCGCCGCCGCGGCGCTCGCCGAGCGCGAGGCCGCCGGCCTTCCGCCGTTCGGTCACCAGGTGCTGTGGCGCGCCGAGGCCGCGCGTCCCGAGCCGCCCACGGCCTTCCTGGCCGCGCTCGCCGGCCTGATCCGGGCAGAGGCGGGGGGTGCGGTGGAGGTCTGGGGGCCGGTGCCCGCCCCAATGGAGCGGCGGGCGGGCAGGCACCGTGCCCATCTGCTCCTGCAGGCGCGCGAGCGCGCGCCCCTGCACGGTCGCCTGGAGGGCTGGGTGGAGCGCGCCGCCGGGCTGCCGGAGGCGTCCCGCGTGCGCTGGTCGGTCGACGTCGACCCGCAGGACACGCTGTGAGCCGGCGATGCCGGGCTCCGCGCGGCGGGGCTTACAATCCGCCTCGGTGACAGACCAGACCCGCGACACTGCGACCGCAACGCCGCCGACCCTCGAGATCGCGGGCCGCACGTTGCGCTGCGCGGGCGACTGGACGCTGGACGCTGGCGACCGGCTCGCGCGGCTGCGGTCGGCGGCGTCGGCCGTGTCCGGCATCGAGGTGCTCGATGGCTCGGGCATCACCCGCCTGGACACGGCCGGTGCGATGCTCCTGCTGCAGATCGCCGCGGCCCGCGGTGCGGGCGGCCCGGGCTGGCAGGGCCTGGCGGCGGAAGACGCGGCGCTCCTGGACCTCGTCCGCGAGCGCCTCGCCGCCGGGGGCGAGCGCCCGGCGCCCGCCGCGCCGCCGTCCCTCGTGGCCCGGCTGGGCGAGCGCACCTGGGCGCACCTGGAGCAGGTCATCGGCTTCCTGGGCTTTCTCGGCGAGGCCGCGGTCGCCGCGGCGCGCCTGGTGCGCAATCCCCGACGGCTGCGCTGGCAGGCTCTGCTCACGGCGATCGAGGACGCCGGCTCCGACGCGCTGCCCATCGTCGGGCTGCTGTCCTTCCTGATCGGCGTCGTGGTGGCCTACCAGGGCGGCCAGCTCCTCAAGACCTACGGCGCCAACATCTTCATCGTCGACATGGTGACGCTGACGATGGTGCGCGAGATGGCCCCGCTGATCGTGGCCATCATCGTCGCGGGCCGCACCGGATCGGCCTACACCGCGCAGATCGGCACCATGCAGGTCACCGAGGAGGTCGACGCGCTGCGCACGATCGGCATCCACCCGATCGACCTGCTCGTCCTGCCCAAGCTGACGGCGCTGCTCGTCGCGCTGCCACTGCTCACCCTGTTCGCGGACGTCCTGAGCGTGTTCGGGGGGATGCTGGTCGCCTGGTGGCTGCTCGATCTCAGCCTCTTCGACTTCGCCGAGCGCATACCGGCCGTACTGTCCTGGCGGTCGCTCCTGGTCGGCGTCGGCAAGGCGCCGGTGTTCGCGCTGATCATCGCGCTGGTCGGCTGCTTCCAGGGCTTCCAGGTCCGCGGCGGAGCCGACAGCGTCGGCCGCCAGACCACCGTGAGCGTCGTGCAGTCGATCTTCCTGGTGATCATCGTCGACGCCATCCTGGTCGTGAACTTCGGTTCCTGGGGGCTGAGGTGACCGCCGGTCCCGCAATCGAGATCCGCGGGCTCAGCACGCGCTTTGGCTCGCTGCTGGTCCACGAGGACCTCGACCTCGAGGTCCGGCGCGGCGAGGTCCTCGCCCTGGTCGGCGGCTCCGGGTCCGGGAAGACGACCCTGCTGCGCGAGATCATCATGCTGCTGGAGCCTTCGGGCGGCTCCATCCGGCTGCTCGGCGACGAGCTGGCCGGGATCGGCGAGGACGCCGCGCTGCGCCTGCGGCGACGCTTCGGCGTGCTGTTCCAGATGGGGGCGCTGTTCAGCTCGCTCACGGTGCTCGAAAATGTCATGGTGCCGTTGCGGGAGCACACGGGCCTGCCGAAGGAGTGGCTCCGCGAGCTGGCCGCGCTGAAGATGGCGCTGGCGGGCCTGCCGGCGCACGCGGCCGACAAGCTGCCGCGCCAGCTGAGCGGCGGCATGCTGAAGCGGGCGTCGCTCGCGCGGGCGCTCGCCCTGGACCCCGAGCTGCTGTTTCTCGACGAGCCCACGGCGGGGCTCGATCCGCTGAGCGCCGGGGCGCTCGACGAGCTGGTGCTGCAACTGAAGGAATCCCTGGGGCTCACGATCGTGATGGTGACGCACGACCTGGACTCGCTCTGGCGCACGACCGACCGGGTCGCTTTCCTCGGGGAGCGGCGGGTCATCGGGCTCGCGCCGATGCGCGAGCTGGTGCAGAGCCCGCACCCGGTGATCCGCGACTATTTCGACTGCCCCCGCGCCCAGGCCGCGGGCGTCGCCTACCGGGCAGCGTAGGAGCGGCGGCGTGGACAACCGCATCAGCTACACCGCCGTCGGCCTGTTCGTCATCGGCCTCGGCGCGGCCCTCATCCTCGCCTTCGTCTGGCTCGCGACGCACGGCGACGAGAAAACCTATCTGCGCTACCAGGTCCTCACGGCGGAGTCCGTGTCCGGCCTCAACCGCAACGCGTCGGTCACCTACCGCGGGGTGGTCGTGGGCCGCGTCGCGTCGATCAGCATCGATCGCGACGACCCCGCGCAGGTCCGCCTCGTGCTGGACATCGAGGCCGGCACGCCGGTCCGCACGGACACCACCGCTGTCCTGGTCACCCAGGGGATAACCGGTCTGGCGCGCGTCGAGCTCACCGGCGGCAGCCGGGCGGCGCCCGCGCTGCTGCCCGCACCGGGCGCGCCGCCGCCGATCATTCCGAGCGGTCCGTCCCTCGTGGCGCGCCTCGACAGCGCGCTGGACATGCTGGTGGTGACGGTCGAGCAGATGTCGACGCGCTTCGACCGGCTGCTCAGCGACGACAACCTCAACGCCCTGGCCGGCACGCTCGACGCGCTGCGCCTGGTGACCGGCGAGATCGCCCAGCACCGCGCGGAGATCGGTGCGGGGCTCGGGAATGCGGCCGCCACGCTCGAGAACGCCTCCCGCCTGAGCGGCGAGCTGGCGAACACCCTGGCCCGCACCGCCGGCAGCGTCACGGCGCTCGAGGAGACCGCGCGCAGCGTCACGCGGACCAGCCGGGCCCTGGAGGCTGCGGTCGGGCAGGGGCGCGAGGGCGTCGCGAAGGCCTTTGGGCAGCTCGGCCCGGAGGTCACCGCACTGCTCGGCGAGTTGCGTCAGCTCGCGGAGACCCTGCGGCGCGTCGCCCGCGACGTCGAGGACAACCCGCGCGTGTTCCTGTTCGGGCGGCAGCGCAGCGAGCCGGGGCCTGGTGAGCGATGATCGGATGCCGGCTCGTACCGCAGCGGCACGGAGGCGCAGAGACGAACCAATGAACAGGGTTCCCTGGTACTTTCGCCTGGCCCTCGCGGTCGTCGCCATCGTGGTGGGCGGCTGCGGCCAGCCCCTGCTGACGCAGCCGGAGGCGCCATCGTCCCTGCTGCTCGAGGCCAACCCCAACGTCCGGCCCGCACCCCACAACACCGGCCTGACGCTGCTCGTCTCGCCACCCCAGGCGCAGGCCGGGTTCGACACGCGGCGCATCGCCTACACGCGCACACCCCTGACCCTCGAGTACTACACGCGCAGCGAGTGGGCCGACACGCCGGCGCGCATGCTGGGGCCGGTCGCGGTGCGGGCGCTCGAATCCAGCGGCGCCTTCCGGGCGGTCATCGCCGGTCCCGCGCCCGTCCCGGTGGACCTGCGCCTGGACCTCGAGCTCCTGCGCCTCCAGCAGGAGTTCACGGCTGGTGGCAGCCAGGTACGGCTGGAGCTGCGGGCCAAGCTGTTCGACGTGCGCGCAGGGCGGGTGCTGGCGACGCGCGTGTTCTCCGAGGTGGCCGCGGCCCCGTCCCCAGATGCGCTGGGCGGGGCACGTGCGGCGAGCACGGCCTTCGGGGCGGCGCTGGAGGCCCTCGCGGCGTTCGTGGTCGAGGCCCTGCCGCGCCACTAGGAGCCGGCGCGGCAGCGCCATTGGGGGGCCGATGCTGTTATCTTTCCACGTTTTCCCGGCCAGGCGCCCCCCGGCATGAAAGCCCAGATCCAGACCCTCGTTCAGCACGCCCTAGACCGGCTGGTCGAGGACGGCCTGCTGCCGGCCAACGTCCCCGCCGCCCCCGCCATAGAGCGTGCGCGCGACCCGGCCCACGGTGACTTCGCGAGCAACGTGGCCATGGTCCTCGCCAAGGGGGCCGGCGTGCCCCCGCGCGAGCTCGCGCAGCGCGTCGTGGGCGCCCTGCCGGCCACCGCCTGGCTCGAGCGCGTGGAGATCGCCGGCCCCGGGTTCATCAACTTCCGGCTCGCCCCGGCCGCCTACCACGATGCGGTGGCGTCGGCCCTCGAGCTCGGGCCACGGTTCGGCCGCAGCCAGCTCGGCCGGGGCCGGCGGGTGCAGGTCGAGTTCGTCTCCGCCAACCCGACCGGGCCGCTGCACGTCGGCCACGGTCGCGGTGCCGCTTACGGCGCCGCGGTGGCCGAGCTGCTCGCGGCGACCGGCTACGACGTCCACCGCGAGTACTACGTCAACGACGCCGGGCGGCAGATGGACATCCTGGCCACCTCGGTCTGGCTCCGTTACCTCGAGCTGTGCGGCGAGACGCTGCGCTTCCCGGCGAACGGCTACCGCGGCGACTACGTCTGGGACATCGCCGCGACGCTGCACCGGGAGCACGGCGACGCCTACCGGCACGCCGCGGACGAGGTCTGCGCCGGCCTGCCGGCGGATGCCGCGACGGCCGAGGAGCGGGACGCCGGGCAGGACCCCGGCGGCGACAAGGAGGCGCACATCGATGCCGTGATCACCCGGGCGCGGCACCTCCTGGGTGACAACCGCTACCGCTACGTCTTCGAGCTCGGCCTCAACACCATCCTCGACGACATCCGCGACGACCTCGAGCAGTTCGGGGTGCGGTACGAGGAGTGGTACTCCGAGCGGTCGCTGACCGAGAGCGGCGCGGTGAACAAGGCGGTCGACCGCCTGCGCCATTCCGGTCACGTCTACGAGAAGGACGGGGCGCTGTGGTTCCGCTCGACCGAATACGGCGACGAGAAGGACCGGGTGGTGGTCCGTGACAACGGCCAGAGCACCTATTTCGCCTCCGACATCGCCTACCACATGGACAAGCTCGAGCGCGGCTTCGAGCGGGTGATCGACGTCTGGGGCGCGGATCATCACGGCTACGTACCCCGCGTGAAGGCGGCGCTGGCGGCCGTCGGCGACGACCCGGCCCGCCTCGACGTGCTGCTCGTCCAGTTCGCGGTGCTGTACCGCGGTGGCGAGAAGGTGCAGATGTCGACCCGCTCCGGCGAGTTCGTCACCCTGCGCCAGCTCCGCAAGGAGGTGGGCCGCGACGCGGCCCGCTTCTTCTACGTCACCCGCTCGTCGGAGCAGCACCTCGACTTCGACCTCGACCTCGCCAAGTCGCAGTCGGCGGACAACCCGGTCTACTACGTGCAGTACGCGCACGCGCGGATCTGCTCGGTGCTGCGGCAGGCCGGCGGGAAGTCGCTCGACGTCGAGCCGACGCCGGGTGTGCGCAACCTCGGCCGGCTGGTGGAGGGCCACGAGATCGCGCTGCTCAAGACGCTGGCGCGCTACCCCGACGTGGTCGAGACGGCGGCGCTGGCGCACGCGCCCCACCAGGTCACGCACTACCTGCGGGAGCTGGCCAACGACTTCCACACCTACTACAACGCCCACCCTTTCCTGGTGGAGGATGCGGAGCTGCGCGACGCCCGCATCAAGCTGGTGCTGGCGACTCGCGAGGCCCTGCGCAACGGCCTCAACCTGCTCGGCGTCTCGGCGCCGGAGAGCATGTGAGGGCGCATGTCCAGGGACTACCGCCGCCGCGCCGAGCCCCGCTCCCGCCGATCGACACCGGGCTGGATGCTGTTTGCGGTGGGATTCATCGCCGGCGCGTTCAGCGTCGGCCTCGCCTGGGTGAAGCTCGGCCCCGCTGAGCTCAAGGCCCTGACGACGAGCCTGCAGACGGCCGCCCAGCCGCAGGCGGCCGCCAAGGTCGAGGAGTCCCCGAAGCACGCCGGCGTGCCGAAGCCGCAGTTCCAGTTCTACAGCCTGCTGCCGGAGCGCGAGGTGATGGTGAGCGAAGACGAGGTCGACCGCCGCGCCAAGGCGTCGTCGTCGGTGCCCTCCCCCCGTCCGGCCCCGGCCAGCCCGCCCGGCGCGCCGGTCGCCGCCACCGAGGCGCCGCCGGCCCCTCCCGCTGCGCCGGCGGACGAGGTCCTGATGCTCCAGGTGGCGGCGTTCAAGGCCAGGTCCGACGCCGAGAGCCTCAAGGCGCAGCTCGCCCTGAAGGGCATGCAGGCCGGGATCGAGAGCGCCAACATCAAGGGCGAGAGCTATCACCGCGTCCGGCTCGGTCCGTACCGCAGCATCGAGCAGCTGCAGTCCGCGCGCAGCCGCCTCAAGGGGAGCGGCTACGACAGCGTCGTCGTCCGCCTGAAATAAAAAAAGCCGCCCGAGGGGGCGGCCAATAAGGAGGAGATGCGATGCGGAAGCGGAAGCAACGCTTCCAGGTCAGGCTCGTGCGGAACCTGATCGTCGGACCGTGCCGGCAGGCGCGGTGACGGGTGGCTTGCTTCCACTGGGCCACCCGTGCTTGACCCTGGCCCTGCCGGGGGCTGACCGGCAGGATTGCCCCTAAGACCTACACGAACCGTGCCAGCTAAGGCCGGTTCGCAGCTAGGCTTTCCAACCCCTTGCAGGCGCATTAGAAAATTCTGATGTGCGCGATATGCCCTGATCGTCCCGGCGCGAGCCGAGCCGAGGGTGCTGGCCGAGCTGCCATAAATGGCGTAATCTGAGAGCATGAACGCCAATAATGACAGTCTGGCGCTCGTCGCAGGTGCCGTGCTCGACGGCCTCGACGGTCCTGCCATCGCCCTGGACACCGACTACCGAATCCTGGCCGCCAACCGCGCCTACCGGAGCGTGTTCGGCCACGGCGCCGACGTGGTCGGGCACACCTGCTTCAGCGTCTCGCACGGGGCAACCGTCCCCTGCGACCAGGCCGGCGAGACCTGCCCCATGCGCCTCGCGGAGGCCGCGGGCACCGCGCAACGCGTCCTGCACATCCACCACACGCCGCGCGGCGACGTCCACGTCTCGGTGGAGACCCGGCCGGTGTACCGGCCCGACGGGGCGCTGTGGTTCTACGTCGAGTTCCTGCACGAGCACCCCAGCGGCACGGCCGCCGTGAGCGCGGAGCACGGCCTCGTCGGCCGCTCGCCGGCCTTCATGCGGGTGCTGGACCTGGTGCACCGGGTCGCCCCGAGCATGACCACCGCGCTCCTGCTCGGCGAGTCCGGCACCGGCAAGGAGCTCGTGGCCCGGGCGATCCACGACGCCAGCGACCGGCGCGACCGGCCGTTCGTCCCGGTCGAGTGCTCCGGCCTGACCGAGTCGCTCTTCGAGAGCGAGCTGTTCGGGCACGAGCGCGGCGCCTTCACCGGTGCGCACGCCGCAAAGCCCGGCCTGGTAGAGGCGGCCAAGGGTGGGTCGCTGTTCCTCGACGAGGTCGGAGACATCCCCCCGCTGCTGCAGGTGAAGCTGTTGCGTCTGCTCGAGACCCGCACCTTCCGGCGGGTCGGCAGCGTCGAGCCGCAGGAGGCCAACTTCCGGCTGATCTGCGCGACGCACCGGGACCTCGGCCAGCTGGTGGCGGCCGGCGAGTTCCGGCAGGACCTCTACTACCGGATCTGCGCCTTCCCCGTTCCGCTGCCGCCGCTGCGCGAGCGCCGGGAGGACATCCCGCTTCTCGTGGAGACACTGCTGCGGCGGATACCCGGGGCGCAGCACCTGCGCCTTGCAGAGGAGGCCATGGGCTGCCTGCGCGAGTACCGATTCCCCGGCAACATCCGCGAGCTGCGCAACATCCTGGAACGGGCCGCCGTGCTGGTGGACGGCCCGGTGATCCGCCCCGAGCACCTGCCCGACGCCTGTCGCGACGCCGCCGCCGCGGTTGCGCGCGTCGCGCAGCCGGACGCGGGCGAGACGGTGGGCGGCGCGATCCAGACCCTGGCGGAGGCCGAGCGCGCCTACCTGCGGCGGGTGGTCTCGGCCTTCCAGGGCGACCGCAGGTCGCTCGCCCGCGCCCTGGGGGTCAGCGAGCGGACGCTGTTTCGCAAGCTGCAGGGGCTCTGAGCCCCTACACCGCCATCTCGGCGGTCAGCGCGGGATGGTGCTGGTAGCCCTCGAGGAGGAAGTCGCCGGGCTCGACGCGCTCCAGCCACTCGGGCTCGTAGCGGCCGGTGTCGGCGAAGGCCGGGATCCGCTCCGACAGACGAAGGGCCGGAAGGGGCAGGGGGTTGCGCGTCAGCTGCACGGCGACCGCCTCGAGGTGCGTCTCGTACAGGTGGACGTCGGCGCCGAACCAGGTGAGCCAGCGCGGCTGGTAGCCGGTGAGGCGGGCGAACAGCGTCAGCAGGGCGGCGCCCTCGGCGAGGTTCCAGGGCAGGCCGAGGAAGGTGTCGACCGAACGCTGGTAGAGGCAGAGACTGAGCGCGCGGTCGGCCGCGTTGACGTTGAACTGGTAGAGGAGGTGGCAGGGCGGTAGCGCCATCTCCTCGAGCTGCGCCGGATTCCAGGCGTGGAACAGGATGCGGCGATCGCCCGGCTGGTAACGGATCTTGTCGAGGCACTCGCGCAGCTGGTCGACGGCCCGGTACAGAACCAGGCAGCGCTGGTCCGCCTGTGGCGCGGGGCCGAGGCCGGTGGCGAGGTGCCGATAGCCTTCCTGCTCGGCGCGCGCGATCGCGGCGACCTGGTCCTCGCGCAGCAGCTTGACGGCTGGCCAGCGGCGCCACTGCGCGCCGTAGACGGGGCCGAGGTCGTCCTCGCCCTGCCGGTACGGGCTGGTGAGCCACTGGGCGTTGGCGTTGGCGTTGGCGTCCCAGACCTTGCAGCCCAGCTCGCGGAAGGTGGCGGCGCTCGTCGCGCCGCGCAGGAAGGCGCAGAGCTCGCCCATCGCCGACCTGAAGGCGAGCCGCTTGGTGGTGACGGCCGGGAAACCTGCGGCGAGATCGAAGCGCAGCATCGCGCCCGAGATCGCCTTGGTGCGCACGCCGGTCCGGTTGTCCTGCCAGGCGCCGTCGTCGAGGACGGCTCGGAGCAGGTCGAGGTACTGCCTCACGTGGCGCCGCCCCCCGCCGGCGCGCTGCCAGGGCCGCGGCGGGCCAGCCACAGCAGCAGCAGGCCGGCCGCGAGCATCGGCAGCGTGAGGAGCTGGCCCATCGTCAGCCAGCCGAAGGCCAGGTAGCCCAGGTGGGCGTCGGGCAGGCGCACGAACTCGACCGCAAACCGGAACAGGCCGTAGCAGACGAGGAAGACGCCCGAGACCGCCATCGTCGGTCGCGGCTTGCTCGAGTAGAGCCACAGGATCACGAACAGGACCAGCCCCTCGAGCGCGGCCTCGTAAAGCTGGCTCGGGTGGCGGGCGAGGCTGAGCAGGGCGTCGGGCGGCAGCCCGACGCATTGCTCCGGGAAGCGCAGGCAGGGCAGCTGCATGCCCCAGGGTACGGTCGCCGGCCCGCCCCAGAGCTCGCCGTTGATGAAGTTGCCGATCCGCCCCGCGCCCAGGCCGATGGGCACCAGCGGCGCGAGGAAGTCCGCGACGGCGAAGAATCGGCGCTGGCTGCGCCGCGCGAACAGGGCCACTGCGACCAGGACGCCGAGCAGGCCGCCGTGAAAGGACATCCCGCCTTCCCAGATGCGGAAAATCCGCAGCGGGTCCGCCGCCCAGTCCGGAAACGAGTAGAACAGGATGTAGCCGAGCCGGCCGCCCGCCACCGCGCCGATGGCGCAAAAGAAGATCAGGTCGTCGACCTCCTGCTCGCGCCAGCCCGAGCCGGGCCGGCGGGCACGCCATCGCCCGAGCCACCAGGCGGCCGCGAAGCCCACTAGGTACATCAGGCCGTACCAGCGGATCTTTAGCGGGCCGAGGGCGAGGGCGACCGGGTCGATGTCGGGGTAGAGCATGGGACGTCCATGCCGATGCGGGTCGGCGTAGCTGCGGCGGGGCGGGCCGCGTCCGGAGCGCGGCGTCTCAGGATACCGGCCCCTCGTCGGCCTGTGAACGCCGGGACGCCTTCAAGATTCGCCCGCGCATGCCGTTAGCCTCGTCGCCTGGCCCGTACAGGCCCCATTGCTGAGCGAGAGTCCGCATGAGGCTGGAGAGCATGACCGGCAGTCGATCCCTCTCGGTGCGCATGCGCACGCTGGGGGAGCGGCTGCGCTATAGCCGTCGTCAGATGGGCTGGACGCAGGAGCAGCTCGCCGCCCAGGCCGGGACGAATCAGGCGGTGATCCAGAAGATCGAAAACGGCAAGAGCCTGCGTCCGCGCAAGATCAACGAGATCGCCGCGGTGCTGCAGGTGAACCCCGCCTGGCTGATGTTCGGCGAGGACCACAACGAGGTCCTGAGCGCCGAGGAGCGTCTCTTCGTCGAGAGCTGGCGCTCGCTGCCCGCGCCGCAGCGCGAGCGCATCCGCAGCGAGGTCGTGCGCCTCGCCACGCGCCGAAGCTGAGATAGGGTCCTTCTCAGCCCGAGCTGTGCAGCACGTTGCCGGCGGGGTCGCAGACCTCGACGGCCACCGGGATGCCGTCGCGGATCGACGCGGTCACCACGCAGAAGTCCTCGAACAGGTCCAGGCAGCGCTTGAACCGCGCCGCGTCGGCGAGCGCCTCGTCCACCTCGATGCGCACGGCGAGGCCGCCGACCCGCAGCCGCTGCTTGTCGTTGCGTACCATGCGGCAGGTGACCGAGGTCTTGACCGCGCCGGCCGGCGGCTCGTTCTTGGTGACGCAGAAGAGCAGGCTCGCGCTCAGGCAATTGGCTGCCGCGACCGCGAGCAGGCGGGACGGGTTGGGGCCGGCGCGGCCCCCCAGGGGTGGCGGCTCGTCGACGATGAGCTCGGGGACCTGGTCCCAGTCGAACCGGACCTTGAACTCGTAGCCCTCGAGCTGCTCGAGGTGCAGTGTGAAGCGGCCTTCTTCCGACATCGTGGACGCGCCTCCGCGCGGCAGTGAGGTGCCTGATCCCGGCGGTCAGTCGGTCGAGAGCTCGATCTCGCCGCTGACACCGATGGTGATGGTCTGGGTGCCCGCCTCGATGGCCGGGGGCGCGGCCGCCGCCTCGGCCATGGCCATCGGCATCGCCCGCTGCCGGAACACCGGCATGGGCGCCGGGCCGCTGCTCACGTCCATCTGCACGAGGCGAAAGGTGCGGCGCTGCAGATCGGCGGCGACCTGTTTCGCGCGCGCCTGGAACGCGGCGATGGCCTCGCCGATGAGCCGGTCCTCCACCTCCTTGCGCCGCTCCCGCGACACCTCGTAGGCGACCTGCTGGAGGTTGAGCCGCTCCTGCAGCACGCCGACCAGGTCGCTGACGGCGGCAGTGTCGCGGCCCTCCAGGCGGAGGGACTGGCTCACCCGCCAGCCGGTCACGACGTTCTTCTGGTAGATCGGGTTGGTCTGGTAGTCGAGGGTCTGGACCTTGATGGCAGGGGCTTCCTTGGCCTTGGCGAGCGCCCAGGCCATCACCTGGTTCACCTCGGTGGCCAGCTGGCGCGCGCTGCTGCCGTCGCGCTGCACCGCCAGCACCGCGACCAGGGTGTCGTTGGCGACGTCCTCGGTGGCGCTCACCGCGAAGCTCGCGCGGTTGTAGCGCAGCTCGGGCTCGTGAGCGAGCGCCGGCAGGGCTGCGAGGGCAACAACGAGCAGAAGAATCGGGGACTTGACGGCCATCGCGGATCCTCCGGGGTGAGCGGCGGACACTTTCCCCGCTTTGTCGCCGTCGGGCAAGCGGCCCGCCGCCCATCGGCGCGAAAGCAGCCTACAATCGGTGCGGGCGGCACTGGCGGTGATGCGGGCGCTCGCGGCCGGCGACCTGTTGAACGACCCTCGCGATCGCGCGCAGATGCTGCCCTGCATCCCGCTGATTCAGTCGCGCGGTGACCACGCACAGTTGCTGCCGTCGGAGGTGGAGCGCGTGGAGATCGGCGAACACCTGTTGCTGTGCGGCAAACCTGCCGCCGTGTCGGCAATGGAGTGGACGCTGCAGAGCGACAAGGTCCTCCACGACCTGCTGACAGGCCGGGAGATGCCAAAGACCTGGGTCTGGCAGTGGATCGACCGCCGGCTCGCGCGCCATGGCCGGGGGAACTGATCGCCGCGGCCGGGGTCAATCATTCGCCGGGCCCCGGCAACCATTCGGTCGAATTTTCTTGCCGCACAGACACCGATGAAGAAGCTGCTGACACTGCTGCTCATCGCCGCCGTCGGCGGCGCCGGCTGGTGGTACTGGGTCGGTGAGGACGCGCCCGGCGCGGCCAGGTATCGCACCCAGGCCGTCGATCGCGGCGACATCGTGCAGATCATCACTGCGAACGGCACGCTCAGCCCCCTGACCGTCGTCCAGGTCGGCACGCAGGTCTCGGGCACCGTCTACAGGGTCCACGTCGACTTCAACGACCTGGTGAAGGAGGGGCAGGTGCTCGCCGAGCTCGATCCGGCGTTGCTGCAGGCCACGCTGAAGCAGAGCGAGGCCAATCTCGACAACGCCCAGGCGACCCTCGAGCTCGCCCAGAGCAACGTCGCCCGCACCGAGACCCTGTTCAAGCGGAACCTGGCACCGGACTCGGACCTCGAGCAGGCGCGCGAGCGCGTCAAGGTCGCTGCCGCCCAGGTGAAGACCGCCGAGGCGCAGGTCGAGCGCGATCGCACGAACCTGCGCTACGCGGTGATCCGCTCGCCGATCGCCGGCGTGGTGATCAACCGGCAGGTGAACGTCGGCCAGACCGTGGCGGCGAGCTTCCAGACGCCGACGCTGTTCCAGATCGCCCAGGACCTGCGCAAGATGCAGATCGACACCAGCGTTGCCGAGGCCGACGTCGGCAGCCTGTCGACGAGCTTCCCGGTGAGCTTCACCGTCGATGCCTTTCCCGGGAAGACCTTCCAGGGCCGCATCCTGCAGATCCGTCTGAACCCGACCATCCAGGCCAACGTCGTCACCTACAACGTCGTGGTCGAGGCGGACAACCCCGAGGGCAAGCTGCTGCCGGGCATGACCGCGCACGTGAGCATCCGGGTCGCCGAGCGCCGCGACGCCCTGCGCGTCCAGAATGCGGCACTGAGCTTCCGGCCGAAGGACCGGGACGACGACGAGCCCGCCGGCAAGGCGGCACGCGGGACGCGGGTCTACCTGCTGGACGGGGACAGGCCCCGTGCGGTGGCGGTCCGAACCGGAATCACCGACGGCAACCACACGGAGATCCTCGAGGGCGAGATCGGACCCGGTGATCCGGTCGTCGTGCGCGAGACCGTGCCGAAGAAGGACGCGGCCGAGAAGACCTTCCGCTTCCGGATGATGTGATGGCCGACGCGCCGCTGATCCGCGTCGAGCGGCTCTGCAAGCAGTACCAGGTGCCGGGCGGCCAGCCCGTGCCCGTTCTGCACGACGTCGATCTCGAGATCGGCGCGGGCGAGCTGGTCGCGATCATGGGACCCTCGGGCTCGGGCAAGTCGACCTTCATGAACATCCTCGGCTGCCTCGACACGCCCACCGCGGGTCACTATCGCCTGCAGGGCCGGGACGTGGCCGGCCTGTCCGCCGACGAGCTCGCGGCCTTGCGCAATCGCCTGATCGGCTTCGTCTTCCAGGGCTTCAACCTGCTCCGGCGCGTAACGGCGGAGGACAACGTCGCGCTGCCGCTGCTGTACGCGGGGACGCCGCACGCCGAGCGTAGCCGCCGGGCCCGCGCCCTGCTCGAGCGGGTGGGGATCGGCGGCCACGCCAGGGCGCTGCCGAACCAGATGTCGGGCGGCCAGCAGCAGCGCGTCGCCATCGCCCGCGCGCTCGCCTGCGAGCCCGCACTCATCCTCGCAGACGAGCCCACCGGCAACCTCGACACCCACACCAGCGGCGAGATCATGGATCTGTTCACGCAGCTCAACCGGGAGCAGGGGCTGACGGTCGTGATCGTCACGCACGAGGCCGACGTGGCGCGTTACGCGCGCCGCCTCGTGCGCTTCGTCGACGGTCGGGTGGTCTACGACGGCGAGGTGCCGGCGTGAAGCTGGTCGCACTGCCCGGCGAGGCCTGGCGCGCCATGGCCCTCAATGGCCTGCGCACCGGGCTGACCATGCTCGGCATGGTGATCGGCGTCGGCGCCGTCGTGCTGATGCTCGCGGTCGGCGACGGCGCCCGCCACACGGTCAACGAGCAGATCCGGGCGATGGGCAGCAACCTGTTCATGATCCTCTCCGGGGCCAGCACGTCGTCCGGCGTGCGGATGGGCTCCGGCACCAAGCCCACGATCACCATCGCCGACGCCGAGGCGCTGGCGAAGCTGCCGAGCCTGGACGGCGTCGCCCCCGTGCAATCCCAGACCGCGCAGCTCGCCTACGGGGCGAGCAACTGGAGCGCGCAGGTCTACGGCGTGACGCCCGAGTTCCTGCGCGTGCGGGACTGGGCGCTGGAGGCGGGCCAAGGCATCAGCGACACCGACGTGCGCTCGGCGGCGCGCGCCGTCGTCCTGGGCCAGGTGGTGAAGAAGGAGCTGTTCGGTGTCGACGACCCCGTCGGCCAGACGGTGCGCATCAAGAACCTGCCGTTCACCGTGGTCGGGGTGGCGGTCGGCAAGGGTCAGAGCCTCAGCGGCCGCGATCAGGACGACGTCGCCTTCGTGCCGCTCACGACGGCGCAGAGCAAGCTGTTCGGCGTTCCCTTCCCGGGCACAGTCGGCTTCATCATGGCGCGTGCGAAGTCCAGCGAGCTGATGGACGAGGCCGAGGCAGAGATCAGGCAGGCGCTGCGCCAGCGTCACCGCCTGGCGGAGCGCGACAGCGACGACTTCACGGTGCGCAACCTGTCGTCGACGGCCGAGACCGCGGCCACCACCGCCCGCATCCTCACCGTCATGCTGGGCACCATCGCCTCCATCTCGCTGGTAGTGGGCGGCATCGGCATCATGAACATCATGCTGGTGTCGGTGACGGAGCGGACCCGCGAGATCGGTGTCCGCATGGCGGTCGGTGCGCGCCGGCGCGACATCCTGCTGCAGTTCCTGCTCGAGGCCGTGCTGATCTGCGGGATCGGCGGCACCGTCGGCGTGCTGGTCGGCATCGGCGGCGCCTGGCTGGTGTCCGACCTCGCCGGCATGACCGTCGTCGTCAGCGGCACGGCGATACTGCTCGCCTTCGCCTTTTCGGCCGCGACCGGGATCTTCTTCGGCTACTACCCCGCCCACAAGGCCGCGCAGCTGCAGCCCGTGGAGGCGCTGCGGTACGAGTAGG
>Ga0208980_10000664_pt1 | contig 19827 bp, 18 predicted proteins | sample WetSurMetagenome_3_FD_187993 | JGI IMG/M metagenome (GOLD analysis project Ga0208980, IMG submission 187993) | Wetland microbial communities from Twitchell Island in the Sacramento Delta, sample from surface sediment Aug2011 Site A1 Bulk (version 2) | ecosystem: Environmental > Aquatic > Marine... | reverse complement strand
GGTTCATGTTTATGAGACAGGACCAGACGGCAGATTAAACCTTTATTCACTGTTTGATTACTTGCAGGATATAGCTTCTGATCATGCTGTCAGACTTGGGTATGGGAGAGATGACCTTTTAAAGGAGAATAATTTCTGGGTCCTTTCAAGAATTTATGCAGAGATTTCATTATGGCCTGTTTGGGGCGAATCACTTGTTGTCAAGACATGGCCCAGAGGTACTGAAAGACTCTTTGCATTAAGGGATTACGAAGTCAGATACTCTGACGGAAGATGTATAGCACGGGCAACTTCATCATGGCTTATTGTCGACAGGAATACAAGGCGGATCCAGAGGCCTGACAATACTCTGAGTATGTACAATTCCGATTTGCCCCGGGAAACAGCATTAACGAGGAATGCGACAAAACTTGAACCGGTGGTATCTGAAACCCAAAGTAAAACACTCCTCAAAGTCAGAATCAGTGATCTTGATTTAAACCTTCATACAAATAATACACGGTATCTCAAATGGGTCATTGACAGTTACGACCTTGATTTCATGATTAATAATGTTCCTTTATCAGCTGAAATAAATTATCTTTCCGAATCACATTATAATGACAACATTTCTATTCTGGTTTCTGATAATAAGGAGACTGGCAGCGTGTTTGATCATTCAATAATGCGGACATCTGATAATACAGAGCTTTGCAGGGTAAGGATCAGGTGGGCGAAAAATCATATTTAACAAATTAAAAGTATCAAAACATGAACCGGAGATGTTCTCTAAAAAACTGCAGCCTGCTTTTGTTTGCCGGATTGATCTGCATTATGCTGGTCTCATGTAAAACTACACAGAAAGCTGCTGTCGACGTAAAAGATCTTTCTTATTTGTACAATCCAACAAAAAGCTCCATAAAACCTCGTTTCAGTGTTTTTAACGAGTCAGATGAGAGATCAATCCTGTCGGTAAAGCTGTTCGCTTCTGATCTGTTTTTTTCGGAGGCAAATCCACAGGGAATCCCAATTGCAAAAATACTGATCACAATTAAATTATACAATACTACAAACGGGATAACTCTCGCCGACACTTCATTCCTGGACGCAGATATCGTAAAAGAGATATCACGCCAGGAGTATGTTTATAAGTTACCCATGAAAGTTGCACATGGAGAAGACTATGTTGCAGAAGTCAAACTGCTTGACCAGCTTAGAACTGAAGTTATCCAGTCATTCGTATCATTTAACACACGTTCATATAAGAACCGTTACAATTTCATAGCCCGCGGACACTTTAAGAATAATGAATTGTTCAATCCGGTTGTACGGCCTAATGAATATATCAACCTTCTTTATCCTCTGAAATCCATAGATAGTCTTTTTATCTCATATTATAAACCATTGCAGGAGGTCCCCTTTCCTCCTTCAATGATGCTTCCTGACAAGACTATAGATTATCCGCCTGATACAATTGTTGCTCTGGCATATTCTGATACCCTGTCAATAATGCTTGCCAGAGAGGGTGTGTATTTCTGTTCAGTCGATCGTGAAGCAGAGGAGGGATATACATTTTTTAATTTCGGGGCAACCTTCCCCACGATGACAAACCCTGCAGAAATGATTGAACCACTGGTTTATCTGGCTTCAGAAGAAGAAATTAACAGCATTCGTGCTGCCAGCAAACCTAAAGTTGCACTTGATGATTTCTGGATAATGTGCGGGGGGAATATTGACAAATCAAGAGAGCTTATTCGTATTTATTATACCAGAATCTTATATTCAAACTTCTATTTTACATCTTACAAAGAGGGCTGGAGAACAGAAAGAGGGATGATATATACAATCTACGGCCCTCCTGACAAAGTGTACAAGAGCTCTGAGGGAGAAAGCTGGGGATACCGGAAACCGGTCATCAAGTCTTCCTGGGGAGGCGGATACCATCTTAAGGAGGAGTACCTGTATTTCAATTTCAAATTCAGAGAGAACAAATTCTCTGACAATGATTATTACCTCAGCAGGAATGAAACACTTGTAACATATTGGGATAAAGCAGTTTTAAGCTGGAGGAAAGGCATAGTTTTCAGGCTTGATAATCCTGAGGAATTTTAAAAATTATGGTAAAGGAATCTGATTGTATTTTTGGTCTCAGGCCGGTAATTGAAGCAGTAAAGGCAGGAAAACAGATCGACCGTCTGCTGATAAAGCAAGGATTGCAGGGTGCTTTATATCATGAGCTTATGCTTGAGGTCAGGAAACATAATATTGCTTACCAGATAGTACCCCTTGAGCGTATTGAACTGGTTACGCGAAAAAATCATCAGGGTGTTTTAGCCTGGCTCTCATTGATAGAGTTCCAGTCGATTCCCAATCTTTTGCCAATGATTTTTGAGAAAGGAGAAGATCCACTAGTAATAGCTCTCGACAGTGTATCGGATGTAAGGAATTTTGGAGCAATAGTGCGAAGCGCCGACTGTCTTGGCGCACATGCAGTTCTTATCCCAGAGAAAGGATCCGCAAGGATCACCGCGGATGCTATTAAAACATCAGCCGGTTCATTGTACACTTTCCCTGTATGCAGGGAAAAGAGTATTGTCCGTTCAATTGAGTATCTGAAGGAGTCCGGACTCAAAGTAATAACCGCTACTGAAAAATCAGGCTCCGATGTATCAAAATTGAATTTGAAAGGGCCCATGGTTCTGATAATGGGATCGGAAGACAAAGGAATTAGCCGCGAATTAATAACTCTGTCCGATCATCAGGTCAGGATTCCGATGACCGGAAATATAGGTTCCCTTAATGTTTCTGTTGCAGCCGGTATTTTATTGTACGAGATTGCCAGGCAACGATTGCTCTGATCAGCTGATAATATTCAGTATTCTCTGGTCGAGCATTTCCTGATCTGCGGTGAACGAAGCAATTCCTGCCAATGTGAGCAGGGTATCAGGAGCAATTTTGCCTTCCATTATTTTTTTCTGCCATTTTGAGTAAACAGGAATCTTTCCGTCACCTGCAATAGTTGATTTTTCTTCTTTGGAAAGTGTGGGGAAAATATCTTCACAGCCTTCTTCATGAGCAATATGTATCAATTCTGTACCAGTGGAAGGGAGCTTCTCACTGATCCTTTTTGAAAAATTGAGCACTTTATCATCAACATCCCAGAATTTTTCAATCCTCGCATCTTTTGCTGTCGGATAGAGGCTGACTTCATAAACTTCATGAGTGCGTGAGGTAAAAATGCCCTGTAACGATTTCCGCCCTGCTGCAGCAACTTTAGGAGGCATAGTAAAGATATCAGTTCCCGCAAGCAGTTCAAGCTGATTATGACTCCGCAGGCTGGCAGCGATTAATTTTGTCTGCCAGGGATTTTCAGCAGAAAGCGCTGTAACCCAGTTTTGAGATGCAATAACAGCCATTTCACCTGAGCCAGATCCATCACCAAGTTTATTATCCATCATGAAGGCACCTATCCTTCCAAGGAATACGTTAAGGAAATCCGGGCGAGCTGTTCTGGTCACAATTACATTTTGACGCGCACTGAATTCGAGTGTAAAATTTATCCTGACACCAGAATCCCTTAAATGTCTGGCACCGATAAGACCTTCCGCTGTAAACGGGACCTTAACAATAAACTGGTCAGGACATATCTCATGGTACCTCTTGCCATAATATTCAATAGCCTTTATGTCATGGGCTGTATCAGTGTGAAGCTCTACGCTAACTAACCCGCCGAATTTTGATGCAAGCCTGAGTCCATGTCTGGCATTAAGCATAAAAGCAATCTCTTTCACTCTTGTTTCAAGGGGAAGATCATAAACAATATGTTTTGCTTCTGAAATGAAAATATCATATATCCCTTTTTGTATCTCATTGTTAAGCAGAGTATTATTTGTTGTAAGGGCGCTCATCTCAGACGACCAATTTGCTTCAGCTTCATCAATATCGCCCGTATCGAGCCAGAGTTCGGTACCGGTTTCCAGGAGCAATTGCCAGAAAGGATCTTTTTTACCGTTAACATGTTTTTCACTCAGATTTTTCCAGACAAAATCGCTGATTCTTGTATTAAGGTCGGCCATTGTATTTAATATTTGTCATAAAACACTTAAAACTTCAATTTGTTCCTGATATTGTTTTAATATCTTCGCCAGTCGGATTCTGATACACTATAAGATCAAATTCACTCAGTATTGCCAACAGATGTTCAATAATCTCTGACTGGAGATTTTCAAAAGGTATAAAAGTATTATTTCTGCAAAACGCATAAACCTGCAGAGGAAGTCCGTTTCCCTCCGGTTCCCGGTGTCTTAATATTAAAGCCTCTTTATTTTCGATCATCGGATGTTTTTTAAGATATGATTCAGCATATATCCTGAAAAGTCCGAGGTTTGTCAGGCTGGGGACCTTCAAAAAGTTACTTTCATCGTTCACGTTAGATGATTTTCCGTTTTCTTTCTTTTCCTTATCAAAATGCTCTCTGATTGATGGGATAGTACTAAGCTTCTCTATAAGTTTCTCATCAGGGAATTTTATGCTTCTCATATCAATGGGAATTGCTCTTTTGAGCTGTCTTACACCTGCTTCCTCCATCCCTTTCCAGTTCTGAAACGACTCGCTTACAAGTGAGTAGACAGGCACAGAAAGGATAGTTTTGTCAAAATTCCGGACCTTTACAGTAGTAAGTGTAATGTCTTCGGTGATCCCGTCGACACCTTTTGATGGTATTGTAATCCAATCACCAACTTTAAGCATATTATTGGCTGACAGCTGAATACTGGCGACAAGGCCAAGGATCACATCTTTAAAAATAAGTGAAACAACCGCTGCCAAAGCTCCCAGCCCTGCTACTAATGTACCGACTTCCCTTCCGAAAACAACCGAAATAATTAACAGCAGAGTAATTACAATAACTATTAATTTCAAAATCTGTACATATCCCTTTATTGTCCGGTGCTTTGAAATCGGATGAGTGAGATAAATCTTATGCCATGATTCGATAAATGAAATAACTACCACCATCCCGACAAGGACCATATAAATATACGTCAGCTTTTGAACTACTGCCATCCATCCCGGAAATGCTTTCAGAGCCCAGCCCGCCATAGACCATATTACAAGTGCTGGAGCAAAGTGAGATAGTCGTGTGAACACTTTCTGCTCAAGAAAAATATCATCCCATGTTGAAGTGGTTCTTTTTACAATCCTCGTTACTATTTTGAGGATTATCATTTTTACTACCAGGTTTGAAAACCAGCTTAAAAACAGAACAATCAACACAAGTCCTGCAGTGCTAAGAAATGAGGACAGGCTATAACTTAATCCGGAATTAATAAAGATATCCTTCAACCAAGTTGCAGGATCATTCAAAAAGTGCATAATCAGTTGGTTTTTATCCGGAGCAAAAATATATAAATTCTTCATCCTTATTGATGAATATTCTTAGCTTTATAGCATCGTATCAAAACAAATTTAAAATGAGAACTTTCTTTACTTTTATATTGACATTGTGCACATTAGCATTATCAGCACAGATCGATTTTGAAAAATATTTCACTGACAAGGCTCTGCGGTTTGATTTTATGCTTGCCGGAAATAGTCAGAAAACTATCGCCTATCCTGTAGGTATGAAAGAGGAAACCTGGTTCCCCGGGTCACCCGATAATTTAATTGATCCGTTTAATTATGGAAATTTCAAATATGAAGTTTTTGATATTTCTGAGAACAAGCTTATCTATTCAAGGGGATTCTGTACTTTGTTTCAGGAATGGCAGACCACAACGGAAGCAAAATCAATTGAACGAAGCTTTTATGAAGTTGCAACAATGCCTTATCCCAAAAACAAGATCCGTTTTGTCCTGAGCCTGAGAGAACGGAACGGCAGCTTCACTAAGCTTTATGAATCGGTGATTGATCCTGCCGACTACTATATTAAAAAAGAGAAGCCCGTAAATGCTAACGTCACGAGAATCTATGGTACAGGCGATCCGAAAAGAAGTGTTGATCTTGCTTTTATTGCTGAGGGTTATACTGAAGGTGAAATGGACAAGTTCAGGGAGGATGTAAAGAAATTGGCTGATGTTCTATTCGCAGAAGATCCGTTCAGTGATTACAAGGAGAAAATTAATATATGGGCTGTGGAGGCAATATCGAGAGATTCAGGAACTGATATTCCAGGTGAAAGAATATACCTTAATACCGCTTTAAATTCCAGCTTTTATACTTTTGGCACCGACAGGTATCTTACCACTCAGGATATTAAGTCAGTTAACGACTATGCTGCAGTTGCTCCCCATGATAATATAATTGTCCTTATCAACAGCAATAAATACGGAGGCGGAGGAGTATATAACTATTATAGCGGCACCACTGCGGGTCATCCGCTCTCACCAAAGGTATTTATTCATGAATTCGGACACGGATTCGCCGGACTGGCCGATGAATATTATACCTCCGACGTTGCCTACGATGAGTTTTATCCATTGAATGTCGAACCATGGGAACCAAATATAACAACCATGGTAAATTTTGACTCCAAATGGAAAAGCAAGATAGCTCCTGGAACTCCGGTACCTACTCCTGCAGAGGAAAAATATTCTAACGTGACAGGCCTTTTTGAAGGAGGCGGATATTCTGCAAAAGGTATCTTCAGACCCGAGATGGATTGCCGGATGAAGAGCAATGGTACAAAAGGGTATTGTTCAGTATGTCGCGAGGCTGTAAAAAAGATGATTGAGTTCTATACGGAATAAACCCATACTCCAACTCCCTCCCTTAAGAAAAAGAGAAGGAGTGAAATATCTGTGCATCGACAAAAAAAGCCCCTGCCCTTTTATTTAAGGGAAGGGTTTTGCGGTACGGTTTAGATTTACCTTATTTGCTTTTCCTGTCTATAAGGTAGAACAGTACAAGAGCCATTCCTCCGAAAATGAGTATCATTGAAAAGTAACCGGCTTCCTCAGAGGGGAATACTGATGCAGATTCTAAAATTGCGCCGGCAATAATTCCCAGGCCAACCCCGGTTAAAAGCATCCCCATTTTAAGAGTGAATTTACCCCATCCGATGGAGCTTTTTCCCTCTTTACCGGTATTGAAAAGACTGGCATCCGCACCTTTTTCAATTAGAGCCAGACGCTCTTTGTTGCGGGTAGTATAATGAACATACATGATCCCGAAGACTGTAGCGAAAAGTGCAATAAAGGCAATTAATGTTTCCATGACTTTTTGTTTTGGTTAATTTCAATTTTATCCTTTAGACACAGGCGGACGCTTTAAGGTTACAAAAATCAGGAAGTATTTTTAAAATCTTCATTTATAAATACAAGTTGCCAGGTGCCAGGTGCTTGTTGCCAGTTGTAATTAATAAGGAACAAGAAACAAGAAACAAGCACCAAGTACCCGGAGACCAGTAAAATTATTCAATATTTTGTTCAAATTCTTTTCAGATTGCAGTAACCAATTAATAACTTTAAGCGTCAAACTGCCGTAATGGATCCTAAAAGCGACATATTTTATATTGGACAGGTGCTTGAAGGTAAGATCAATGCCTATTCATATATTGTTGACAGGCATAAGGACAACGCATATAACCTTGCTTTAAGGATCTGCGGAAACCGGGAGGAAGCAGAGGAAGTAGCCCAGGATGCATTTATCAAGGCTTACAGATCGTTAAAGAATTTCGGTAAGAGAAGCAGTTTTGGAACCTGGTTGTACCGTATCGTTTATAACACGGCGATCTCACTTGTAAGAAGCAGGAGAAAGGGGATGCTGACTGTTGAAGATTTTCCTGCAGATGCAGTTGATTTTCTTAGCTTTAGCAAAAATGAAGAGGAGGCAGCCAATGAATACAGGAATTCTTTGATTAACTTTGCTCTTCAGAAGATCTCTGAAGAAGACCGGGGTCTTGTAACGCTCTATTATTTTGATGATCTGGATACAGAAGAGATCTCAAAAATAACAGGCATAAATAAGTCGGGCATTAAAGTAAGATTATTCAGGGCGAGGAAAAAGATGGCTGAAATAATCATGAAAGTTGAAAAGAAAAATGTCTTTTTACCATGAATAAACAGGAACAATATGAAGAAGATCTCCTGAGGAAATTTATTAATCCCGAAAGGATTGAGAAAGCACCTGTAGGATTTACTCCAAAGACCATGGCCAGGATCCAGATTGAAACCCAGGAAGCCAGGCTGAAACCAGGATTTTTTGCAAAAAACCGGGTACCCCTTATCTCAGCGGCTATTATTGCTGGATTCATTGTAATTGCCGTTCTTGTACCTGCTAACGATGCTGATTCTGTTGGTTCTGTATTCTGGCAATATATGCAGAATATCAAAATTACTCTGCCCGGCATCCGTGATACAGTTTTTAAGGATTCAATAATTCCCGGATGGATGATATACGCACTCGCCGCATTTCCACTGCTGGCTTTTCTCGACAAAGCTCTTTTCGGATTCTTCCATAAACAGGAATAATAGTCGAAAGTCTATAAAGTCGAAAGTCTATAAAGTAATATAATAAAATAAGTTACCATTAATAGTACCTTTGATGCATTATATACTTTACGGACTTTAAGGACTTTACGGACTTTGGAGACCTTACAGACTTTGAACTTTTGAATTAAGTCCTTTTGCATTAAGAGATCTGCTCATAGCCTGCAGAACTTCCCTGATGCCTGATTTTATTTCGCAGCTTCCTTTAAGATGGACAATCAGAGCACATTGTTCGGCCTGGACAGAATCATGCCCGCATATTTCTACCAGCGATTTAATGACATGATCAAATGTGTTGATTTCATCATTATAAAGGACGAGCGAATACTTTTCCCCCTCGCTGCTCAGTCTGTTGCCCCGGCGTAATGTTTTTTCCTTCATTTCTGTTTTTCAAAAAGTTGCTTCGCTGTTTCAACTGGTATTTCCTTGCTTCCCAGATATGCTGCGACCTTTGATTTCTGGTAACCATTCCGTTTTAAAAGGTCAGCATATTCGGAAGCACTTTCAAAGGTAATAAATTTTCCAATCAGATAAACAAGAGTGCCATCTTCTGTTAATAATATTTCAAAACCGCGGTTCCCTGCCATCTTCTTGTATATCCCGGTAACCTCATCGCTCAGAGGCAAATCAGATCTGCTTATTTCAACTCTGAAATTAAGAGTGGGAGGACCTGTTTCTTCCGCTTTCTGCTGTGTATTAATTACAACCAGAGGCTTTTGACCCCATTCATTCTCCAGGATCGAAGCTCTGTCAATCGATACTGCTTTTCCGTCGAATATAGCTGTTATAAATGAATCTTTGAATCCTGTTTGTTTCACTGTAAGCAGAGCCCGGTTTGCATCCGTCATCTTCCTGAACATACCAGCAAAATATTTAGTGGAATTTGTCCCCTGGACTTTAAAACCGGCAACCGGAGATATCCCCTTAAAAAAAGAGGGATCCAGTTGTTTACTAAAAACCCCAATCTGGATCCTGTAAATTAATCCAGCCGGTAATTCCGGATCGATAGAAATTCCATGCTGCCCTGTCAAGGCCGGATTTGTCTGAACATTGAATAGAGAAAATATCTCCTTACCTGCCTTTGACTCAGATTGGGCAGGGGAAGGTTGGATTGTTAACACTTCCTTTTTAACTACAGGCTGAACACCGGCATTGCTGAATTTGTCATCAGCACTTTTCTGATATTGAGCTGCAAGCAATTCCATTTCTGCGATCTTCAGTTTAGCAGCATCCTTCTGCGAAGGCGGAAGCTTTTCGGCTGCATCCTTATGATCTGATATCAGTGCATTTAAAGAATCTGCTTTTACCTGGTAATTCATTGCTTCTGATAACACTAAATCATATTCCAACGGAAGATCTTTCTTTTGGACAGCAGGTTTTTCCGAAGAAGGAACAGTTGAAGTTGCTGTAACAGCTATTTTCTCAGTTGAAATATTATCAGAAGTTGTTTTGGCTGCAACAACCACTTTCTGATATTCTGATTCCTTCAGACGCCCCCTACCTTCATTGCATTCCTTAATATAAGTATCAACTCTATAGTTTCGTGCCAGCTTTCTTCCCGCTTTATCTAAAAAATACTCATATGATTTAATAGCATCCGGAAATCTGCCTGTCATCTGTTGTGACCTGCCCAGGTAAAACCAGACATCATCAGGTATACTTTTTATATTTAGAGAACCATTTATTGCATCCTGAAGATAAGCTAAAGCATCACCCGGATATCTGCTCATCTTCACCATGCAAACCCCTGAGTAATATTTGTACAAAGGATCCCTGGAATAATACTGAAGTAATGTACTGAACTCCCTTAAAGCTGTTTCATAATCAGCTTTTGAGAAAGCATCCATTGCCGCCTGACGTGACGGTTTCTGTATCGAATCCTGGGAATACAAATCAATGCATGGCAGAATAGCATATAATAATATAAATAAACTCAAAAGGCCATGTCTAATTTTTATTTTCATTCCAGCAGTTATTTTCTTATATATTTAAATATCAATTCGTTAGTAAATATTTATTTCTATTTAAAGCTTAGAAAGTGTTAATAATAATTATCCTGCTTTTATCAGAAAACAGTTCAAACTTCGTAAATTTACCCCTAATTACAAAATCTACAGCAAAATGATACAGTTAAAAGAGGGTATGAAGGCACCATTTTTCGAAGGTCCTGACCAGGATGGCACGACTGTCAGGTTAAGCGATTACACAGGGAAAAAGATAGTGTTATATTTTTATCCTAAGGACAATACACCTGGATGTACTGCCGAAGCCTGTAACCTCCGTGACAATTATCAGTCGTTTTTGACAAAAGGATTTGCAGTTATTGGAGTCAGCGTTGATACCGAAAAATCGCACAAAGGGTTTGCTTCAAAATACTCACTTCCTTTTCCCCTGATAGCTGATACTTCAAAGAAAATTGTTAGCGATTACGGTGTCTATGGGGAAAAGAAACTTTATGGCAAAAGCTTTCTCGGAATCATCAGGACAACATTTGTCATCGATGAAAGAGGGATAATTGAAAAGATTATCCGCCAGGTTGACACCAAAAATCATACTGAACAGATATTCAAATTGTATTAATAATAAAACCAATAATATGAGTAACGAGAGAAAAGAGATCAACAAGGAAAAGCTGAAAGCACTGGAAGTAACACTTGGTAAAATAGAAAAGGATTTTGGAAAAGGAACCATTATGAAACTTGGCGATCACGCCATCGAAAATATTCAGGTTATATCATCAGGCTCAATTGGGCTTGATGCCGCACTTGGAATCGGAGGGTTCCCCAGAGGGCGGGTTATCGAGATATACGGACCTGAAGCATCCGGAAAAACCACCCTGGCAATTCATGCAATAGCTGAAGCACAGAAAAACGGAGGTATAGCTGCTATGATCGATGCAGAACATACATTCGACAGGAATTATGCTGAAAAACTTGGAGTTGACGTTGAAAACCTTCTGATCTCCCAACCTGACAACGGGGAACAGGCTCTTGAAATAACCGATAATCTTATACGGTCAGGGGCTCTTGATATTATCGTAATTGACAGCGTTGCAGCACTTACACCAAAAGCTGAGATTGAGGGTGAAATGGGGGATTCAAAAATGGGTCTGCAGGCAAGATTAATGTCACAGGCACTTCGTAAACTAACTGCAAATATCAGTAAGACAAATACATCCTGTGTATTTATTAATCAGCTAAGGGATAAGATAGGCGTCATGTTTGGCAATCCCGAAACTACGACAGGTGGCAACGCTCTTAAATTCTATGCTTCAGTCAGGGTTGATATCCGTAAAACAAACCAGCTCAAAGAGGGCGAGGAGATAATTGGCAACCGCACCCGTGTTAAAATCGTGAAAAACAAGCTTGCCCCACCTTTTAGGAAAGCCGATTTTGATATCCTGTACGGCGAAGGAATATCACAGCTTGGTGAAATAGTCGACCTGGGCGTAGATTTTGAAATTATAAAGAAAAGCGGCTCCTGGTTCAGTTATGGAGACACAAAACTTGGACAGGGACGGGATGCTGTGAAACAGATAATAAAAGACAACCCTGAATTATTTGATGAATTAAAGGCTAAAATTTCCGAGGCCCTTAAAAAGTAATCATCCATTTTATATAAACACTGATATGAAAAGATCTCTTTACCTGTTGATGATCGCAATCATCTTCATCGCTGTTTCATGTAAGCAGAAAACGCCTGTGGTTAAAGAACCGGCACCAGAATTAAATACCCAGCTCAGCGACGAAGAAAAGAGTGGCGGGTTGATGACTCCGGAAATAATGTGGAAATTCGGACGACTTGGCTCATTTGCCCTTTCCCCTGATGGATCAACTGTTTTGTATACTGTAACACGTATAGATCTTCAAAGCGAGGCTAGAAAAACAAACATTTTTAAAATACCAGCTGAGGGAGGTGATCCGGTTCAACTTACAGCCGACGAAGGAAACTCACCACAATGGTATGATAATGGTACAAAGATAGCATTTGTCAGAGGCGGTGATCTCATGACAATGAATCCTGATGGGTCTGATCAAAAAAAGGTGACAGGGATATCTGAGTTTGAGATATTCAGCATTTCTCCGGATGGAAACAAAATATATTTGACTAAAAGGATAAAGCTTGACCAGACAGCTAACGAAAAACACAACCTGCCCAAAGCTAAAGTCCGGATTATAAATGACCTGATGTACAGGCACTGGAATACGTGGAGCGATTATTCCTACAGCCATATTTTTGTTGCTTCTTTCAATGGTTCAGAGGTATCAGGGGAAAAAGACATAATGAAAGATCAGAAGTTTGAATCTCCCACGTCTCCTTATTTTGATGAAACCGAAATATCATGGAGTCCTGATGGTAAATATTTAGCATATACTTCAAAGAGGTTAAGGGGGAAAGAAGATGCAAAAAGTACTAATTCTGATATTTACCTTTATGATATCTCATCAGGAAAAGAAGTGAATATTACTGAAAGTAACCATGGTTACGACAAATATCCTGTCTTTTCTCCGGATGGTTCAAAAATTGCATATCAGAGTATGGAAAGAGATGGTTACGAAGCTGATCTCGACAGGTTATTTGTTTACGATATTAAAACCGGAACCAGAACATGGGTTACAAAAGGTTGGACTTTCGATGTCGCAAGTATCAACTGGATGGATAATCAGACTCTTTATTTCACCTGTGCACATCTTGGTACAACACAGATTTTTAAAACAGATCTCTCTGGAAAAAAGGTCGACAAATTAACCGGGGGGGTATTTGATATTAATCCGATAAGCTTGAAATCAGGAGTTCTTGTTGCCCAGCAAAATTCAATGTCTATGGCACCTGAAATCTCAAATGTCAGTCTTACTTCTGGAGAGGTCAAACAGATAAGCTTCATTAACAAGAATATCTATGAATCGATCAGAATGGGCAAAACTGAAGAAAAGTATATAAAAACAAAAGATAATAAAGATCTTCAGATGTGGATAGTCTATCCTCCCGATTTTGATCCTTCAAAAAAATATCCGGCTCTTCTTTTCTGCGAGGGAGGTCCCCAGAGCGCACTGACTCAATTCTGGTCATACAGGTGGAATTTTCAGATGATGGCAGCAAAAGGTTACGTAATTTTTGCACCTAACCGGAGGGGAGTTGCCGGTTTCGGACAGGCCTGGAAAGAACAGATCTCAGGTGATTACGGTGGCGCAAACATGCAGGATTACCTTGATGCAACAGATGCAATGGCAAAGGAACCATATGTCGACGCCTCCAGAATGGGAGCAGTGGGTGCAAGCTACGGAGGTTATTCTGTTTTTTATCTTGCCGGGATACATGGCGGAAGATTTAAGGCATTCATTTCACATTGCGGAATATTCGACTTTATAAGTGAATATGGCTCAACAGAAGAGATGTGGTTTGTTGACAAAGATTATGAAGGACCCTACTGGGATAATCCAAAAAGCTATAAATTCTCTCCACATCTTCGAGTCGACAGCTGGGATACTCCTATCCTGATTATTACAGGAGCAAACGACTTCAGGATACCTTATACACAGAGTCTGGAAGCTTTTCAGGGCGCTCAATTGCATAATATTCCAAGCAGACTGCTTTTCTTTGAGGACGAATCACACTGGGTTCTCAAGCCACAAAATTCGGTAGTCTGGCAGAGGGAGTTTTTCGAGTGGCTTGATACGTATCTGAAATAAAAGGTTTCGTTTCTCATCTGCAGAGCATAGACATTACGTCATTCACCTTCGTTTCCATCGGCAGCTCCCCGTCGATCCAGTGTATCTTTATTCCCCTTCGTTCCATACCCCGGAACCATGTCATTTGCCTTTTTGCAAACTGGTGGATAGCTGTTTCAAGCGAACTGAACATCTCATCATAAGTAAGCTTTCCGGTAATGAAAAGAGTAATATATTTGTATTCAAGACCATAATATATTAGCGTTTCAGGATCGATCCCCCGGTTCAGTAATTGTCTAACTTCCTCTGCCATACCTTCTTCAAAACGAAGCCTCAACCTTTCGCTGATCCTTTTCCTCCTTTTCTCCCGACTGTACAATATTCCTGCAATAAGCGGTTTAGTCAATTGAAACTGGTTGTGTTTCTCTTTAACAGTATCATAATAATGCTCGATCTCGATTGCACGGACTGCCCTTTTCTTTGTATCAATATCAGTTTTATTATGAAGTCTTTTATAGGAAGAGAGGATCTTGATAAGCTCTTCAAGTGATTTTCCTTCAAGGGAAGCCCTGAAAACAGGATCCGGAGGGACTTCAATCATCTTATACCCTGATACTATTGAATCAATATACATTCCTGATCCTCCGCAGACGATCGGAAATTTACTCCTCGATCTGAGATCATTCAGAACATTTATGAAATCACGCTGGTACTCAAAAACATTGTATTTATATCCTGGATCTGCTATATCAATCAAATGGTGAGGTATCTGTCTACCTCCGGCAAAATAATCATTATAGTCTTTTCCCGTTCCCAGATTCATTTGCCTGTAAACCTGACGGGAATCAGCACTAATAATTTCCCCGTCAAGCTTTAAAGCAAGAGCTGCAGCCAGAGAGGTTTTTCCGGAGGCCGTAGGGCCGGTAATTACCAGTAAATCATAATTACCTGATTTATTGCCGCTCATATTTTCATTGATGTCAGCCGGGAAAGCATATTAATATAAAATTAATTAATTTTGCGGCACTAAACCTGGCTAATAATGGATTTTAAATTTCTGACTGACAGCGTCAAAAACATCATTGTCGATCCCTCAAAAGCTTGGGATATAATTAATTCTGAAAACCGCAGTGGTAAATATATAAATATCAGTTTAATATTGCCCCTTATTTTACTTGCATCTGTATCTGCCCTGCTTGGATCATTTTTTTTCATAAACACAGGACTGACAGACGCTTATTCTGTTCTCGCTGGTATAAAGTACCTCATACTATATTATCTGGTCATATATGGTACAGCTTTAATACTTACAGAAATAACAAAGGCGATTGACCTTGGCAGGGATATAAATCTTGCTTTTAAACTAGTTGCCTTTTCCTCAATTCCATTTCTTTTATGCCAGATCGTGAGCCGGTTGTTCGAGTCTTTCCTTTTTATTAATGTGCTTGCACTTTTCGGACTCTATGTTTTCTGGGTAGGCATGGAAAAGATAAAGAATCCCCCGGAACAGAGGAAAGTAACTTTATTGATCGCAGCAGCTATTACTTTTGTTGTGGTATTTTATTTTGCAGACTGGATTCTGTCCGGCTTATTCGATAAATTGTATTTTACATTCTTTGCCTGAGATCAAAATGAGGGCAGCTTCAGATATTACCATAAGAAATAAAAAGGCCTCACACGATTATGAGTTCCTGGACAAATTCATCGCAGGAATAAAACTGACAGGAACCGAGATAAAATCCATTAGGGCTGGAAAAGCCACACTTACTGATTCTTTCTGCGTTTTCAGAGACGGAGAGCTATACATTAAAGGGATGCATATTGCAGAGTACTGGTGGGGAAACCTCAATAATCATGATCCTTTAAGAGAGCGTAAGCTTTTATTGAAAACCCGGGAGTTGAAGAAAATAGAAAGGAAAGTAAAAGAGGCAGGTCTGACAATTATAGTGATTAAGGTATTTATTAATGAAAGGGGGCTGGCAAAAGCCGAAATTGCTGTTTCGAAGGGCAAAAAAGAATATGATAAGCGCGAAACCCTGAAGCGAAAGGATTCCGAAAGGGAACTCGACAGAATCAGGAAAAGATAGCTAGAAATTGGGGCTCAGCAGGTATCTTGAGTAGAAATTAACAATAAAATTTACAGCATCTTCTGAAGTATCAACAACAGTAAACAGGTTCAGATCACCGGGTGAAATATTATGTTCTTCCGCAAGCATCTCTTCATTAATCCACTTCATTAAACCGCTCCAGTATTTCTCACCTACCAGAATTATCGGGAATTTCCCGATTTTCCTTGTCTGAATAAGGGTTATTGCTTCAAATAGCTCATCAAAAGTCCCGAAACCGCCTGGTAGAACAATAAACCCCTGGGCGTATTTCATGAACATTACCTTCCTTACGAAGAAATGGTCGAAGGTGATAAGTTTGTCAGAATCTATGAACGGATTCGGCTTCTGTTCAAAAGGAAGATCAATATTTATTCCTACCGATTTGCCATTGCCTCTCTTAGCTCCCTTGTTTGCCGCCTCCATTATTCCGGGACCCCCACCTGTTATTATGCCATACCCGTTCTGTGTGAGCTTGAACGCTATTTCTTCCGCCAGCCTGTAATACTTATCATTGTAATGCGTCCTTGCCGAACCAAATATAGAGACGCATGGGCCAATCCTTGCAAGTTTTTCATAGCCTTCAACCAGCTCAGAGATAATTTTGAACACTCTCCATGAATCGGTTGTATGGATTTCCTGCCATGTCTTCTGTTCAAATGCCTCCTTTATAAGATCTTCCGGTTTATCCGTCTTCATAAAAAAAGATTTATTGACTCAAATATATAATAATTCTATGCCTTAAGCTCAGGTTCAAGAAATATTCCAGTATAGCTTTCTCTGCATTTGACTATTTTCTCGGGAGTTCCGGCAAAGATAATATCTCCTCCCTCCTTTCCTCCCTCCTTTCCGAGATCAATTATATAGTCTGCCATTTTTATAACATCCATATTGTGTTCGATTACAATGACTGTATTTCCCCTGTCGACTAGCTTATTGAGGACCTCAAGGAGCACCCTTACATCTTCAAAATGCAATCCCGTTGTCGGCTCATCAAGAATGTACATGGTCTTACCGGTATCGCGACGGGCAAGTTCCGTGGCAAGCTTTACCCTTTGAGCTTCCCCCCCCGAAAGAGTTGTGGACTGCTGTCCGAGTTTTATATATCCTAATCCTACATCCTGAAGTGTTTTGATCTTGTGATGTATCGAAGGAATATTTGCAAAGAAATCGACTGCAATATTTATGGTCATTTCCAGCACATCACTGATTGATTGCCCTTTGTATTTAACTTCAAGCGTCTCCTTGTTATATCTCTTACCATTGCATTCAGTGCAATGGACATAAACATCAGGAAGAAAATTCATTTCAATTGTTTTCATCCCAGCTCCTTCACATCCTTCACATCTTCCACCTTTCACATTGAAAGAAAACCTGCCTGCAGTGAAGCCCCGGATTTTGGCTTCAGTTGTCTGCTCGAACAGTTTTCTTATATCTGTAAAAACTCCAGTATACGTTGCAGGGTTTGAGCGTGGTGTCTTTCCAATAGGAGACTGATCTACTTCAATGACCTTGTCGAGGTTTTCAAGTCCCGAAATATCCTTGTAAGGAAGCGGGGTTTTTCCTGAATTATGAAATTTTCTTGCCAGCGCCGGATGAAGGGTCTGATTAATCAGTGACGATTTTCCGCTTCCGGATACGCCGGTAACGCAAATAAATGTTCCCAGAGGCAAAACCATATCAACGTTATTAAGATTATGACCCGAGGCTCCTGTCATCACAAGAAATTTGCCATTTCCGGTCCGCCTCGCTTCGGGAATATGAAATTTCTTCTTCCTGTTAAGATACCCGGAAGTAAGTGTATCAAACGATTTCATCTCTTCAGGAGCTCCCCATGCAACTATCTGTCCCCCGTGACGGCCTGCCCCAGGACCCATATCGATTATGTAATCTGCTGAAAGTATCATTTCCTTGTCGTGTTCGACCACTATGACGGAATTACCTGAGTCCCTGAGTTCTTTCAGTGCTGCAATAAGTCTCCTGTTATCCCTTTGATGTAATCCGATACTTGGTTCATCAAGAATATATAACACATTGACAAGTCTCGATCCTATCTGGGTGGCCAGTCGTATCCTCTGGCTCTCTCCGCCCGAGAGTGTCCTGGCCCCCCTGTTAAGCGAAAGATATTCAAGTCCGACTTCAACCAGGAAACCAAGTCTTGCTCTAATTTCTTTAAGAATTTCCGCGGCAATCAGTTTTTGTTTTGAACTCATTTTTTCCTCAATATCCTTAAGGAAAAAAGTCAGATCCTTAATATCCATTGCAGCAAGCTCTCCGATATTTTTGTCAGCTATCCTGAAAAACATAGCCTCTTTCTTAAGTCTTGTTCCGTTACATTCAGGACAGGCGTCATACTGTACATACTGGTCCCTGATTCTCGTACCGTTCTTCTTGCCGTTTATCATCTCTATATTTCCAACAAAATTTACAACACCTTCAAATGTAAGAAAGTAGTTAGAGGTCATTCCAAGAGGGGTGTTTGAAAGCTTAAGCACTTCATCCGATCCGTACAGAACTTTGTTAAGGGCCTCTTCAGGTATGTCCCTGATAGGGGTATCGAGTGTAAAGCCATTCTTTTCTGCAATAGCCTCTATTTGCCAGAATATCCAGACATTCTTATATTTTCCCAGAGGTTCTATGCCTCCTTTGCGTATACTGAGAAGAGGATCTGGAATCAGCTTTTTAATATCAATGCTTGAAATTTCTCCCAGTCCGTTGCAATGAGGGCAGGCACCCTGAGGGGAATTGAAAGAAAAGGTATGCGGGGCCGGTTCATTATAGGAAAGTCCGGTAGAAGGACACATTAAATGCCGGCTGAAATATCTTGGGTCAGTGCCTTCAGATTCAAGAACCATCATAATCCCGTCACCCTGGTCAAGTGCAACAAGCACTGAATCTCTAAGCCTTTTGTCAGCTATATCACCAACCTTGAATTTATCAACAACAAGTTCGATATTATGTGTCTTATACCTGTCAAGCTTTAGTCCGGGAACAATCTCCCTGATTTCGCCGTTGATCCTCACATGAAGGAATCCCTTCCTTCGGAGTTGTTCGAACAGCTCTTTATAATGCCCTTTCCTTCCTTTTACAATAGGTGCCAGAAAATAGACTTTTTTGTCATTGAACCTCGTTTTTACAAGTTCAAGTATCTGGTCGTCAGTATATTTGACCATCTTCTCACCTGAAGCCCAGGAGAATGCCTCACCTGCTCTGGCATACAGGAGTCTCAGAAAATCATAGATTTCGGTGATTGTCCCTACTGTAGATCTTGGGTTTTTGTTAGTGGATTTTTGCTCTATCGAGATTACAGGGCTTAGTCCTGTAATTTTATCAACATCAGGCCGTTCCATCCCCCCCAGGAACTGACGTGCATATGATGAGAGTGTTTCCATGTAACGTCTCTGACCTTCAGCATATATGGTATCAAAGGCCAGAGATGACTTTCCGCTACCGCTTAATCCTGTTATGACAACTAGTTTGTTACGGGGAATAGTGACATCAATATTCTGCAGATTATGTACTCTGGCTCCAAGGACTTTTATTTCATCATTCATCTCAATCCTAACCCTTCAATCGATCAGTTTAAAG
>Ga0208980_10000663_pt1 | contig 19829 bp, 24 predicted proteins | sample WetSurMetagenome_3_FD_187993 | JGI IMG/M metagenome (GOLD analysis project Ga0208980, IMG submission 187993) | Wetland microbial communities from Twitchell Island in the Sacramento Delta, sample from surface sediment Aug2011 Site A1 Bulk (version 2) | ecosystem: Environmental > Aquatic > Marine... | reverse complement strand
TGCAGGAAAAACCATTGCTAGTTCATCACTGAACATATTAATTCTATTAGCAGGTGCTGTAATGAATACATCTTTTGTTCCAGAAGAGAAACTAACTAAAGTTCCTGCTCCTGAAGACCCATCAAAAATATTTCCTGCACTTCTATTAAGTGTGTTTCCAGTTACCCACGTTCCAATTCCTACTTCCCATTCATTTGCTGTTTGATGAGCTATGCAATAATAGCAGGTGTCATTATTATTCATGACAGCCGAAAATGCCCGAAATCCAGTAACTGCTCCTGCTAGAGAGAAGTTACTTGTTCCGGTAGTAGTAGAGGTTTCCTTTACTCTATCATCTGAAACGTAAGTCATATCGAACCACCTTTACATACTCATTGAGTAACTAACTTGAAGTGTATCTCCAACACCAACAGCTTTATCACCACCAGTGAAAGTACCTGCTGATAAAAGTGTTCCTGAGGTATTCCCAAGAGTTGAAACTGCACCAGAACCATACACAAGGAAGCACCCCTTTACAGTCCCACCATTAGTAATAATACTAAATGATAGTGCTGAAGTTAATGCCTTTGCTTTATTTGCTGCTGCGTTCCATCCACCATTTGTAGTTAGTCTAGCTGCAATGGTTGGAAAGTAAGTAGTAGCTGATACTTCATACCAGTTAGCATGTGAAGCCATTGTATCGCCTTCAACAGGTGCTCCCCCATATGATACGGAACTAATTAGACTCATGAAAGGTCCAACTACACTATATCCAGAACCAGCTAGGAACGTATCTAAAGCAAGGTTTTTACCTAATATCATAACTGTATTATCAATGGTATCTTCCCAAAGAAGTTTTCCATACTTGTCATGACATTTTGCAAAATACTTTCCACTTGTAAGTAAGCTGTCCATTAAACTAGCAGGTCTTAGAATAGTAGCGTTACTTGATTCTCTTAATTTTAAAATTTCACCATTCATTAATTTATCTCCTACGATTTTTGTTGTAGTTCTGACAATTTAGTTTCTATTGCCAGTGTTATTTTTTCTGACTTTTCCATTTCTCTAGCCAAGTCTAGAAGTCTTTGAGCTACTGCTGTAGTTGTAATTTCACTCAACAGCTTTTGAAATGCAAAATATTTCATAGATAAAAGTTCTTTTAATTCTGTATCGGAATATTGCTCAAGTGGTTTAGGAGTCTCTTTAGATTCCCTAATACACGGAATAATATACCCTTGGTCAAATTGTAGTCTGTTCATTTTCTTGAAAAAGACATCTTCCGTTTCATTCCAAACATCAATCATTTCTTTTTCATCACCCTTTTCTCCTTCTAGAATAATTCCCACAGGGTTTCCAGAAAAGGGGTCTAAAACAGATACAAAAACTTTCCCTAATGTTGTTTTCTTATAGGTTGCATAGGGAGTTCCTGCTTGCATTGCTGCATAAACATTATACTCTTTTGATTCCATCCTTATATATGTTCCTTTCTAAATTAAATTCAAGTGGGGGAGGTTTTTACACCTCCCCCATCATAAGGTTAGGCTAATCCCAAAACACCAATTCCCTGTGCATTGTCAATTATCATACCAAATTGCTGTACGATATCTAGATGCCAGTATGGAGGTGTTGGTTGATTATCAACCCATTCTTTTGAGCGTTCTGGTCCGAAGGTAATGAACTCACCTACATTTTCTCCAATAACAAGAACTTTGTTCTTAGGTAGAAGTTCGTTATAGTCTTCGGGGTTATCCCAAATTTGATTGATAGCAATGATAGGAACACCATAGTAATTACCAAGATATCCATTTGCCATCAATTCTGCAATTCTTTCTGGTACATATGCAGTAGTTCCACCACTAGTCCAGAAAGCTGCAAACTTACTAATTGGCTGTACAGCAGAGCGTACACCTACAATAGCTTTTGCACCTGAAGTAGTCTGATTGATTCTATCAATCATATTTTCAAGAGCAAGTGCTGTTACAGTGGCTCCACAGTAAGCATAGTTATATGGAGTATTTCCAGATGACCAAACACCTGTCAAAGCGGTAAACACTTTGTTCATGTAGTAGTCACGGAGCTTTGCTCCAGCTTCTGCTTTGATACTTCCAATCGTTCCGATTTCGCCTGATTCGAGTTCCCATTCATTTGCCATTACACCAACTATAGCTGAATCCAGAATATAGTTGATACGGTCAGTTACGGTAACTTCGCTCTTCAAGCCAATCTGTCCCGGAACCCAAGTACGAACATTGATTCCTTTGCGAATTTTCTTCACAAGAGAATCACCGGGTTGCAGATTGCGAGTATTCAAAAGCATCCCAATAAAATCTGCGGTGATGTGGTTAGGTTGTACATATTCCACAATCATCTGTGCTAAAGCTTCACGCTGAGTTGGGTCCTTCATCAAACTAGCGATTGCTTCCTCGTATTTTTTATCTCCCATTTTATTTATAATCCTCCGTTTAATCGAGCTCGAATACTAGGTCGCCATTTGTGCGGTATTCAACCACTTGACCAACCTTTCTATCGCTCATTGTTGCTAAATATTTCAACTTACCAGCATCTGAAGTATCTTCAGCAGTGTTAGCTACCTGAAGTAGTTTGCCGGGTGTTCTTAGGTTGTTATCATTGATGTAGTTTCCAGATGGAAGTGTATAAACACCCTTACCGAAAGCTAATGCAGGAACACCAGATGGAATAGTTCTTCCATGCTGATTGCCCGGATATGTCAGATAGACATTGGTACTAAAGGGTGCATTACCAGCTAAATCCCATCCCTGACGCATAGCCCAAGGAAAACTTGGGATAGTCTGGAAAAGTGGGGTTGGTCTGTTATCTACAGCCCATGTAATTATTTGTTTTGCGTTTTTTGCTTCTTCAGCAGTTGCCGGAATTTTGAAACCGGGAAGGTCTACTTTGCTACCCCAATCATAGTTAAAACCATGACTTGTGAGTACACCTATACGACCTTCTACAACATCGGCTGTTGGAATAACACCGATGATTTCACTATCATATTTGTTGATTTCCACGTTCTAAATCCTCCTTAAATTATTTCTTAAACTCTTTTCTTAGATATTCTGCAAGAGCTTTAGGGTCTGTGGATTCATTATTCGAATTTAACACAGGAGCACCGGGATTTTTTTCTTTCCTACTTGCTTCTGTTTCATTAGCAGGTTTGAATGATAGGACTTCTTGCATAAAGAAATCCAATTCCGGTTGCTCAAAAGATAACAACATTGATTTATTTTTTTCAAAATACTCATCGTCTTTTTCAAGACCAGCTTCTTTAAACTGAACTTTGATGCCTTGAAGTTTCTCAGCCTCATCTCTTTGTTTATCAATTGTAGCCTTGAATTCAGCTAGAGAATCTCTTTCTGATTTCAATGTTGCTAATTCCTCGTCTTTAGAAGAAATGGCTACATCCTTTCCAGAAAGTAGTGTTTCTTTTTCAGCAAGGGTTAATTTTAAATCTGCGAGGTCCTTACGCAGTTGTTCTAGTTCTTCCATTGATTCCTCCTCTTCATTTGTTTTCTTAGAGGCAACCTCTAAAATTGGTGTTCTACCACTATAGGAAGGAAGACCCACAAGAGTTACAGCCCGTAGGGTAGTATTTCTTAGTTCTTCAATACCATCTGCTACTGTGGGCTCAGAAAATAAAATTTCCCAAGATAGTTGGAGTTGTTTACCACTGGCATATGCCTGTTTAATATACTCCACATCATCGGGATGTTCTCTGCTCCACAAAGCAGCTAGTCCTAATATTTGGTTCTTAAATCTCTTAAGATGGGTAATTACACCGATTGGTCTAGCACCGTCATGACCATCATTTATTTTGCCCTCTGCCATTTTAATAGGCATGAAGACACCTGTTTTAATCAGGTTTTCAAATTCTTCCTCTGGTACTCTTTGTTTATTCGCATTTGGTTGGTCGTCCACTAGAACGAACTTGGTCCAAGTTACGGTAGGGTTATGAGTTATAGTTGAAGCAAATGCTTCATCCTCTACTTCACTATTGGGGTCTACCAGAAGAAATTCAGTAATAAGTTTAGATGCTTTGTCCATTAAATATATACACCTCTCAGAATCGCCTTACCAACGATTCTTCATAAAGTTGCTAATATTAAGTATAACACATGATACAACTTTATGTATAATATAGACCTAATTAGTAGTAGTTTTGCCCTTTTTTGCTGGCTTTGTTGGAGTATCGGGAGTAGATTGTGGCTCTGTTCCTGCACCTACAGGTGCTCTACTATTAGGAGTAGGAGCAAATTCTTCAAGACCATTCTTTTTAAGCTCCTCATTCTCAATTTTTCTCTTACCCATTTCATCCATAAAGTCATAACCAAAGTACTTATCATACTCTGTTCTTGAAAGATTTCCTCTTTCATATAGGTCTTTCAATGCAGTAACAAAGGTAGCAAATTCAGATAGTTGTAGTGGAGCAAATTTAACTAGAGGAATGTTTGCAAATTTATTTCTCAAAGCCACCTCTCTAACTACGCTCCTGATAACTTCTATAATCTTGTTCCTAAAATTATCCATAGTTTTAACTGGTGACATTGTAGCATATTGTGGGTCAGATGAATTACTTCTTTCGGATTCTCCAGTGATTAATATTCTTGGAAATCCTAGTGCAAATAATATATCCTGATTAACTTCCTTATACTTTGCGTCATCCACAAGAGCTTCAATAGGAGGAAATACCCAACTAATATCCAAAGTATGATTACCATATAAAGTATAGATTCTTTCTATATCTCTATCAGCAGTTCCTCTCCATGCTAATTGAGTTCTAATTTGTGAAAGTTGCTCTTCACCCTCTCCTGCTACAAGTGGGAATAAATCCGAACCTAGTTTTACAAGCATGATAGCAGAGATAACCCTAGATGCAATAGAATAGTCCATTCTTCTAAGATTTCTTTTATGTTTCATTGCTTCAATAGCAGAATATAGATAAGAAAGTGGATATGCTGTATCTGATAATACTCTTCTTCTAATAGCATATTCATTTTCCAACTTGAACTTTGTCTTTCCCTGTTCAATAGCTAATACAAATGCAGGATACATAGCCTTGAGTTTTTCATATAACTCAACATCAACTGTTCCATCTGGATACTGACCTTTATGCTGAACAAAATAGATTACATCACCCGGAATTTCAGTATAATATGTTGGTTCATCTGTTAAAATACTCTTTTCAATAGTAATGGTTTCAGGGTCTCTTAACCACATATTTTGAGGAAGGGTCAAAAGCTCATATTTTTTAATATTATAGTCCTTAAGTTTGTCCTTTCCTATAGGTGCATAGGAAACTTCTGGAAAAACAAGTCCGGAAACAAGAAACTCCAGAGCCATTGCTTCTGCAAAATCCATCAATTGAGGTTTAATGGCTTTAAAGACCATCATTTCATTTTCACTTAAATTATTTTTGTGAAAAATAAGGTCGTTTATTCCAATATCAACCATTTTGTTTACAACAGATGATGCTATAGGGTCTCTCCTATAGAAAAACCTACAAGCTTCTGTTGCTTTTTTAAACTGAGTAGCATCAACCGCTTCTAATTTATCAACATCTGAAGGACTCCAAGGATTTCCAACTCCGGGAAATGACATGAGTTCCGCATTTGCTAATCGAAGTGTTGCTTCTTTAGGTACTTCTTTAGTTATTTCTTTTTTAGTCGCCATTTTTTATATCCATCCAAAGCCTATTAATTTTTGTTTCCCCGGCATAAGGGATAAGTATTCTGTGTTCAAGTAATTTGCAAGAGTGGCACACAGTAATGCCTGAGTAAAGTGGTCTTCACCCCTCTTACCACCCTTTGGTGTAAGGGTCTTATAAACAATATCTCCAGTTGGTGTTTTAGTGTATGTCATTCTTTCCAACTCTGAAACCATTTCCATATCTGTTGATGAGAACAATACCTTATGATTATTAGTATAATCTTGCAAAACCGATACAGAAAAAGGTTTTGTTTTTGATTTTATTTCTTCTCCATTTGAATCCATTCCTAAAACAAGGCTGGAAGAAAAATCAACTGGCACAATTCTATTCTTAAAATCTTTATGTAAGTATTCATATCCATCCGAAAGTGATTGAATAACGTGGATACCAGAACCACCAGAACCTTTATCTATTCCAATCAAAATTGGATGAAACTTATCATCTAATCTATCTATCAGTCTTTCTTGTATAGGGTATGGAACCTTATTTAACTGTATTCTCCCATGAATTAGAAGTCTTCCATGTTTATCGAAGTATAGAATAATAATAGCTGTTGGTTCTGTGTATCCTAAGTCTACTCCAAAAATTACTCGAGAACCTTTCTCCACTGATGGAAAAGCTGCTATTCTAGTAACATATTCTGCTATATTCTCTTTATATTCTAGACCATTTATTTGTAGTTTATATACAGGATAGTTTTGAATTTCGAACTGACCTCTATCAAACAATGCAAAAAGTGGTCTGCCATGCAATCCAAGAACCAGATGAATATAGTCTTCTGTATCCACTCCCTGATAATCCTCAATAGCTTTTGATTGTTCCTCTTCACTAAACCGAGGATTTTTTAAGGCAGAAATTCTATGTTTTGTGTATGAACTATTCTCTTGGTCGCAGTGATACAAAACATTATTCTCTCGTAATCCTGTTGGAACTCCGGAAACTATCATCTTAAATCCCGGTGTCCATGTATTAACAATTGGTTGAAGTTCTCTCCAAGTTCCCCAAGGATAATAACCAGCCTCATCCAAAATAACATATGGAGTGTGAAGACCGATTACATTTGCTCCAGTTCCACTTTGACCTGCAATACGACATGTTAGAGAAGAGTTATTAAGAGGGTTTATAGTAAAATCAGAAGAGTTTATTCCTCCCCTTCTATCCAAGAAATTTCTTAGAAAAGTATTACTTCTAAACATTCTAATCAAACTAGTAAATACTGGTTCTAGATGTACTTTACTTGGGACAGTATAAACTATAAAATCTTCCGGAAAAACATTGAAAATTAACAACCATAAGATTAGATTTGTCAATGATACTGTCTTACCAACAGAACGAGCGCAGCACAGAGATTCATAGCTATTAAAATCAGCTATAAACTCCTTCTGATAATCTGTGAGTTCAAACGGTTCTTCATATGGAAACTTATCTATATTCTGAACAAACTCAGCAAATAACACGGGGTTTCTTAAGATTTCATATAACATTAAATCTTCTTGTGTTATTTTTTCTATTAATGACATTATTGATTTTTCCAGTAATTAATTATAGCTTGCTCACTAACTCTAGAATCTATCTTTAAACTAGCAGGAAGAATTATATTTGGAGTTAGTGGGAATGGATTTCCATTAAAAGGTACTGCATACATTTCTCCACCAAAGGGTCCTCCCCACTTTAGATTATAGTAGGAAGAATTTCTAGCAAAATATACAGAGTTAGAACCACCACCAACCTGCTTCAAAACCCTACTCCAAAAATGAAAATATACTGCACCATCAAGATTACATGTTTTCAAGGAGGCATTAACACCACGCCTAGCATAATCATTATCAATAAAATAAGCCGGGAAGAAATTCACATCCGTATATCCTATCTTATCAAAGACAGATTTTTTGTAGAGGCAAAAATTCTGAACGTCCTTTATTACATTCCCCTCTACATTGTTTGTTTTAGAGTATCCTGTAAATTTTTTCCAAGGTTCCTGACTGAAATCTGTTATATTGAAGGTCTCTTCTGCAAATTGATTTCTAACTTCAGGAAATTGTGAACATAAACTTCTTACGTCAAATTGGGAAGCGCTAATCCACTCATAATCAGTGGTATCAGCAACTTTTATCATTCCATCTATAGCATAAGGATACGGAATGGTATCATTCCCGGCAATAATAAGATAATCATAGTTATTTTTTACCCATGCATAATCATATAAATCATTTACAGACCAAGGAAATCCCATATTATCCTGATGGATAATATAAGGAATACTATTAGCTTCCAAGATATCAATTGTATCAACATCTCCCGGCTTTCCTACAACAGCAGCCATATCAACATTCTTTGTGGTTGTTTCCTTTATTCCTCTTATAAGTTCCTTTGTAAATATTGCTCCCCCAAATCCCACAAACCCTACTAAAGTTTTACTCATTTTATTTTAACTCCTCCGAGATTTTTCTATAAACTTCGTCTACTGTGTTAGCAGGAGACCATATTTTTTTCATGGGTAAGGTATCCGACCTTACAAAATGTGAACCTTCATATGTATATGTAAATGAGATTGATTTATGAAGAGAATAGCTCCACTTCCACCTGTGTTGAGCAAATACGATTGGTCCAGAACATCTGCCAATTATTACAGGACAGTGTACTGCTAAAAGTCCTATCTCATGTAAATCACAACCAGACACTTTTGTAATACTTGCAGTTGTTACTACATTTTCAAATTTTTCCCATATTGGTTCTGTTACTATAAACAAGTGGTCCTCAAAATTTCTAGCTAGTCTAGATATAATTGGTGAAAAATTAAAATTATCCGCTTGACAAGATTGAACATTTCCATTGGAAATTAAAACCAATTTATACTTCTTCTGTTTCTTTTCTACAAAATCTAACACATTCTGAAATTTATAATACTTGGTAATATGTGGAATCACAGGAATATAAAAATATGGGTTATATTTTAGTTGGATTCCATATGGAGCAAGCATATCATTATACATGGTATGTAACATCTCTACCGTACATCCAATTCCCGGTAAAACATATCTTCCATCTCTTCCAATCCAAGTATTAAGATAGAAACAATTATTTTCTACTTTAGTGGCTACTCGTATATCTAGATTATCTACATACTGTTTATCTTGAACTAACCAAGGTAGATGGTTAAATATTCTATTGTCCTTTCCATGAGAATATATATATTCTTTGGCAGGAATGGTTTCATGCAGTTCTTCTATAAATGCTGTGGATTCAAATAAGTCTCCATTTCCAAAATGATTGAAAAAAATTACCTTATCATACATATATTATTTTCCTTTACTTTTCTTTTTCTATCCAACCTATTACAGTAACCCATAAATAACCTTTACTTTCAGCATATTCTTTAATTTGGTCTATCATATACATAGCCAAATCTTTACCATAACCCTCTGGAAAATAACCTATAGAAACCAAAACATTACTTATTATCTCAATATTCCACATGTGTAGTAGCGTATTTTACGCCTGTTGGTAAATGCTTAAACCACCATTTTATATACTCTTTTCCATCACAATTCCAAAGTTCACAGTTAGCTTTTTGACTTCCATTAAAGATTCCCATATCATGATTACTCCAATCATATGCTTTTGTAGTATTAAAGGGTTCATGTATTGTTCCTATTTGCTTTGAATACTTATTCCAAAATATGGGATAGTGATGTCTAAATATAAATTCGGTTCTATGTCCAAAAGCTTCCAAAGCCTCACCAACACCACGCTCATAATTAAAACCCATGATTACAAAATTTGAACACGGAGCTTCTATTGGTGGGGAATTGCATACATAGGCAGTTTCTCCTACCATTTGAGACTCATGAAATCCCATAAAAGGTCCACCATAAACCCAAACTTCATCAAACTCTTTGTTTTGTCTTCTAGAAATCATTGAAAAGTTATACATGAAATCTTGGTAATCTATTAAATCTGCTTCATGATGTATTGAACCGTCTTGTATAACGGCTGCATATTGTTCTTCTGTATATTGAAATCCGTCTTGCTTTATTGGAATTCTTCCAGAAAACTCCAGAGGTAAAAATTCTATAGATACGTCTAAGACTTTTGATAACTCTTGAGAAACTTCCTTTATTAAATTCTCAATATCTACATTATAATGATTAATGAGAGAAGTTCCTTGTAGAACTGGATTAATTACTATTGGGAGTATTTTCATTTACTTTACCCTCTATCCAATGGTATGTTCTTTTGATTCCATCTTCCAATGAAATCTCATATGTCCAATCAAGAAGGTTTTTAGAAAGGCTATTTTCAGAATTTCTAGCTCTTACTCCAACCGGACCCTCTATATGTCTCTTTTCTAACTTGACTCCAGCAGCATCCATTACCATATCTGCAAGCTCATCTATTGATACCATTCTATCCTGACCTAGATTTACTGGTTCGTGGTAGTCCGTTTGTGATAATTTATAGATACCTTTTACTATATCATCTATATAGCAAAATGAACGTGTTTGTTTTCCATCTCCCCAAATCTCGATGTAATCAAGTTTATCTCGTTTTGCAGTAGCAATCTTTCTACAAAGTGCTGCTGGTGCTTTCTCCCTTCCACCTGTCCATGTTCCAAGAGGACCAAATACATTATGAAACCTTGCTATATGTGTATTAAAACTAAAGGTTTCTCTATAATATTTTAAGAGAAGTTCTGTATAGAGTTTTTCCCAACCATAACCATCTTGTGGCTGTGCTGGATAAGCGTCTTCTTCTTTCAAACCACCTTTGAAACTATTCTCATTATTTTGAAGATACTCTGGATAAACACAAGCTGATGATGCAAAAAATATCTGAGAAAACTTTCTAGCTGCAGCTATTGAAATAGTATTTATATTAATCATAGAGTTGCTTGTCATTATTTTTGCACTATTGTCTGCAATATATCCCATCCCTCCCATATCTGCTGCTAGTGCAAAAATACTAGAACCCTCGGTAAAAATATCCATATTAGAGCCTAAAACTTCTTGGTCTCTTAAATCTATAAGATAAAAGATATCTGCAAAGCTTTGTTCAAATTCTGGAAATTTTATATCAATTGCAACAACTTCCTTATATCCTAAAACCTTTAGATATTTAACTAAATGGTGTCCTATAAAACCACCTGCACCTGTAACTATAACCCGTGAATTATAATCCATATAACAATCCTTTTGCTACCTCCCATCTGTAATCTTGCATACGTTTTTCTTGCATATCATCTAATGGAGTATCTAATAATATTCTAATTAATTCTATTGGAAATTTATATTTGATTGCAAAAAACCACCATTTATGAAGTCTATTAATCTTATCGGCATCCTCAAGTTTCAAAGGAGTGTGCTCATAAAATGCCCGTGATTGTGTTTCTTCTGTAATAAGTCCTCTATCTATACAATATTTCCAGAGGTCTGTTCTAGGGAATGGTTGGAAAATAGCAGCCCAAGAATCTACAGGATTTATCTCCTGATTCATTTTTAAAGTTTCTAGAGCATCCTCTAAGGAACTATCAACTGGTAATCCAATCATGTTTTGCAAACGAACTTTGATTCCATATTTTTCACAACTTTTACAGGCTTTCTTTATCTGCTCATTGGTTATAAAACCACGCCTCAGAAGTTTCTGTGTTTCTGGCACAGCAGATTCCAATGCTATATTTAGAAATACACACCCACTTTTTGCCATTAATTTTAGTAGCTTGTCATCTACACTGCTGGCTCGTATTGAACCACAAAACTCTATTCCCAACTCTTTTTTAAATAGGTTACAGAATTCTACGAGCCACTCCCTATCTGCTGCTAAGTCATCATCATTGAAATAGGCTAACTCTAATCCATACTCTTTCTTTACTTCTTTTATTTCTTCTATTATTTTGCTAGGAGAAACTCTTTGAAAGAACCTGTCTTTTTGGTCTACATAAAGTTTTTTGAATAGATGGTTGAAACAATATGTACAACTATATAAACAGTATCTTCCAGCTATAAAGCGTTTCATCCTAGCATCACCAAATTCTGAATACTTGTATAAAATAGAGCGGTCTGGATTAGCTAGTTTATTTACGTCTGGTATAAATCCTCTTATGAGTTTTTTATTTATCCGTCCTTCTACAATATCCAGAATCACACCTTCACCAGCACCCTGTACTACAAAATCTACTTCCGGGTCATCCAAACCCTGCTCTGGAAAGAAGGTAAAATGTGGTCCTCCCATTACAGACTTAAATTTATACTTCTTTTTTAACTCCCTATTTATATCTAAGAACCATTCGTGTTCTCCTGACATAACGGAATACATTATAAAATCCACATCAAGATTTTCTATGCTATCCAAATCTGTTTGAAGTAAATCTACTTCATGACCAGCATCTTTAAGAATTCTAGAAAGATAGAGAATTCCAAGTTTATCTGTTCTTAATTTTTTTTCTAGAAAGAGAACCTTCATTATTGCCTTTCAAAAAGTATATCTGAATTATTATTAATGCTAGAGATAAATCTAACGCTAAAATCTGATAGATGTTCTTTTATAAAATCATTTATAAAAGTTAGTGGATAATTATGAAAACTTATTAATAGATATCTAGATGTTTTTACTATGTTCGAATTTGGAATAATATTATATTCCGAACCCTCTACATCTATTTTTATTAAATCTGCTGGAATTTTAATAAAGTTTTCCAACTCATCTAATACAAACTTCTTCCCCTCATATTTTACTGCACTATCTTTATAGTAGTCTCCTAGATTATTTTCTTTAACTCCATCTATAAAGTATCCTAGTGGGTTATTATCTCCAACTCCATAAACGTCCGATTCTGTTTTTCCATAATATATTCCTAAGCAATGAGGCTCTACTATAGACATATATGGTTCAAGATTAACTAATAAATTATTAAAATTATCATTGTCCGGCTCAAAACAAATTATTTTTTCTACCTCTGGATAGTCTAAAAACATAAGAGCAGATAATCCGGTTGAGGCTCCAATATCTACTACTACTTTTATTGCCTTGTCTATAAGATAATCTTTAGTTGCATTCCAAAAGGAGCCATATAAAAATTCATCATAAATTGCTTTATAAATTCCTTCCCCAACTATTAGTGGTTTCATTCAAAAGAACCCCTGTAAATTTCAAAAGCTTTATTAGTATTTTCTGGAAGATAGTCTTGATAATTTTTTATATTCTTTAGAAACTCTTCCGTTGTTAGGTAACTAAAACACTCATCTTCTAGATTCTTTTTTAGAGACTGTGCGTTTCTTTTTTGATAGGTAGTAACACCATTAAATACTGGTTTAGAAGTATGTAGATATTGTAAAATATACCCACCCCATATATCATCTGCTCTTCCCACATAAGGAAGAACCATATAATCCCTAATTAAGTCTCTGGATATAAAGGTATTTTGACTGTTAAATGGAATAAACTGGTCTGATGAAAACGGAACCAACTCCGCCATCTTTATTAGAGATAAATTCTTTCCAAACATGATTCTACATATTGCATCTACATCGGGGTCTCCATCCCACAGACCAACTTCAATTTCTACTTTTGTATCAATAGTTCCATAATAACTTGGTTTTCTAGAAGTTTTAATTTCCTTTAAAGGAAAACCTCTATGCCACAATTCAGGATGATTTGTCACACTTAATGGGTCAAATGCTCTGCCAGTTTTATTATGCCAGTAATCTACTGCTACTGTCTTTCCAACTAGAAGATTTTGTCCCCAATGAGGGTAGGGAATATTATCATCATCAACACTTGCTATAATATCTGCACCCCTACGAAATGCCTCCACAAATCCAAGATTCCTACGCATAATACAATTCCATCCAATTGAGTCACTTAATTCCTTATAATTTTCTTCCTGATATTCAGGAGTCATATAAATAATATCCATACTCTTATAAAGTTCGTGGGGGGTCTTTTGGTCTCCAACTACAATAAAAGTCCAATCTTTCATGCTAGAAAATTTTAATGTAGCCTCTGTTGGTGGTTGGATGGTAGTAGTTACAATAAACTTTTTCATTATAGTTTCCTTTGTTTTAGTTTTATATTACTAAATCCCCAAGTTTCGGGATTGGTAGTACCTTCCATAAAAATTGCAGTTTGCATATCATTTTCTCCTCCATCTCCTCCTCCACCTCTTCCATGACCAATATGCCAAACTTTTACAGCAGGTTCATAATAAATTCGGTGTCCAAAATAACTAGCCTTTCTTAATACATTACTATCCGCATAGGCTCGTCTATAAAGAGATTCTTCGAAACCTCTAATATGATACCACACATCTCTATGTCCTATTTCCCAATCTCCACACCCACTAACCAAAGAATAGTTATCCCCTGAGCATACAGAACATGGAGGTTGTTGCATAGAGTTATAAAGGTTTGCATCCAAAGTCTTTCTTACAGAAATTACATCTCTATAATAGACTTGGTCTCTCAAGGTATATAAAGAAATTGTACGTTTTGGAACAGTCATAAGAGCATCTTTATTAGTAAAGTATGTCTCTAATTCTATCCTTTCTGGACAAACTATATCAGGATTAGTAGATATAAGATAATCTGTTTTTAATCGTCTCAGTCCTATGTTCCTAGCAAATACCTCACATACAGCCTGTTGGTCAGGAGTATTAGGAGTATACTTTGCTATAAAATCTGGTGGGACCTCTACATATGAAAACTTCTTTGTTTTTGGAAGGTCTAGAATTTCTGGTAATGGGGGTTTACCCTTTTCAGTACCCCAATCAACATAGATAACTTCATCCAAACTATCCAACATAGACCATAAACTATATTGGGTTCTTTCTACTAAATTTTCACCATAATCATCGTTCCTGCCAATGATTACTGCACCATAAGTACTCAATATGTTTTCTCCGTTACACTAGAATCAGACTGTCCAACAGATTCATCAATAGCTCTTATTAATTCATTTCTTCTTTTGTTAAGTTTTTGAGCCAGCATAGCAGATTCTAGTCTTTCCTCTGCTGTTGGAGCAGTGGCTATTCTATCCTGTGCTTCCCAACATTTATGGTCAGTAGTAAATAGTTCATCTATTAAAAATCCAAGTGTTTTTATTTTAATGTCTGTCATTTTATAGGAAAGTCACTTTCTGTCAGTTGAATTTTTCCATAGGTACTTACATGTGGTAATGGAAAGACAAGCGTTCCTCCGGTATCAAGATAGTCTTTATGTTTATCAATCATAAAGTCTTTAAAATGCCAAGGAAGAACTAAAAAGAAATCTGGATTATATTCCATAGCTTTTTCCTCTGGAATTATTTCAATATTTGTTCCAACAGTTTTTAGACCAAACTTATCCGGATTTACCTCTGCAGCATAGGGAAAAGTTTTATTATTTAATCCATAGTATTGAAGAAGGGTATTTCCCTTTGTGCTAGCTCCTAATATAAGACCCCTTTTTTTCTCTCTTTCCATTCTATCTAAAAATCTCATCAAAGTTTTATTCTGCCTATCAACTTCCCCCCTCAAAAAGCTTAGGGGTTCTCCAATGAGATTAAAATAATCTTCTTCTATCTTTAGGTATTCATAAATCTTAATATTGATTTCATGTCTACTAGGATATCCTACAAAAATTCTGAGACTTCCCCCATTAACTTCATTATAGGACGCATCAAAAACTTCTAGTCCACATTCCAAAAACATATCATATAACACTCTAAAAGAGTAGTATTCCAAATGTTCATGACAGATATTATCTATAGCTCTTATTCTAACCATAGAGTACAAGTCTGTAAGTTGAATAACAAACATACCATTTCTATCCAGAATTTTCTTAATATCTTCTATGAAAGACTTTGGATTAGGTAAATCATAGAACATAGCTATAGCAGTTACAACAGAAGCTTTCTCTGATACTGGATATGATTCAGAAGAGAAATAATCATTTATAAATCTAGTACAGTTAGTAGTAGCTCTTTCTTTTAGATTAAGAGCAGGGTCATAGCCTATTTTTTCAGATGGTCCAGACTTATAAAAAGTTAGGAGGGTTCCATCATTTGTTCCAATATCTACTACAACCTTTCCCCCAAACCTATCTCTCTTTTCTATGTCTTTTACAATATCATGTAGTGAACCTATCATAGATTTATTTAAAGCTGAGGAATACCAGTATTGTCTATATAACAAATCTAAATCCATATCATGTTGCAATTGAACTAATTTACAGTTCTGACAGGTAGCCAAAACCAGAGGCTCCTTAGAGATAGGAACTTCATCCATTTTTAAAAATCCTGATGGATAAAATTCACCTAAATTAAGACTTTCTTTTAATTCTCCACCGCAAAATCTACATGTTGTTCTTTGAATTGCCATCTTCCATCCTTTTTACTAAATAATGATTATATATCCCTGTTATTTCCTGAATAAACTCATCTGCAAAAATTTTATTATCTGGAAGTGTAAAATCAGTAAGAATATTTATATCTTTTCCACTAATATTTTTTACTAGCCAGCACAATTCTGTAATAGAGGCATAGTTCTGACCGGGAAGGTCTATTACATCATCAGATGGAGAGAGTTCGGTAAGAGTTTTTACTACTTTTTTAACATGTGTAAATGCTCTTATCTGGTTATCATCATGAAATCTTAAAGTATCTCCATCAGAAGCTTCTGCAATTTTTCTACAAATAGCATTAAGTACTTTCTCATCCTTTGGTTCTGAATCCCAAATACCAAATACATTTGGTAGTCTTACAACACACACTGGTAGCATAGAACGTAGATATAGTCTCTCATTAAATCTTTTTTCTATACCATAGTCTGTATTAAACTGTGAATGATATGAGCTAGTAAATAGAAGTTTAGTCAGGGATTTATATAATAATGGTCTAATTATATTGAGATTTATTAATGTTTGACTACCATAGTCATATTCTCTTGAGTTCAGATATTCTAGATTTCCAGAATCCGCAGCAAGTTGATAAACTTCATTCCAATCTTGAAAAAGAAAATCGGCAGCTTTGTATTGGTCTAAGAGATTTATACTAAATATTTTACTCTCTAGTCCCCCGACTGATAGACCTTTTCTATCAACACCATAAATAGCATCTTCTTTATTATTTTCTAATAAATATTGAATAAGATGCTTTCCTATAAATCCTTTGGAACCTAATACTAGAATTTTTTTCATTTTAGAGTTTCGGGCAAATCTTCCTTATTTGTGCCTCCCCTTTCTAAGAGTTCTTTAGTTCCTACAACAACCTGAGTTCCACAGATTTCATCATCTTCTAATTTTCTATTACAGACTAGTTTTATCTTATTACTAGACTCTAATGGATAGAGAGTCCAGATAGTTCCCAATAACATATTACATTTGGGACAGAAAATGTAAAGCATTTTTTGGTCATAGAATTCTTTAGCTTTAAGCTTTAGGTCATCTATAAAAGCAATGACAGACTGTTCTTTTTCAGACTTTCGTAACTTTCGTGTAATCTTGAGGTCATTCTGTAAGCTACTAACATCTGAACGTAAATCTGTCATTATTTTAGACAGCTTTTCTAGAATTGGTAATGTATCATATGTTATAGATTGCTGTCTTATATTATATGTAATTAATTCAAAATCCTCTAAACTTAAAAAGGATTGAGCCAAAGAGCGGAGAAGAAGTTTATCATTCGAATTTAATTCATTGAGGTCATAATCTTCCCCAAATTCTTTTATCTTATCCGCAATTCTATCTTCCCATGCTTGACTAGTCTGGATACCTTGAGTTAGCTGACCAAATTTTTCATTAAATTCTTCGTCAGTTAAGTTCTTATATTGCCACAGATTCCGAATGCTCTTTTTTGTAGGCAGACGTACCCGTGACTCTTTATATTGTTTAATCTCTTCTTTTTCTTCATCACCAAACTCAAAGTCATCTATCTCTTTTTCTATCTTCTTTGGCATTTACTTTCCTTTCTAAATAGAGCATGTACTCCACCCACAAGAGGGACATGTAGTACACCTTCCACTTTTATAAACAGCTTCACCACAAGTTGGACAGGATTCTTCTTTTGCCACCTCCTCTACTTTTAGGGTAGCCACTTCCTCATCTACTAATGGGGTTATTATTTCAACACTTTCAAGAATTTCATGAACTTCATCATTTATCATTATACCACATTTCTCCTATTTATGCATAAAATAACTAATTTCTTCTGATTTTTCCCAATTCTTCTGGATAATTTCGTATAATTTCCTGTAAATTATTTTTTAAAAAATCCTCCAATTCTTCCGAGATTTGAGTAAAGCAATCCCAATGGAAAAACAAATTTAAATAAGGTCTTTCCATTGGGACCATTTTATATCTACCGTCAGTTATTTCCAGATGACACCTAGCACAAATCTTTTTATTCATGGCTTACAGGTCTCACTTTAGTAAACTCCATGAGGTTCTTTACTAGTTCCTCTGGAAGGGGAGATTGACCCCCCGTAAATATAAATTGAATGAGAAGATTCAATTCTTCTCGTTTCATAGGGACATATAAAATTTTATGACTTTTTTCACAACTGTCTGCTAGAACAACAGTAGAAAACGTCATGTGACAGATGGAACATCTCCACTGTCCGTTTTCAATTTGACTCGACATTAATTTCTCCTTTCAGTCTTATAGACTGTACTTCTTAATTATACCACATAAGACATATTAATGTCAAGCCCTTGACAAAACTAGTAATAAGTTGTAGAATACTGCAAATATTAATGATTTATTAGACTTAACATAATTTATCATTTTGTGGTATAATTAAAGTAGATTAAGAATGATAAAATAGGATTATTAGTTAGTTAAAAAATTAGACGGTTATATGATAATTGCGCCGCCTAGAACTGACTAAATAAATGATTTGTTTTTATGTTTTGTTATTATGTAAAAACAAAATCAAAAACAATGGGGAATTTATTTGCTAATGACAAAATTGGGGGCTTGACAAATTTATAGTTTTGTGGTATTATTATGATGTGGGTAGACAGTTCCGTTTATTCTATTTCATGCCCCTGTTTATTGTAAATCTGTCTACCCACCCCCTTGTGGTGTGATGTAATCAGGTAGCATATGACGCTTTGAACGTCACAGTCTAGGTTCGAAGCCTAGTGCCACAGCCTAGTAGTAAAAATTTAGAGTAAAGAAAGGAAACAAAATGTCTGAAATACGTTATGATGGGAAATCAGTTCCATTTCCACCAACTCCTGTAGGAATGTGGTCTAATGGAAGCCTTTTGAATTTTGGTATAGCAAATAACCTACCAGAAGTTCCAGAGGAACTAATTAAAAGCATGAAGATTTCTCTTGATGAGGGTCTTGCAAAGGTAGTTAAAATTCATCTTACACCTAAGAAAGTAATTTTTAGGGAGGATTCTAAAACTACTATTGTGATTTGGAGAGATGATAGTAAGACTGTTGTAAGATGCTCTCCTGATGAGAAATTCATTCCAGAGTTTGGTCTTGCAATGGCTACCATGAAGAGACTTTATGGAGGTAGGGGAAAGTTTCTTAAAATTCTTGAAAAAGTAGCTTATTATCAGGATGAAAAGGAAGTTAAGGTTGCTTTACCTAAACCAACAAGAGTAACTGTTAAAGCAACTGTAAAGAAGTAAAATACTGGAGATTCGTTCAAAGGTAGGACGTCTGGCTCTGGACCAGAAAATGAGGTTCGAATCCTATATCTCCAGCCTTGAAGAGATAACCACTACGGGTGCTTCCGCATTAGTTTTCTCTTCTTATCTAGGTGTAGCTCAGCCCGGTTAGAGCACTGCGTTTGGGGCGCAGGGGTCGGTGGTTCAAATCCACTTACCTAGACTTACAGGTGGTTATGAACATGGGAATAGCGACTCCCATCCATCTAGCCCGATACGTATTAAAGAACCTAGAGGAGAAAGCTGACCACCTGTATCTTGCGGATGTGGCGTAGCGGTTGCGCCTCAGTCTTCCAAACTGGTGAGATGGGTTCGACTCCCATTATCCGCTCTAAGTGCAGTACCAGTGAATAAGCCTTGAAGCTACGATGGTGTAACTCCATAACTGCACTTATGTTCCTATAGCTCAAACGGATAGAGCTTCTGACTTCTAATCAGAGGGTTGCTGGTTCGAGTCCAGTTAGGAAC